>JAABUU010006856.1_pt1 | contig 12018 bp, 11 predicted proteins | sample 5559301 | NCBI WGS metagenome assembly JAABUU01 (sample SAMN10711884, study PRJNA513360) | rock metagenome | isolation source: Antarctica rocks | place: Antarctica: Victoria Land, Richard Nunatak white
CGCCCGAGTCCCCACAGCCGGAATCCCCACAGCCGTACGTCCATCCCCTCCACCTTCCTCCCGTCCCCTTCTCCCCTTTCCATCCCCCCCCCCTTCTTCGTCCCCCCCCCGCAACAGCAGCCCCAACTGACCATACCCCACCCCCTTTTCTCGAACAGCACTTCAACTGCCCCAACTTCGAACCGCCGCACTGGATCGGCACGAACCATTTCCAGCGTCTCTACCCCATGTGCGCCTTCTACGCCGAGTGCCGCTGCGTGCTGGACGAGAGCGACCCGCGTCACATCTTCTACCGACCCGTCTGCGAGCACGAGGCGCCCACCGAGGAGCTGCGGGCCGCCGTGCGCGTCTGCCAGAATACGTGCTCCTGCTATGACGGGCACGAGGCGAATTTCGTCATGTGGCCGGGGGGCCCGTCGCCTATAGGAACGGTTTTGTTGGACTCTTCCCCGCACGTTTGATTGCTTGAGTGAGTGTTGGATAGAGGGCGAGGGGTTTGGCAGGGAGGGTTACTGGGGAGGAGTTGTGGAGGTGGTTTTTATTCGGTAGGGCGGGCAAGCAGAAGCTCATTGAGAAAAGCAAGAGGATGATAGGGGAGAGTGAGCACCTATGGTGTCTGATATGTGGCTGAGGCGAATGAAATGGTCGATTCTGATCGATTGGCGACACAAAGAGCATCATTGAGGACTGGAGTTAGCAATCTAGACCATTGGAGAATTTATAACTTTAGTTAGACAGGAAGCCATAGAGTACAAATAGCATAGCGTGAGGACGCAATTCATCGCCAATTCGCGCTGTAGGTGACTTGTACGAATTCGTATAAGTTACCTAAAGGTGGTTGAAGTGTATTTTGGATTTCCGGAGGCAATCGTTCCCGGAGCTATTTGACTCGCTAACGAGTTACGGTTAGACCCAAATCGAACTCATATACTGTAACATCTAGTATAACTAACATATAACGTATAACATATAACGGTAGAGCATTGCCATACTGTACTCCATGATCTATTACCCATTCACTCTCCACCATTGCTCACCGGAGCATAGAGGCTGCCTTCTGTATGTCTTTCTTCTGACAGCGTCCAGAGACTCGATTGAGTAAGGTACGAGTACCTGGGGTACATCTAAGATACAGAGAACTTACAGTCTTCGAAGATCTGTACCGGCTCGGCTCCAATTGCTGAGAAAGGGGTCTCTTTTCGACGACCCCAGCAAAAGCTCAAGGATTCCAAGCAAAGCAAAGCACAACCTTACGGTAACTCACTTCTGTACCCTTACCATAGATTCGTAGGTATCTTACAGTACCTAAATTTACATCGCAGAAGTCGATCTCGGACTCGGAAAACAGAGCCGCTATCGCCATCGTCTCTGATTGGCGTGACTTACCACTTACCATCACCACTCACCATTTAATGACGGCAGACCCGAAGAAGAAGAAACACGGCTTCATTCTCATCTCTCAAGGAACCCGTCCATCACGCCTTACCATCCTTACCATCCTCATCAGCCCTTCTACGTCCCTTACTCTTCCATGCAGCAACACCATCGATTCGAGCCAGTGCAAGTTACGCCAGCAGGAGTGATACAGTCAACCCTCTAGGATCTGTTCACGGCATTCCTGACTTTACTCGAAGCTGACTTGTCAGTTACTCATATATGCGCGTTAGCGGGCAGCTTCCATTTTGACCTCAAAATTCGTCTGATTACACGGCGGAGTCGGATCTGCTCTCCAACACTTTACCTTCACCCTGGCGGCCTCATTGGATCATCCCTACCTCTCCCGCCCTACCTTTGACATCGCATACCTCGAAGCCCCGCAAAACGAGTCTCCAGCCTTCTCATCATCGATACTACCGGACCTGACCATCTTTGGTGAAGACACTTCTCCGGGAAGACACGGTACCTTTACCGGGTCGAGTCCCAAACCCGCGAAATCGGCAAAGGGCGTTTCTCGGCTGTCCCAGCCAAGTGTTGGGACGACGGGTGAGTCGAGAGTGATGGCCGGCACAGATGTCAATGGGAGCGCTCTTGCTGTCAATACCACGGTCGTCATGAGTCGGCCGAAGAGAGTACGGACGGGGTGCTTGACGTGCAGGGAGCGGCATCTGAAGTGTGATGAAGCGATGCCACACTGTCAAAACTGCCGGAAGTCAAATCGAACCTGCAAGCGTGGAGTGCGATTGAACTTCATCGATACACAAGTGCAATCGCCTCCGATCATACCACCTACGCACGATTGGCAGGTCAATTTTCAGGACGAGTCGCGCGAGATCGCATCCGAATACAAAGGCGGTTTGGGTCGTTACGCGGCCCTCGAGCAGGAAGACGTTAATGGGATCAAACTTGAGTCGAACTTCGATTACTCGACCAGCATGGTCGGGGCGCCTACCATGGCTCATCAGACCTTACCACCCATTCATCTGCCGACTACATATCCAGACATTTCTCAAACCAACATTGCAGACCACTCTCGCGAAACACATCATCAACACTCTCATTCCACGACCGAGTCCACGTTTTCTACTCAAACCATACCTCCACCTCCCCAGTCTTCGTATAGCAATCCAGAGCAGACGCTGACACCGCCGAACGAAAGAGTAGACTTTCTCACTACCCCCGAAGAGGTCCTTTTCATGCAGGTCTTCGTGGAAGAAGTAGGCTTGTGGATGGATAGCATGGATCCAATGAAGCACGTAAGGATATTGAGGTGGATTCGTAGGCGCAATTGCTGATTAAACGTACAGTTCTCCCGTCTACTGCCCTTCCACTCTCTTGGAGAACCAATGCTCCTGAACGCCTTTTTAGCCTGCGGCGCACGACATCTAACCCTTGTGAACCCTGCTTACCACGAGGATAAAGCACTCCACTACTACGACACCGCCACAAGAGGACTGTTAAAGTCGCTTCAGAATCCTAATCGAGACACGGTCATCTGCGCGACGACAGCTGTGATCCTGAACGTTTATGAGATCATGTCCGAGAAAGCTTTACAGAGAATGAACCACATAGCAGGCGCACGTGCTTTGATCAAAGAGTGTGGATGGAATGCTCGGTCGACTGGCATCGGCGCGGCCTGCTTCTGGCTGAATGTCGGCATGGAATTACTCAGTTGCCTCCATTTCAACTGGCAGGTGGCTTGGGACCCGGATGACTGGGGGGTGGACATGGATTTCGTGGTGGAGACGGAGTCAGGACGGGAAGAGATCTGGACGTACAGGATTGTTTATATTGTCGCGAAGATCGCGAACTTCCGAGCTTCAATACCCCGATTTCAAGAAGCCTCAGCTGGAGCAGAACATCTCCGGCTGATCAATCGTTCCAACGAGTGGAAGAGGTTGAGAGACTTGTGTGATTCCTGGAACCGAAACATACCCCGAACGATGCATCCAATGGCTTATCTGCATCCATATCAGACCACTTCCAAGTCGGCCTTTCCAGAAGTCTGGTATGTCATAGTTTTCTCCACTGTTGGATCATTAATTGACTTTTCTAGGTTGATCAAACGAACGACGATCGTTGCACGGTTGTTCTATCATACCGCAATGTGCTTACTTTCGCAAATGAACCCCGTCATGTCGCTCGAGGATCCAGAGATGCACAGCATGCAGTCATTCCAGGCTCACCAGATCTGCGGGATAGTGGCGCACGTCAAAGACAGGGGCGTAGCTAGCGTCGCCCTACGCTCCCTCGCCATCGCGGCCGAATGTCTCGTCGTCCGCCGCGAACAAGAAGAGGTGCTCCAGATTTTTGAGAAGATCCGAAAAGAGACTGGCTGGCGTGTGGGGTTCTTGAACAAGGAGTTGAAGGAAAAATGGGGCTGGGCGAATGAAGAAGCGTTACGTCAACAACAGCAGATGCCGACCGCTCTGATGCAGAATTCGCAGCTGCAGCAGAGCTTTCAGTTCTCGCCGCAAGGGACATCATTGCCGCCCGCTCCTCCCATTCGACGGCGACCCGGGGAAAATCCGTTGGTGATGGCCGACTTTTCGAACCAGGGACACCCGTATCAGAGTTATTACGTGGCTCCTAATCAGCATCCTCACCATAATCATTACAATTTCTAATCATCTATTGATCTATCCTTCAAAAAGGGCGGCTTATGCTCGTGGGCATTCTTGGTTCTCTCGACATCCCCATTGACGGATATCACATATACTTCATCTTAATCATCTTTCTTACGATTATGCGGTCATCTCTTGCACAAGGTAGGGAGGTTTTCTCAGGGTCTTGCCAGTTATACTGCAACGGCGTATCCCGGCGGCAGTTTTAGGTTCCTGTCTGTTCCAGCCACGGGGGCAGTTCTGAAATTGTTGTTCTTCTATCTGCTACAGACCTGGTCGGCCGGCGTTCTTGAGATATGGGATGGACGATGGGAGAGGCGGCAAAAAGTCTTGAAAAAGGCTAGTGTTAGTATCTAATGAGCTTTGTGTAATGTAGGCCAGATGAGGCTGGATATGGAATACCTTTAGTATTGCAGATTCATGGTCTAGTTTGTGTCTAGTGACAGGTAAAGCCTTGGGACGTGATTGTTGGCAGGAGAGACGAGGAGGGGTTATGGCAGATATTCCATACCGGAGGCTTGGTGCTCCCAGGGTCCTCTACCAATGCAGGCAGTTGTATCAGTTTCTCCATGAATAGGATTCTTCTGCTTCGCGGGTCTGATTAGCTGATGGAAAGGGGCTGATCTGCCGGATACCTCAACTTATACACACATGCCCATGCACAATGCACAATGCACGCTGATCGACCACCCCTTCCTCGTCAGCCCCCAATCTCTTCAAAGCCGGCTAGGCGAGTGAACAATTCGAATTGCATTCTTTCCCCAGCCATCGGGCCACTGAGGATATCACCGATCATGTCTGAACCAGGGGGGAAGTTGTGCTCGAAGTCTGGCTCTCCTGCTCCCTTCATGTTGGTTAGGATGGCCTGTCTAAAGTGCCACCTCAAAAGCGCGTCAGGCGGTCGGTCCGGGTCGTCGATGAATTCTTGTCTCATATAGGTACCGGCAACATTGAACGGATCCGGGGTGAAGAACACAACCTTGTGATGATCCTATGCAATAAATTGCTCGTCAGAAACTGAAAATTGAAGGAACGAAGAGCTGTAACATCAGGGTTGATTGAGAAGTCATAAGTATCGAATAGCACATGAGCGGAAGCTTGGAGCAATAGTCCGTTCCGTACGGAATTGATTCTTTCTCCACCACGCGGTGTGTTTGTGATGCAGCGACCATGGCCTTGCCGAAGCCACTGTTCTCCGTATGCCAGCGGGAAGACATGCGCCGCTTGCAATAGCCTCCAGATGCCAGCGGCGGGATTGCGTGGTGCCATTCCAGTTAGGACACATTTGCCGTCTCGTGAGCGGACGGCGTCACGGAATCCGGAGTCACGAGTCGTAGATGAGAGGGATACCGATCGGTGTAGTGGTCGTTCGTTGGAGGCCTCCACCCTAGCTGTTTTTATTTTACTGAGGCACCCCATCACAACGGACAGCATCGATGTAGACAACTTACCTTCGGTCACAATGTATTAATTCCCCGGCTGAAGGGGAGCTTCATCATCTGGGATGATAGTATCGTCGTCGTTATGCCGCAGGTCGAAATCGCCATGGACTGTGACTACCGTCCTGACCATGTGTGATATCATTGCTTACTCATCTCTTACTAAGCACCCCTATTTATGTCTTAGTCATCATTTCCTATATATACTCTACATAGTGTAAACAAATAGAGACAACTTTCTACAGATCAATTCACATTTAATAGCATCAAAGATTTAAAACACACTTTTAAGTAACTCTGAGACTCAGGCTTCAGTCTGAGCTGATTTAATTTATATTTTAATTGTAAAAGTTCTGATGCAGTAATGCAGAAACTATGTATTCATCTTCTCTTCAGTGCTCATTGCTACTTCAGCATTGAGATTACAGAATAAAGAAATGAATTTTTATGCTGTATTGTATAAAGAAAAGTTCTATCTTTTTTATATTGTAATATGTTTGACAGCAATTTAAACTGAATCAAAATTGATTTATTAATTAATGTTTTCAATTATTTATAATCTCTCAATATAGAGCTCAACTCTATTTCTATAATGATGAATGAACTCATTATCATCAGTTAGTCATCAATGTCAAAAATGACTTCTTAAATCAATTACAAAACAATGACAAGTCAAATTGCATTTCTTCAGATTTAATTAAGAAATATTTATATTAATTAATTAATTTTTATGTCTGAGATTACATCTCTATCTAGTGCAGCTTCAGAGACTTAAGAAATATTTAATATAATAATGTTTTTCTCTGCAATGATGTTTAAGAATTCTCTGAAGATGAAGACACTGTCTATTTATAAGAATAGTTGAAAAGTAAATGCTGCAGAGATGTAAACTTTCAAAATGAAAGCTTATTTTCAATTTTATGAAATGTTAATGAATCAATTTCTGAATGATAAAGTGAAGATTACTGTTACAGTCAGTTATTTAAAAGATATTGTTAAAGTATGATGACTTTAAAAAGAAGAATAACTTTAAGCTGAAGAAGATCTGTTAAATGTTAAATCTCAAAATATAAATAACTTTTTTTTAGCATTTCTACTGATCTTTAAAAATGTTAATGAAATGAAACATTAATGTCATCATTATGAGGCACTGAAACAAACAAAATTGATTTAACAATATAAAGCAAAGTTTACAAAGATTGTACAACTTCTTCAGTCTATATCAGTTAAATATAAACAGAAACAGCAGTTCATCTGAGATTTAAAGTAAAAGATTTAATTCAAACTTTAAAAGTATTTAAAGACTGAAGTAACTACTCTGTTATAATGCTGATGTCTTTCTTTTCTGCACTACACTAATTCATCATTATGATCTTTTCTCATTATCATCATTTCTTTTCATTTAGGCATTTGTTCTTGCTTTATTCATCATTATGAAAAATTGCTTCTGCCTATCTACTCTTATGATGTCATAGTCAGACAACTATATAACTGAGACTTCTTACTTACTTAATAAGACAGCTTTTTATCTCTTAACTTTATCTGACAGTAACAATTTAATAGCATCAATGATGTTTCATCAGAATAATTATCAATTGTTTATTAAGATTTTAACTTGCTAAATCATCAGTTCTACAGCTTAACTTCTGTGCTGCATCAGATAATGATGAGATCAATAAACTAAATCATTAAGAAATCTCATCATCTTACTATCACATCATACTGCTCTTTCATCTCATAACTTCATCTTATAGTCAAAACACTCCTCAACTCATTAAGCTGACAAAAATCTTCAACAAATTTTCTTTATTTAATCTATTAAGACTATCTAACTGTACAGTAATTCTAGCTTATCAGCTTAAAAAGTATGAATTGATGAATCTTAACTTTGTTTTATTCATACTCAACAACATCATCATTCTTATTCACAGAGTTATAACTCTATACAAACAGTTAAGTGTTTAAGAAACTCAGGTCACTTTCTTAATGCTTTTTGACATATTTTCTTTTGCTTAAGTACATAATCAGATTCTGTTCAATTCAGCACTACAAATCTTTAGTCAGAACACAGCAATATTATGTATAAACTCATTCTTTTTTTAATGAGCAGTCAAAATAGTCAGTCAGCAGTCAGAGATCAGCAGTATGTCTGATTTAGATCTGTCAAATTTCTTTATGATTAGATGAAGACTACAACATTTCATCATTATCTCATCAGAAATTGATCTAAATATCTTAAAGCATTCTATTACATTACAAGCATCTCAAGTCACTGAGTCTGAGTCTAGCTCTGACATTATTAAAAATATTTTTTGAAATTCATCACAAAGCATGACAAACAATGATCAGAATGTTGACTCACAAGATAATAATGATAATATATCTCTCTCAGCTAATATGAACTCTACTGTTTAAGTATAGATTCTGTAGATCATCACTGCATTAATTGCTTAATCATAAGAATAAGATGCCTCACAGCAAGATATGTCTGAGTCACTTAATTCATTCAGCTTTTCTAATTCTCACAAAGGCAATGTCAACAGCAACAATAACTTTTGTGAAGATAACTTAACTTGAAAGTCAGTTAATATTGACTTATTCTACTTAAACTTGTTTAAGAAGTAAGAAGACAGCAATATTGTTAATAAGAATAACAAGAATTATTATTAGAATGTCTACATCTTTATTAATTGAGTCAGAGTGACAGCTATCACTTAAGATGTCAGGCAAATACATTAAAATCTTGACATTAATTTATGCAGAGAAGTGAAACTGTAATGAAATAGTTAGCTGTCAGAGATCACTCATCTTGAATTAGTAACTCATTTTAATGATGTTAAAGAATGATGTAAGACACTAAAGAAATGCTTTAAAATATTGCTTAATAAGACTTAAAATAAGTTTAACTTGATCAGATACATCATTGAAGACATTAGAAATTGCTGTAGCTCAATAAAATACATTATTACTCTTATGACTGCTGTCAAAAGCTGTAATCAAGACAAATTAAAATTTGATCTAATAATTCAGACATGAATGCATATCAACATGTTTCTTCAACAAGACATTGATGAATCTAAGAATGAAACATTTATTGAAGATTTTGTCAATATTCTTTTAGTTAAATAGACAAATTAATACAATAGCTATTTACACAATTCTTAATCTGATAGATTCATTCAATGAAATCAGCAAGGTCAGTATAATTGCAGCAATCATGATCAAGATAACTACAGCTGTTAATCTTTCTTTTACTCATCATATCTGTCATTAAGATATGACAATTCCTCATATTCATTCAGATCACAATAACAATTTAATAATCAGTCACAACAGTTTTAACTCTGTCTGCAAGACACTTTATTAAATACTTAATTGAGCTTTAAGACATCTCTTTAAATCATCTTTAGAAATAAAAGACTGTCATCTGAGACAAATATATCAAATTAGAGATTTGAAAATCAGACTAAAAAATTGTTTAACTGCTTAAACAGAGACAATAAGCTCTCATGATGAGGCAATTACAGTGAATACAACAATTAAGTATACTTCACTTAAAAAGTAAATTCTTCTGAGAATGAATCTTCTGTCAATGATTAGACTGACTATCAAGAATTTAAGAACATCTATTACAATAGTACATATCAGAAAGTCAATATGCTCAATATTCAGAAAGAAGAAGAGATCTATGAGTTAGATTAAGAGCAAGAATTAGAGAACAAAAAGAATGAAGAAGAAGCTGTAAATGTAAATTACATAATTGAAACATAAAATGACTGTTATAGCTGTCATAAAATCTTTCTGTTCAACAACAAATTGCACAAGCATGTGCATGACAGATGCAATGATGAAAAATTGATTAAATAGAAGCTTAATAAGACAATTTAGAAGTTAAAATCTGTTAAATCATCAAGATCTACACTGATTAGATCTATAGCTAGTCTGTTCTCTTATGTATCTATCAATTATGGTTTTCAGAGCTGAAGATACATCACTGTCTTAATAAAACTGATATTTACAGTAAAAGAAGAGTCAATCTGTCTCAACATAGACTGCATTATAAGTCTAATTAACAGAAGCTTTCTAAAGAAACAGATTTCAGATATCTTGATTAAATGAATCTTATTGTTCATTGTAATTCAAGAATTAAGAACTGAAATTCATTATTATGATGAATACATCATTCTAATCATCTATCTGTCTGACAATAATGATCAACTAGCAATAATCATTAAAGAAATGCATATCATCAATAATCTGAAGATCAAGATACTTGTAGACATCAATATTCTCATTTTAAAGAATATTTCTATTATGCTTTTAAGCAGAAAAGCAATTGTAAATAGTTATAACAACATTGAACTATCATTAACAGTCACTACACAGTTAATTAATTTAGTGCAAAAAATCATAATGACTCATAAAAATACAATTATACAGCTCAGAAGTCACATAAATGTATTAATAATTAAGACTGCTCTATCTTAAAATCATGATCTTCTGTTTAAATCAGAATGTCACACAGAGAACACAGCAATATATATTTACATTATTGATTATACTTTATTGACAGTACAAGTGCAAAATGACTCAGATGTGTCTCTTGTCATTTCATGAAAAATCTGTCTCAGTTATGTTGTGAAATATAAAGTCAACAGATATTATTTAGTCAATTTGCAAAATTCAGAATTTGCAGTCTTTACAATTAAAAAATGAACAAATTGAATCAGAACATGTTTCTGAAGTCTGTTGATTACAGTAACAGCATTTCATTTAAGAATGATGACTAGCTCTGAGAGAAAGATCATGCATAAAGTAATGATTTATGAGTTTAATGCTGTAGCAGCTTAAATTGCAACAGTTATGCACTTATATTCTTATCTTTAAATGAATCAAGACAACTTGATAAAGATTCTGAAGAAAGAATGAATGAATATTTTACTTATTGATGATTAAAAGACTCAATACAAATCAGAACAAGTATGTGTATATTTAGTTGAGTAAAAGAACTGTAAAGTAATTGATATGATGTTTGACAAGTTATAGACACAAGATCACTTAAAGTGAACTATAAGCTTCATCTCTTTCATCTATTTCTGTTTTGTGATATGAAAAAATCTACTGAATGAGACTCAAAAAGACAGAGTAATAGTTAACATTTAAGTACTTAACAAAATCATCATACTGAATGTCTATTCAGTATCAAGTCAGACTGACATTTTAACTGTGATTTAAGAAGTCAAATACATCTTTACAGTTAACTGCAGCTTCTTTTTCTATCAGTAAAGAGTAAAACAGATACATCAGCATTATCTGACTGTCATCTTACATTGAGATCAGAAAATCTTCAAGATTACAGTTATGAGTTATTGAAACTCATTAACATATGTTTAATAAATGATTAATAGAATTCTACAACAACAGAGATTATATATTAGAATTTATATTAATGATATTGTCATTTTCTTCAATATGTTAAAAGAGCACTTGAATCATCTTTACAACATATTTAATATATTAAACAAAATGAAAATTTGTCTTTCATTAAAGAAGTTCTATCTAGCATATCTGTTCATTCAGCTGTTAAGTCAGTAAATAGATGCTTTAAGTCTCATGACTTTGAAAGACAAATTAATTACAATATTCAGAATTAGATTCTCTTTAAGTCTAAGTCAGTTAGAAAAGTATCTTGATTTAACTGACTATCTGTGATAATATATTTTACATTACACAGCTATCATCAAGTCACTTTAGCAGCAAAAGATCTTCTTAAATCAAGGTCTTTGAGCAAAAGAAGCAAAAGAAAATACTAAAAAGTGAATAATCATTATTATTAGATTAAATGAGTCAATCTTAAAGAAGTTAAACATCTTTCATCATCTTCAGTCTCTATTCTCTCAGTTAATCATTCTGATGCATTTCTCATCAAAACAGTAACTCTACATTGATCTAAATGTATTCAAAGAATTCAGCTTTGAAGTGCATGTATATTACACAAAAAAGTTCACTGAAAATAATATTTCAAAATAAAAGTTCATGAAGTCTGTTCTGTTTCTAAGCAGACTGCTTCAAGATGTCAAAATACAATACTGATTAACTGAACTTGAAGTGACAGAATTGATCTGAGTAGTTAAGAAGATCAGATACATAATAGAAGTGATAATAAAAAATGTAATTATCTACACTGATCATGTGATCTCAATAAAGATTAGTCATCAGTTCAGCCTAAATATTACTGTGATGAAGAAGCTTAACTTACATCTTATTTAAGTATCTAAATATCTTCAGTGCTTTCATCTAAACATTCACTATAAGTCTAAAAAATCAAACATAATATCAGATGCTCTATCTTAATTATTTAATGATAACAATATCTGCAAGTGTTTAGTCAATCAGAAGAATCAACTGAAAACAGACAATTTTATATTGAAAGTCTTGTAGACTGACTTAAGAACAGCTGCTTACATAAAGATCTTAATGAAAGTCTTAGATCAATTGTGACAGAATATTAAGTATGA
>JAABUU010006858.1_pt1 | contig 12014 bp, 14 predicted proteins | sample 5559301 | NCBI WGS metagenome assembly JAABUU01 (sample SAMN10711884, study PRJNA513360) | rock metagenome | isolation source: Antarctica rocks | place: Antarctica: Victoria Land, Richard Nunatak white
CAAGGAAATGTCATCAGCATACAGCAGAATCCACATCAGCACCTCCTCTGTGGGATTCTTGCAGTGCATGAGTTGGCCGTCTATCTTGTAGCAGATGGTGACGCCAAGCCGCTGCAGCTGTGGTAGTGCTTTCATGCAGATCAGCAACTGCATCTATCCCAGCATTGACAAGACTGTACTATGTACCTTTAGTTTTGCTGTCACAGGTCATGGACTTGTTGATTGCCGTCTTTGTTCACAAAGATTGGACAGATCCTGACAAACCTGGATGCACACGTTTACAATTCATGCGGCTTGCCAGTCCTGCATAGTGAAGCAATCATGATGTGCTTTTTTCTGTCTCATTGCGGCTTATCACTACCGCTGCTAAAGATAAGACAACTCTTGACTGGTGGCAAAGCCAAGCAAACAATTGTCTTTGCAAAGCATGCTTCACTTGCTGATTGACTGAACAAACATATGTTTGTGCATTGTGCTCAGTGTATGCTGCAGTCTGTCTGTGCTCAACACAGTCCTGGCTCACCCGTGCAAGCTCTCTATAAGCTATTGCATCGGCATTGCGCGTTGCTCAACACCTAAGCTGGATGGGCCTTTGATTAAGATATATGTGTTCAACTTAACATTTCTGCTGAGGCAGCGCTAGGGTACATAAGCCAGCATGCTTTTGTACGATAGCATGCATTCACGTCACATATGTCTGTTCAACCAAAATATGTCTGCATTTGCCAAAAATCTATTTGTTGATCACAAGCTAATTCACTCACAAACACTATTCTTGTTTCTTTTCCAATCACAACTCCATCTTCTCGCAACCCCATGTTCCACAGCATGTTCACAATCATGACAGCCTATTCAGCTTGGCGCTACATGTAATTCTGCATGTATTTCTTCAGTAAACCCACTTGGCTTAGTATGCCTATGGTGACTGAATGTGGGCCTCAGTGCATACGCAGCCATACACTTGCAGGCAAGGACATGGCCATATTGATACTAAGATTGACCACCCTAGTACACGACGTAGTAGTCAACATATGGTCAACATCGATAAAACTCTATGTGCTTGTTATTGAGTCGCAGGCAAGCTGAAGCTGTCTTGCAATGTAGTCCCTGCCCTCATGCTCGCCCTCACAATGTTCTGTGTTGATGAGAACCACACGCCCATGTTTGGACATCTCTCTGAATCTAAAGTTGGCCTTGCCAGTAAGCCTGTATCAGTGCCATTGACTTAGTTTGCAAAGACGCAAGTGCCAAGACTCTGCACTGCTCATGCGTTGCTCTGTGGCATTCTGGGTTTAATTGCAATACATTTAAATACAAATCTGCATGAGCTGTCAAAGACCAAAGAAAACAAATATGAATGCCTTCACTAGATGACAAGAGCTGTTGCTGAAGTCCGTGAGTTTACCACAACATGTAACATGTGCAAGAAGTTTGCAGCCATAAAGTCCAGGTGAATTGCAACTTTGAATCAAGGTAGCCAATGTGTTGACAAAGTTACCTGTTGGGTGGGTGGCGCATGTAGCATCTGGGCCCCACAATGGTGACAATGATAGTAGGGTCGTCAATGTCTTGCAGGGGCATGACATGTGCTTGGAAAAATCCAAACTGGACTATTTCGTTGAAAGTCAGACCAACTTCTTGCAGCAGCTGCTCGACCCTAGAATTTTTCACCTTGATGTCGAGCATTGGCCGGGGTGCCAGCTGGTGCACTGACTTGGACAGCAAGCTCCATTGATTAGCCTCAAAGAGATCTCCTGATGCTGGTTGGAGATGGTCCAACGCTTGGTGCAGGTAGGCAACAGTTGCTGGGTGCCACTGACAATCACCGGCGTCATTCAATTCCTGGCCCTGCTGTAGTGCAAGGAGTAATGCCTGCATCTGAGCTATGTCTAGCACGTTCATGGCAGCAAGAGCCCAAGCTAGCTGAGCGCAAGCCTTGTCAGTCATTCCATGGCTTGGCTGTTCATTCCTCTGTCTGAGCATGCAAAGCACATGATCAACCAACCTCGAAGCGTATTCATGTGGAATTTCGATGCCCAGCTGCGCGCATGACAGCATCATAGCTGCCCACCTGTGCACACAAGTTGGGCTTGGGTGCTGTTTCTGCTTTGTCATCAACTGGAAGCTCCACGCGATGAACGCATCAGTGAAACCTGAATCTGGTAGGTGGCGCAAGGTGTTCAAGGATATCAAGCAGCTGTCAAGGACGCTTGGGGCGACATAGTGATAGCTTGAAGAGCTGAGCCTGAGCTGTCTCTGGAGCTGATTGCACCAGATGTCAATTGCTGAGACCGGAATTGCGTCAAGAGGTTGAACTCTCAGTGCAAAGAAAGCATCGCAGAGCAAACTAGGCTGGACAGAGTGCACATTGGCCAGCAGCTTGACAATGTGCGAAACCAGCTGGCCTCCACAAGGATTCAGGCCAAGCCTTGAGCATGCCTGCAATGCTTTCACAAGCTTGTTGGCACTGTAGCATGCCGTGTCTTGCATGAACGCTGAACCTAAAGCTTGTGAAAGGCCTGGCTGGCAGCTGTCTGGCTGTATCTGCAAGCTGGCCAGAGCATGTAGTGCTACAGCAACGTCTCGTGCTTGCAAGCATTGCGCAAATCCCATCAGTTTACGGCAAAGTGTTGTTGCAAGCGATTGCACTAATTGCCTCAGATCATTGTCCTTGGAGGCATCATAGGCACAACGACTGGCACTAGCCTGGCACGCTTCACTCAACCCTGTGAGAGCTGTGCAGATGTGCACGTGGTCCACAGTCGCGTAGCAGCATACTCTGACCATCTCATCACAGTAGCTCATGAGACAGAGCTTGGCACTGATAACACCAGACGTGATTGTGGCACATGTCCAGTTTCCATAGTTCCTGATGTAAGGTTGCAGACTACGACTGGACATAGTATGTAAGTCCTGCACCTGCGCAGCCAAGAAGGTACAGGAGCCTTACAGGACACACTGACAACGGGGCGTGTAAAACTTTCAAGCATCCAAGTTTGGGCAATGCTCTTACTTGTTCAGGTGGACAAGGCAGCTGCTGGCACTGCTTCACAACAGGTTCCAAGAAGCTCCCAGCAAACTTCCATTCGCCTTGCTGCATTGCATCACCAGTAGTTTGTATTCATAGTCGAGGCACGCTGTCAACCAGCGGTCAAAGCCAGCTTTATCGCTTGTGATCACCTGTCTAGAAGTGTGTTGCACAGCTTGCAACTGCCAGCTTGAGCACTGTTTGCTACGAATTACATTGTTCTTGGCCTGACGAGCATCGAGTGGGTGGTGGTAAGCCGAAGCTGTCCTGTTCACAGTGAGCTAGATAACACGCAAGAAAGCTTCGGCAGGGTAACACAGCACTGAAGTTGACGTACCAGCTCCTGAACAGGTTGCGCTTGCAGCTTGGTCGACGTACAGCCACGGCTGTCAGCACTGGCTGCAATGACCTTTTCGCTGTAAAGTTGCAAGGCATCAGCAAGAAAGGTCAGTACGTACTTCGGTGCGTACTGAACGCTGGTTTAAGAGTGTGGGAGCTAGACAAAGGAAGTGCCGCTGTACACACAGTGGTGCCTTTCGGTGCCTTGGGGTGAGAAATTCGGCTCGAACCAGGGCTTAACTATGGGCCGCAGGAACTTTCATGTCAGCTTCTGCTACAGTCGGTTAGCAGTTAGCAGTCGATGCTACCAAGGCACACAAGACTAGTTGTCTTGCATTTCCTCCAAATTTGACCTAAAGGCTTTGTCTTCTTTCAGATGTGAACAGACTTGTTGGCTGGCGAAAGCATTGACACTTTGTTAAATCACTGCATGTAATAGTTACATCACACAATCAGCTAAGCAGACCTGGCCATGAATAATGGTGGATTACCAAATCTGATGTAAACACACTAGCATTTGGCCCTAACATATCTCATCCCTCCCCAGGGCCACAGGAAGCAAAACATGAGAGGGAGGGTGGGACAACTTTTTCAAGCCCAACCCTGATACTAGGTGAGCTCAACTTGATCGATGCTAACGCTGCAACCATATGACTTGCTGCTGTTCTGACGGCATGTTAGTATCAGTCCAAGCATAGTTGCATGTGTAGTGTGTCAGTATGAGTCTGTCTCAAAGGCCCTAAAACATCTAATCAATGACTGTTGCAGGACACCAGACCTCCTTTGAACCATTGTCTTGTTGCAAGATTGGGAGAGAAGCTTGGCATGCTATTTGACCTATGGCTTTGCAACCAGACGAGATGCCACCTATGGGGATGGCTTCAAGCTAGCCAGGACGGCTTAGGTGAATTATGATGTGCCATTGCTGATGGCTTGTATAAGCCGGTGGCATATATATGCATGGATAGGCCGACTGGGCCATAATCCCTAGGCCCATGCTGCCATGTACCAGGCCTAAAGTATCAGGATTGCAGCAGCATCAGCAATACACCATGCTGGTTCTCTTGTCGTTCTGTCGCACAACCTAAGTGCAACATAAGTACGTCTCAGATGTCACGGCCGTTTCAACATTGTTTGTGGTGTTGATGCCTTGACATGCAAGTTGGCATACAAATGCGTCAATGCAGTCAAGCACATGCATGCAAAAGGTGTCACTGCACAACTGCATTGTCAAATCAGTTCTCACCTGTTCAGCTGGTGGTGACTGTGAACGTGCCTTGCCACGATGAGCGCTTTCTGGCTCAGCATCAGAAGACTGCACAGCAGTCTGCTTCTTCATCTACAGGCAACATTGTGTGCATTCAGAGGCGCAGCAAAGAGACACCTCAATAGTGATATGAGAGCAACAGTTCCACAGATAGAGCAGCAGGAGGAAGAGCAGCACTGACAACATACAGACTCCTGACCATAAGATGATGCATTGACATGCAAGCCGGCATACAACTGTATGATTGCAGTTGAGCTCATGCATGCACAAGGAGTCACTGCACAGCTGCATTGTCAACTCAGTTCTCACCTGCTCAGCTGGTGGTGACTGTGAACATGCCTTGCCACGATCAGCACCTTCTGGCTCAGTATCAGAAGACTGCACAGCAACAAATGTGCATTCAGAGGCCCAGCAAAGAGACACCTCAATAGTGACATGAGAGCAGCAGTTCCACGGGTAGACCAGCAAAGCAAGAGCAGCAGTAATCACATACAAGGTGTAGATTCCTGACCAGGCCGTATCATATAAGATGCCCCCTTGACGTGCAAGTTGGCATTGAAGGTGTGAATGCAATTAAGCACATGGATGCATAAGGAGTCACTGCATAACTGCATTGTCAACTCAATTCTCACCTGTTTAGCTGGTGATGACTATGAACATGCCGTGGCGCTTTCTGGCTCACCACGAAGACTGCACAGAAGTCTTCTGCTTCTTCATCTACAGGCAACAATGTGCATTTAGAGGCGCAGCAAAGAGGCATCTCAATGGAGATAAAGAGCAGCATTTCCATAGGTAGAGCAGCAAAGCAAGAGCAGCAGTGAGAATGTACAAGATGTAGATTCCTGACCAGGCTGTATCATCTAAAATGATGCCTTGACATGCAAGCTGGCATACAACTGTGTGTGTGCAGTTCAGCACATACATGTACAAGGAGTCACTGCACAACTGCATTGTTGACTCAGTTCTCACCTTTAGCTTGTGGTGACTGCGAACATGCCTTGGCACCTTCTGGCTCAGCATCAGAAGACTGCAAAGCAAACCTCTGCTTCATCATCTACAGGCAACAATGTGTGTTCAGAGGCGCAGCAAAGAAAAATCTTGATAGTGATATGAGAGCAGCAGTTCCACAGATAAAGAGTTCGAGCAAGTATCGAAGTGCATCTCAACACCTGCATGATTGGCCAGCCCATTGTCTGTAGCACCTCGTGTGATAGAAATGCAGTGCTTTCTGCAAGCCTGCAGATGTGCCAGCGCGTGTCAGCTGCAGTGCTTTTGGCAGTGAATGCAGCAGCCCAGCACATGATGCTTACTGAGAAGCAGCTGGTGCAGGCTGCTGCTGCTGTGCAGCCTCGTCCATTTGCATCTGTGATGTGCTGTTTAATTGTTGTTCAAGGGGTGAGGGTATTTGAACAGTGAAGCCACAGATCAAAGGAGCAGGCTTCACAGGAGGAACCCACACCTTGCCACAATCCAAGCTTCCGTAGTTTCACCTCAGCACGTTCAAGGTTGCACGTATTTGGCCTGATCCACCCTCCTGAATAGTGGTCACAATGAAATCCCTTGCTTTGGTGCACTGGCCTGTGAAGTGCGCCCCATCTGTCACCTGGGCTCTTGCAGATGTTTAAAAGCAACAGGATGTATCACAGGGCACACAATTGGGGTCCAACGCAGTTAGAGCCAAAATCAGTAAGGCTGATCGACGTCTGCCAGTGCACTCGGAAACCAGTCGTAGGGATTTGCGACCGAGCTTACGATAGCATAACATTTTGTCCGGGTCGTAAAGCAATCAATGGAAGGTCAACGACGGAATAGCGATGGCTTAGCGAAGACGCTAGACTTTAAAGACCTTATAAAGACCCATTAACGAAAGCTGGATTTTCATAGTGACAGATCAAGGTCTCTCAAGGCAACAGTCTTTACTTGAGTCTTCACACAGACCAACAAGCTGTACATCAGAGCCTGAATTGGGCATGCGCGTCAAACAATCCTAGCATTTGAGACTGCAGATACTATATGGTGCGATGTCATTTTTTAACATATTATTATGCAAAATTATATGGAGTCCTTCAGTCCAAGTAGACAGAAGGCATGACTGTTGCAATTCATGATACTCTAGAGCTAAAATGGTCAGAGGCTCAATGGTACAGCACAATGGGACATCACAGAGCTGCTCAACCAGCCATGCACTAACATCTAGGTACATCTCGGTGCCCCTCTGAGCATTAGACTGCATGAGTGCGCAGCAACAGCTAAGTGAAGAGTTAGCGTGCCCTTAGTACATCCACTTCTATTGTATATAAATTCCACCATCTCTCAGACGTCGTCAACACAGGTACCATGACCATGACAATATCAAGAGGCTCTGCAGGCAAAGTTAGCAGAGGTCAAGACAGGATGTGGCTTGACTGTTCACACTCAAGCTGCTGCATGCATCTGGATCTGCTTTAGAATCCAGCTCACTCAGCAGGTCAGCATGCCCTGACAAAAGACACAATCAGACATACTGCATCATGGCAGGTCTGAGCAGCCACAGCTGGCACACAAAGCACATAGGTATCAAAAAGCATACCTGGCACATATACAGCCATATATGCACTTTGCATTTGTCTGCCGTGTGCATGCAACTGCTGCAGTTTGGCCCTTTGCTTTGTGTCATACCTCCATCACCCTGAAGCAGCGAGACTCGATATGAGGCACCAGCTTTATTGTGTATGAGGGAATTAGGCAGTCTCACCGATTTCTCCCCTCACCACCCCTTGGAGGTTACATAGGCAGACAGTACAAATGACCATGCACCCAGCCTTCCAGCCATACGCGAGCAAGGATGACAACACACAGAGCACCAGCCCAAAGGCAGCACAAGTGGTAACTCACAGCGGCATGCTAAGAGATGCTGAAAAACGACACACACCACATTGCCATGTGCATAAGTGTATACAGATGCATGAACCTTGCACCCTGCCATAATAAACTATCTCTGTGATTTTGTGTCATTTGAGCAGCCTGGCAGTCTATGCTGCTGTGACGCATCAAGTACACGAACAAGGGTCAACAACTGTTGCTGACTGCCGCGGTTCGCAGCAATGACGTTCCACCACATGCGACATACCTGTGTATGTAGCAGGGGTCATCTTGAATCTTGGCTAGCAGGTATGGTTCCTGATGGACATCATCTGGTATGCAGAAGAGATGGTACAAGCCCTTGAGGCGTGCCGTGAAGTCCATGGTGAAGTCGTACGTCAACCCTTTCACCTCGTCCCTTTCCACATGTGAAGCAGCTGTCACACCCTGCACAGACAGACCGGGACAATGAGTCAGTCTGCATCTTGTGAGCATTGAGGCACCATTCCAGGGAGCTGACAAAGGCATTCTGAGTTGCAGGGCACGGCAGACTTGCACACATTGCACATTGATGGCGTCATAGGGGACATTGAGGACTATCCTGACAATGATGGCATGATAAAGGGTGCCCCATTCTTGGCAGGTCTTCCAGCTGCTGTGTGTAATTGGCGTGTGCAGAGCAGCATGATGCAGCACAATTGTCTGTGTATGTCAAAGCTCCAAAATGAAGGAACCTGATCGCGCCTTGTGATTGTTGTTAAGAACAGAACTCTTGACCATAGATCCGCCCATTATGACAGTCAGGCTGTGTGATCGTGTCTTTTGCTTTGTGCTGATGACAGTGGTCATACAAGCCAACTGCCTGCAGGGGCATGCAATGGGGGCTAAAGGGGCATGGGCAGGGGAGGGGCGGTGCTTGTGATGTACCTTGGCTTCAGGCAGAATAGAGGTGTAGTTGAGCTTGTTGGTCACAGTCAAGTCTTCGGGATCCAGGGACAGCAGCACATTTGCATCTGTCCGTGTTACCTGAGAGCAAAACCAACAGTCCAACGTCAGTGCATCTTGACAGATGTGGCCGTGGAACTTGTCGGTGTTGTGTTTGAATGCAATGCCTGCTGCAACATGATTCAGCAACACCGATTGCTGCCTGAATTAGAGGGGATGCAACATTTGCGGGTGCATACATAACGCAGTGCAGACAAGACTTACCAACTGGTTGTCTCTGAACTTGCCCACTGTCACGCCAACATTGGGTTTGCCGGGCTTCCCGGTCTGTGGGTCTATATAGTTCTCAAAGCTTGAGGGGCCCTTAACAGCTGCAGCACAGGATTTTATCTGTCATGTTATACTGTCAAATCGTTATATCAATGCATATGCCAACCTACACATTTTTTGCGGTATGCTTGCAAAGCATTGCATCAAGAATGACCCTGAGGCTGACATGACATGCAAGGCTGTAGTGCATGGTATGATACAACAAGGCGCGCCTGCTTGCTTGAACAGGGAGAATGCTCTGCCCAAGAGAGTGCCACAGGGATCACTCCAAAGCATGATGCCAGGCTCTTGGTTTTCAGCCTGGATGTAATGCTCAGTTTCCCTGTTGAGGTGCCTGTTACGGTAGGTCACCTTGCCAGCTGTGATCTGGAACTTGTGCATAACAGTTAGCCCACCAAACCTGCAGCATCTGTCGAATGTGAAGCTAGCTGCAACAACTGCGTGAGGGGTGTGTCAGGCGCAAAGAGTCTGCCGAGAACATACCAGTGCGCCACAGAATACATCTGGCCACCCTTGGTCTGAATATCCCACACTCCTGGTCCATTCCTGTAAAGATTTCCCTCCAACCACGATGGAATTGCACCGTCAATATCACAGCGTGTGGGCTCTAGAACCTCGACGGATGTGCCCGTCAAACCGCAGGCGAAAGGTGGCAGATCGATATGCGCAGGTGTTGTCGTCGACCCATTTTTTGGGAGCTGTTTCAGACTGCCTGTGTGACCAAGCAGCTTGTGACCGAGCTCTGGCAGCAGATGCCGTGGAGGCTCAGACAAACTCAGCATTGCCCTGCGGGTAATGATCGACGGGTGCGTCTGCACAACGCTGTGAGTAGTCGGCTGCGACGGACTTTGATAGGCTGCAGTCAACAAGCTGCACAGCATGCGATGTCAGTATAATGGGAAGCGGTATACGAGTCATGCAAGCTTTTGTATGTCAGCTCTGACGAAACACTCAGGCAGAAGTTCACCTAAACCCCACCTGCATTATCTTGCGACTTCTTAATCAGCTTCCCCGCCGTAACGCTCTCACAATCAGAAACGCCATCCTGTGTGTGCACACACTTGCCGGGTCCGTTGCCAGTCGCTGGTGCCATTGGTGTTTACAGAAGAATTAGTGAAGCGCATTGTGATGTCTCTTCGGACTGTGTCGAGGCAGTGTCGACTGCATGATTACTTGAACCTGCCTGGCCACAGTTTGCTTCACTCTGCTGTTTCGCCACTGACGAGCGTGCGGCAGGTCTGGACTGATGCTTCTGGCCATGTTACTCCTGAGAGTGCTTTCTACGACTCTACTGTAGAGCAGGTATCTGCACTACCTCCATCGTACACAAATAGTGTTGAACGGCCTTGATCACCCCTAAAACACCCCACGCTTTTGCAGTATGCGTTGCAGCCCATAGAAATTTTGTCCTTAAGGCAGGTAAGATGGGACAATGCCTCGTCTCTCCACCTGGTAGTTTTGGATGTGCATTCTGTTTTGTGCTGTGACGCTGTTGTGCTAAGCGCGTACAGATGTTGGAGTTCGGCAGGGCTGCTCTATATAACAACAGCTTCGTATTGGACAGCGCATATCGAGTGCAAAGAGAGGTGAGGAACCTACACTTTGCATCCTGCGTTTCTCAACTTGCCTGCTGATCTTCAACCTTGCTGTCTTTTTTCCTACAGCTGCCCAAAAGGCTTGCAAGGAGGCTCATGGACCTGCAATTCCTGCCATACATTGTGGTCACCAACCCCCATATCAAAAGGGTGTATGACAGCTATCAGCATGCCTTTGAGACGCTGCACAACTTACCGCAAGTTAAGACTGTGGAGCAGAACGCGGAGTTCACAGTCCTGTTGAAACGGCTGGTTGATGAGCATGGTCAATCCCCACCTCTGGCAGCTTGTTTGCCACAGCTTGAGCATTACACAGTCTCCCACACTGCATCAGACAAGCTATTTGCATACCTGCACCATCTTGACAGGCTGAACGGGGCTTCAATGTCAGCTGCCATCATCAAACTCAAATATCTGTGTTGCATAACCACTGCCACATGCATACACCTTCTCTGCAGCTCCTCAGTACCAGCATCATGGCCGACTGATGGCTCACAACGCACACACGCACCAGCAGATCAAAAGCTTCCCCTTACCTCTGTACACCAGCATGACATTGCTTTTAAGCTGTGGCAGCTGCAATACTTTGAGCTCATGCAGTTGGCCCTGATCAATGCACAGAGAGGCTTGCACATAATCCAGCATGCTAGTAGCATGTTACTGATAATGTACACATGCTGTTGCAGCCCCAATGCTTGATGCTCTGGCTGCTGGTCTGCGTGAGTGTAACAGCAAGGCCTTTGTTGGTCCCAAGCTGCAGCTCAACAGCTTCCTCGAGAACATGCTGACGTCACGCATCAGTAGGCGTGTGCTGGCTGAGCAGCACATCAACCTCCACAACAGAAGGTGCACACCTTGATCAGGTGCCAAGCAAGGCTTCTTTGCATTGCCCCCGCATCGCTTGCTCAGGATGTGTTGCCAAGATAGGCAGCACCAATTGTCAATCATGGTTGTTTTCTTGTGTGCCACTACAGCTGGTGCCTGACACCCTGAGCAAATATTTTGCTGGCAATGCCAGCAAGAGACACAGCAATGTAGTGCTGCCTAGGGAACTGCATCTTGCAGGTTGCAATGAGTGCATGTAATTTGACTGGACAACTGTGATTCCCAGTAATGCTGCTAGCGACTGAAGCTCATTGCCATGTGCAGGCCAGGCTACATTGGGGTGATTTGCACCCATCTGAACCTGTGTGATGCTGTGGACTTTGCTGTGCAGAGAGCGACCCAGGTGAGCAACCCAAGTACGAGCTGTGGCCTCAATGCATTGCTACACTGTCAGCAACACCATCTGCTCTGCTACATGCCACCGCATCCTGTGCTGGGAACTACACATGCAGGCACATTAAGTTAGACACGTCGTCCTTTACAAGGTCTGATAAGCATAACCAGAGCATCTATGGGTTGATAACATTCCAGAGGCAACTGTGTTTTCACCAGCCTTTTGACCTGCTATACTGTTTCAAAGTATGACAATCAGACGCGCTGCTACTCTTATCTGGCAACTAAAGCCGCCACTAACCCTGTTACACACATCAACGCTGTCACCTTGATAGATCAACATCAGATACATGTTCCCAAGACTGCACGGATTTGCAGAGCCTGGTAACATGCCTGGATCATAGCAATATTGTGGTACAGCATGCAGTCATGCAAGGTTGTATTTGGCTAC
>JAABUU010006860.1_pt1 | contig 12007 bp, 8 predicted proteins | sample 5559301 | NCBI WGS metagenome assembly JAABUU01 (sample SAMN10711884, study PRJNA513360) | rock metagenome | isolation source: Antarctica rocks | place: Antarctica: Victoria Land, Richard Nunatak white
GCCCGGAACACCGTGGGCGCGGTTGTCAGGTGGTGATAGCGCAGGATCATCGCGGCCCCCCTTCCACCCGTCAGCATACCCGACCAGCCCTTATTGTGCAGCTTCTCTAGTAGTCCGAGTGGTGTTGCAGGACGATAGCTGATTGGTGAGGGTGGGACGAATTTGCAGTTGAGGTCAGGTGGCGCGGGTGGTGGCGTCGAGTTCGAGGGGGGTGCGGTCGAGGATCTCGGCGAGGATGCTGGTGGCGGTGCGACCGCGCAACTGACTCTCCGGGCGCAGGATCAGGCGGTGGGCCAGGGTGAGCGGGGTGAGCGTCTTGATATCGTCTGGGGTGACATAATCGCGTCCGCGCAGCGCGGCGAACGCCTGGGTCGCTTTGTAGAGCGCGAGGGAGCCGCGCGGGCTGGCCCCGGCGGCGAGATCGGCATGGGTGCGCGTGGCGCGGACGATCGTCAGGAGATAGCGTTCCAGCGAGGGATCGAGGTGGATATCGGTGACGCGGTCGCGCAGCCCCGCGATGATCGCACCATCGACCACGCGCCCGATCCGATCGATCGGGTGCGTCTTGCGGAGGTTCCGCAACACCAGCAACTCTTCATCCTCGGAGGGGTAGCCGAGCGGGAGGCGCAGGAAGAAACGGTCGAGTTGGGCCTCGGGGAGGGGGAAGGTGCCCTCGAACTCGATCGGGTTCTGCGTCGCCAGAACGAGAAACGGGCTGGGCAGGGGGCGTGTGACGCCGTCGATTGTCACCTGGCCCTCCTGCATCGCCTCCAATAGGGCCGACTGCGCGCGCGGCGTGGCGCGGTTGATCTCGTCGGCGAGGAGGAGGTTGGTGAAGACCGGGCCGGGCTGGAACTCGAAGCCGCCGTCGCCCTGGTTGTAGATGCTGACGCCGGTGATGTCATTCGGCAGGAGATCGGGGGTGCATTGCAGGCGCTTGAAAGCGAACCCCATGCTCGCCGCCACCGCGCGCGCCAGCATCGTCTTGCCGGTGCCGGGGACATCCTCCAGGAGGACGTGGCCGCCGCAGAGGACCGCGACGAGGAGGAATTCGATCTGCGGGCGTTTGCCGACGATCACCGTCTCGACGTTGGCGGTGACCCGCTCGACGAAATCCTCGATCGGCGTCGTATCCTGCACTGTCGCCATCGCTCCGTATTTCCTCCCGCCATTCGGCGGTATCCCACCCATCCCGTCCGTAGTGTATCAGGGTGGTGCGACCGCTGCGGCACCCTGGCGAGGCGAGGCGCCCGACTCTCGTTGGGAGCCGGGCGCGTCGCGCGAGTGGGAGACGCGCGGTGAATGTGGGGCAGGTTCAGGAAAGGCCGTTGCTACGAGCCAGCCGCGTTCTCGTTCGCCGGGGTCGAGTCGCGCAGGACACCCAGGATCGCCTCGTGGAGGAGGCCGTTGGTGGCGACGACCGCGCCCTTGAACGGGTCGAACGGGCCGTTCTCGTAGTTGGTCACGGTGCCGCCCGCCTCGGTGACGATCAGCGCGCCCGCGCCGCAATCCCACGGCCCGAGGTATTCCTCGTAGAAGCCGTCGTAGCGCCCGCAGGCGACCGCGCAGAGATCGATCGCCGCCGAGCCGTCGCGCCGGGTGCCTTGCGCGGCGAAGCTGAGCGCGTGCCAGTGCGCGAGCGCGATGTGGCGCACGGCGGCGTTGTAGGGGAAGCCGGTGGCGATCAGGCTGCGGATCAACTCGTCCGTGGCCGAGACGCGGATCGGGCGATCGTTGCGGAAGGCCCCGCCGCCCAACTCCGCGCGGTAGAGCTCGTCGCGCGTCGGGTCGTAGACGACGCCGACGATCGTGCGACCATCCTCTTGCAACGCGATCGAGACGGCGAAGTTCGGGTGCCCGTGCGCGTAGTTCGTCGTGCCGTCGAGCGGGTCGATCAGCCAGCGGTAGCGGGACTCGCCCGTGCGTGGCCCCGAGCCCTCCTCGGCGGTGACGAGATGATCGGGGAAGCGCGCGGTGAGCTGTCCGACGATCAGTGTTTCCGAGCGCTTGTCCATCTCGGTGACGAGATCTACCTGCCCCTTGAACGCGATCTGGCGCTCCTCGCCGAGCGCCTCGCGCAAGATCGTCCCGGCCTCGCGCGCCACCGCGATCGCCGCCGCCATGAAGTCGCCGTATTCGCTCATCGCATCCTCTCCTGTGCGCGGGCGGCATCGCCCGCTGCGTGGCAGTATACCCGGCAGCCGACACTGGCCGCAGGGGCCGTAACCGCGCTCTTGATCGCCGCGTAGATAGCGCAGCAGCCGGGATCGCGCGGGGCGATTCGGCGACGATGCTCGGCGGAAAGGGTGCCATGTCATACTCGATCGCGCGCGAAGTCCGGCCCCGGGTACACATCCTCCTGATCGCGCTGGTCGTGACCCTGATCCTCGGCTTCCTCCCCTTCACCGGGATCGTCACCTACCCCTTCCGTCTCTTCGTGACCTTCATCCACGAGGGCGGGCACGCGGTCGCCGCCGTGCTGACCGGGAGCCATGTGCGCGGCTTGCAGGTCGCGCCGAATGGCAGTGGTTTGGTCTATACGGTGGGCGGCGGCTGGTTCTCGCAAATGTTCGTGGCGAGCGCCGGGTATCTCGGGGCGATGGCGTATGGGGCGGCGCTGCTGATCATGATCCGGCGGGCGGTCGCCGCACGGCTCGTCCTCGGTGGCACGGCGATCTACGTGCTTGCGCTGACGATCTTCTTCGGGCTCTCCGACCCGTTCACCATCGTGGCCGGGCTGATCCTCGGCGGCCTGCTCTTCGTGGCGGCGCGCTACGCCACCCTGCGGATCGCCAATTTCCTGGTCGCCTTCCTGGCGGTGCAGTGCGTCAGCGGCGCGCTCTTCGATCTACGGGCGCTGATCTCCTTCTCCGCGCCGCTGACGCGCGGCCCGCAGACCGACGCGGCGAACATGGCCGCGCTGACGCATCTGCCGCCGATCGTCTGGGCGCTCGTCTGGACCGGCCTCGCGATCGTGATCCTGTTCGGGGCGCTGCGCGCGTATGCCACGCACACGGAGGCACCGCTGCCGTCGCGCTCGTTCGATCGGTACGGTCGCCTGAGCGTCTGAGTGTTCAGCGTCGCGCCGCGTCCAGCTCCGCGATGAACGAGTAGAGCGCCTCGTCCCAGGTGATGTCGCGCCCCTCGTGTTCGCACATTGCGTCGCGGTGCCGGGCGACGCGAACGACGATATCCGCGCTGCGCTCGCCGGGGAAGAAGCGATTGAGGCGGAGCGCGCGGATACGGCGGATCAGATCGCCATAGACCGAGACGCGCCAGCGTTCGGCGGCTTCGTGGTGATCGCTGAGGCCGCGCCCTTGTTGGAACTCATCGATCGATCGATCGAGCTGCGGGTAGCTCTGGGCGCGCGCCGCGCCGACCGAGGTGAGGCCGGTGGCGCGCTCGAAGGTGCGGCGCGCGGTGAAGAGTTGTTGCGCGTCGGTGTCGGTCACGGGGAGATACTCGGTGACGTTCGCCTCGATCTCGTCCTGGCCCAACTCCTTCGCCGCCGCCACCCGCCGATGCCCATCGAGGACATAGTAGCCATAGCCGAGCTTGTAGAGATCGATCGGCGGAAGTGGCGTCACACCCTCGTCCAGCAGTTTGAGGATACGCTGATAGCGCTCCTCATCCGGTTTGACGCGCTGCGTCGGGCGGAAATCGGCCCCCAGTTCCTTCGAGCGACCCACGCTGCCGATGATGCGCGCCATGTCGACGGTACGGCTGCCGAGGATGCGCGGTGTGGTCAGTCCGGCGCGGGCCGCGTCATCCTCGAAGACCCGGAGTGGCGGGTTATCGGTCGCGGCCGCGAGATCGGGCTGGATCAGCAGCACCGGGCAGGGGGCATCGCGCACCACGCGCCCGGCCACACTGCCGACGAACAGGCGCGAGATGCCGTTGCGGACATCGCTCCCGAGGATGATCAGCGAGATCGCCTCGCGCCGCGCCGTCTCCACGATCGTCTCCGCCACCGGTCCGTGCATGATCATCGGCTGGGCGGCGATCCCCGCCGCGTGGAGCCTACTCGCGACCATCTCCAGAAAGGTGCGCGCGCGCGCTTCCTCCGGCGATACGATGCTCGTATCGGCTCGGGTATCGAACGGGCGCGGCAAATGACCCTCGCCGCGCCCGGTAGCGGCGAGGACGTGCAGCAGGATGATCTCGGCATCGAGCGCGCGACCGTACTCTTCGACGGTCGGGAGCTTTGTCTCGCTGATGGTGGAGTAATCGAGGGGGACGAGTAGTCGTTTCGGCGTGGACATCGGCACCTCGTGTTCGGGACATGGCCCCCGCGCGGCACTATTCGCCGCGCGGGGGCGCAGGATCAGGCGTTGGTCAACGCTTCCAGCCGATCGACCAGACGCTCCAGGACGCGGAACGTTTGGCGCACCGGATTCGGGGTGGTGAGATCGACCCCGGCCTGTTTGAGGATATCGAGCGGGTAGGCCGAGTTCCCGGCGCGCAGGAAGTCGAGATAGCGCCCGACAGCCCCGGCCTCGCCCGCCAGCACGCCCTCCGCCAGGGCGTGCGCCCCGGCGAGGCCGGTGGCGTACTGGTAGACGTAGAAGTTGGAGTACAGGTGGGTGGGGAACTGCGCCCAGGTGATGCCGACCCGCGCCTCATCGAGCGTGACGCCCGGCCCGTATGCCTCGCGGAAGAAGCCGGTCAAGATCGCGTTCATCGTATCGGCGGGCAGCGCCTCGCCGCGCTCGACCCGCTCGTGCAACTCCAACTCGAAGCGCGCGAGGGTCGGCATCAGGAAGAAGTAGCGGTGGAAGTTCGACATCGCCTCGTTGATCAGGGCCAGTTGGAAATCACGGTCGGGATCCTGCGCGAAGAGGTGGGCGCGCACCAGCGCCTGATTGCAGTTCGAGGCAACCTCGGCCAGGAAGATCGAGTAATCGGCGTAGACCGGTGGCTGGGTATTCCAGGTGTAGAGGGAGTGGAGTGAGTGCCCCAGCTCGTGCGCCAGGGTGCTCATGCTCTCCAGGTCGTCGGTGCCGTTCATCAGGATGAACGGGTGCGTCCCCTGGACGCCGGTGGAGAAGGCCCCGGCGCGCTTGCCGACGCTCGGGTACTTATCGACCCAGCGCTGCTCGTTCACACCGCGCAGCAACAGGGACACGTATTCCTCGCCGAGCGGGGCAAGTCCGGCGGCGATCATCTCGACCGCCCGGACGAAGGGGATGCGCGGCGGGTCGGGCGTCAGCGGTGCCCAGATGTCGTAGGGCGCGATCTCGGACTGCCCGAGCGCGCGCTGCCGCACCGCCCAGTAGCGATGCCAGATCGGCAGGTGCTCCTTGAAGGTGGCGATCAGGTTGTGGAAGACGGCGGTCGGGATGAAGTTGGCGGCGAGCGATGCCTCCAGCGCGGAGTCGTAGTTGCGCGCATTCGCGAGGAAGACGTGCTGCTTCACGCCAGTCGCTAGCGCGTTCGCCATCGTGTTTTTGACGGCGAGGTGGGCGTCCGCATAACTCTCCCAGGCGTTGCGGCGCAGGATACGGTCGGGCTCGCCGAGGAGCGCGTCGATCGTCCCCTGCGCGATGGCCTGACCCTGGCCGGTTTCGTCGATCGCGGGGCGGAAGGTCAGGTCGGCGTCGGCGAGGATGCCGTGGGTGGCGGTGGCGCTGCCGAACGGCTCGCTGACCATGCCGAGGAGTTCCTCGACCTCGGCGGAGCGGACATGCGCCTGCCGCGCCTCCAACCGATCGAGCGTGTGGGCGTAGATGGCGAGGCGTGGCTCCTCCACGATCCAGCGCCGGAGGGTCGGGAAGCCGAGCGCGAGCAATTCGGGCTCGGCGAAGGACATCGCCGCCGCCCCGCGCGCGAAGAAGCCGAGCGCGCGATCGGCCATCGCCTTCGCCGCCTGATCGCCGGTGTCGGCCTCGCTGAAAAGGCTGGCGTAGATTTCGGCGCGGTAGATTCGCAGCCCGAGCCCCTCCGAGACGGCGAACCACTCCGCGAGGGTCGCCGGGCCGTCGCCCAGGTGGCCCCGGAAGCGGGCGAGTCCTTCCAGTTCGTCGGTCAGGGCGCGCAGTTCGGCCTCCCAGTCAACGGTGGTCGGGAAGATGCTCGCGGCGTCCCAGGTGTGCTGCGGTTGGATCTCGGCGCGCTTCGGCAAACCGGTGCTATTGCGGGCCATCGTCTCCTCACTCTCGCTGTACGTCATCGCCTTCGGCGGCTAAGACAGGCGTGAGGGGCGTCACCGCCCCCCACGTTCCAAAGCTCGCACCATACGGACATGCGTCGTTAACGTTTCTAGTTGATCGGCTGGCTCTTCGGCACGCCGACCTGAATGCGGTTGCTGGAGGGGAGATAGTCGCTCTTGAAGTCGCGATCCATCGGCGTGCCGTTGAACGTGACCACCTTGCCATCCGGGCCGGTGACCGTCCGGCGGATCGAGGAGGTGAAGCCCTCGACCGCATGCTCGATCGGGAGTTGCGAGCCGACCGGCAGATCGTGCGTCTTCTCGTATACGGGGGTCAGGCTCGGCTCGACGACATGCGCGATGACCGGGTCGTCGACCTGGACGTTCCAGCCCGGATCCTTGCCGTAGACGGTCACCCCGACCGTTGCTCCATCGGCGTAGGCTCCGATGCCGATCCAGCCGCCGGTGTTGTTCCACCATTGGAAGTCGAGCTTGGCCTGATCGTCCACCGTGGCGTCGAGCCCTTGGGCACCGGTGGAGGAGTTGGCGTACTGGACCCAGAAGAGGTGCCAGTTGCGCTGCTCGATCGGGAGCCCGGCGCGGAAGACGCCGTGGAAGAGGGTGGTGGACACCTGGCAGATACCGCCCGCGATCGAGCTGACCGTCTTCACCTGACCCGGCCCGCCGCCCGCGCCGGGGACGAGCGCGATGCCATACGCCTCTTCATAGCCGTTCTCGACCGTCTGCGCGCCGACCGCCGCGTTGAAGGAGAACATCGCGCCCGGTGCGATCAGGGTGCCGTTCAGGCGCTCGACCGCGAGTTCGACATTGTGCTTGCGGCTGGCGATCGAGGAGCTATAGTCGGTGCGCCCGCGCCCGAGCACATCGGGCGTCAGCATCGTCGCCTTGAGCGAGGAGGGCGTGGTCGGCTTCACCACGGCGACGACCGGGCTTGCGCCGCCGGTCGCGCCGAGGAGCGCCGCCTGGAGCGCCCCATCGGTGGCGGCGAACTGCACCTCGCGGCCATCCTGGCTCTTCACCACGTCCGAGACCATCCCCTGCACGAGGCGGAACTGCGCGTCCCGCACCGGCTGGTTCAGGTCGCCCGCGATGACCTGGGTGAGGGCGCGCAGGGCGGCCTGGTCGATCCCGATGACCACCTTCTCCGGCCCCTGCGGCTGCTCGGCGATGGTGATGAGCGGCAGGAGATCGCTGCGGACGAAGTTGCGACGATACTCCTCGTAGCGGACGATCAGCGGATTGCCGAGGATTCGTTCGAGGCGCGCGCGCGCCGGTTCCAGGTCCGCCGCGACGATCGGCGGATCGAGCGGGCTGACCGCCAGGTTCAGTTCGTGCCCGCCACCGGTCAGGGTCGCGTCGATCGCGACCAGGGTCACCGCCTCATCGACGCCGACCCCCTGCTTGCCCGGCACGACCGTGTAGATTCCCTTCGCATCGGTCGTCAACTTGGCGCTCGTACCGGGCTGCGTCAGCGCGGCGGCGACCTGATCGAAGAACGGTTGCAAGCGTGCCCCATCGAGCGCGAGGACCAGCTGACCATCTTGCAGGGTATACGCGATGGCGTTCGTCAGCGTCGCCCGATCGATGGTCCAGTCCTTCCCCTGATAGTGAGCGACGAAGGGCTGGCTGACCATCGCGTTCGCCTGCGGTTCCATGCTATGCAGCATCGCGGCGGTGATCGGCGCGGGGACCGGCACCTGGGCGAGGGTGACCGGCTCCGTCGAGAGCCGCGCGGCATGATCCACGATGGCGGCACGCGAGGCGTCGAAATCGAAGCCGAGGCCGTTCACATCGGCGATCACGGTCGGCTTGCCCTCAGCGCCGACCTTGAACGCGGCGTTCGTCGGGGTATACGTCGCCTCGGATGCCCAGGCGCGCAGCGTCTCGTCGAGACGCGCGTCATCGAGGGTGGCGGGGAGGGTCAGGCGGTGCCCGCCGGGCAGTAGCGCGCCGAACCAGGCGAAGAAGTTGCTGAGGACAGTATTGCCGCGCCCGTAGCCGAACGCCGTATCGGTCGCGGCGGCGGTATCGACGCCGATGCCGAGCGCGGCGGGATCGAGGGTCCAGCTGTGCGCGCCAGCGTTCGTCCGGGCCGTGCCGCCGGTCGCGGACCATTGCGCCACCGCCGCATCGAGGCGCGCGATCGCCTCGTCGCGATGCAGGCCGCCGACTGCCACGCCCGCGATCGTGACGCCGCTGTAGACCCGCCCTTGATAGCGCCCCACGTATTGATTGGCGACGACGATCAGGATGACCAGGAGGGCGATGGCGGCACCAAGGCCGGAATAGGCGTAGAGGCGCTGCCGGGCGGGATCGAGGCGCTTATTCGCCACGACGCGGGAGGCGATCAATTGCTCGCGCAGATGATCCGAGGTGGTGTGCTCCATCCGAACTCCGAGGATATGCAGTTGTGGCGACGGTCATCGCCCTGACGATGTGTGCTATGGCGAACCAGAGCCTCCTGGCGGAGAGGCGAGGGAATCATACCGGATCTATCGCTTTTTGACACCCCTGTTGGGCCGTTTCGATGAGACGCGGCGCGGCACCTCGCAGGCCATCATGTGTTCGCCGCTGGCGGTGCCGCGCGACATCCGCCGCCAGCGCGGGGAAGGATGGATCGATGCGATAGGCGTAGCCATCCCAGTAGCCATCACGGGCGGGGCTGAAGCGGCGGGGCGGTGCCAGATCGCCGCCTAATGTCACGCTCTTCAGGCGGCGTTGCACCTCCTGACGCAACTGATCGGTCGAGTGGGCGCGGCATGCGGCGGCGAGCGGCGGGAGGACACGCAGGCTCAGCCGTTCGCCGTAGCGCAATCGCGGGGTATAGGGATGTTCCCAGATGCGGTGCGCGCCGGTGACGACGATCGGCAGGATCGGACGACCCAGCGCGCGGGCCAGTCCGAAGGGTCCGGCCAGGAAATCGATCTCGATCCCCAGGATCGTTCCTTGTGGGAAGATGACGACGCTCTCCCCCGCCATGAGGAGTGCTGGCGCACGGCGGAGGAGTTCGCGGTAGCTGCGCCGCCCATCCTCGGGCCAGATCATAATCTGACCGGTATCGCGCAGGATCGGGCCGAGGCGGGGCCAGCCGAAAAGTTCGTCGCGCGCCACGAAGCGGAGCGCGAGCGGTAATTGAAGGAGGGCGAGGGCGTCGGCGAAACCTTCGTGGAGTGGGGTGACGATGTAGGACTCGCGCGGGTCGATCACTTCCAGCCCCGCGATGTCGAGCCGGATATCGAGGGCGCGGACGACCGTGGCGGCCCAGCGGCGTTGTAGCGCGGCCAGGGCACCACGCCGACCGGCCCTCCCGAGCGCGCGCAACACATAGGGGGGCACCCCGAAGAGTGCCGCACCGCCGAGCGCCGTGCGCGCCCAGAGCGCCCGCGTCGTCACCCCGATCTTCCCACCCGCCAGCGTATAGCGCGGGGATGCTTCATCGTGCGCGGTCAGCATTGGTGACCCGATCACTGGCTCCAGACGCACGCGGCCTACACCCCTTCGAGAGCCGCCCCGCGCCCGGATATGCGGACCCGCAGATTCAGGGAAAGAGGGCAATGCTGGCCGGGGAGTGCATCCGACCGTAGATAAAGTGGAGGAAGGCCGGGCAATCCGCTGGCGCGACGCGCTCCCAGACGGGGGCCACCGCCGCCTCGCCCCACCAGTAGGACCAGATCAGGGCGGCGCGTTGCGGGGCACCGATGAAGGCCATCCGATTCGCGATCCAGCCCTCCCCACCGACGAGCGCCTGACCGCGCAGCCAGTCGCGCACCAGCTCGACCGACCAGCCGAGCGCATGGAGTCGCCACGCCGCACCCGCTCCGATCGCCGCGCGCTGGCGCGTCAGCGTGGCGGCGATGCGCGTATCCGGCGAGTCGGGCCAGTCGATGAAGCGGAAGCCGCAGTCCGCGATCCCCTCGAAGACGCAGGATGAGGCGCTGTTGACGACCGAGAGGAGGCCATCGGCGGGGGCTTCTCCGCGGTCGTACCAGACCTCGCGTAGCTTGAACTGGGTCCAATGGCCGGGGTAGCACTCGTGGATGGCGAGGTGTTCGAGGGCCGGGCCGGTCAGGATCGGGTCGATGTTGAGGTGGACCTCGCGCCGCAGATAATCGCAGCGCGCGTTGTAAGGGACGCCGCTCTCCGGCACCGGGCGCATCCCGTCCGACTGCGGGGCGGGGAGGTCGAAGACCGCCGCCGTGCGCTCCCAGGCGCGGTCGAGATACTCGGCCAGCGCCTGGATCACCGCCTCGCGCGGGACGCGGTGGCGCTCCTCCCAGGCCGCGCACTGCGCCGTCAGATCGCCGCCATAACCGAGATCGGTCAACTCGCGGCGGAGGTCGGCGCGGAGAGCGTCGAGCTGCGCGACCGGCACCGGCTCCGGCGGGATGGTGAGGAAGTCGGCGATCTGCTCGCGGAAGGGGAGCCGCCCCTCGCGCCAGAGGGTGAAGGCGCGCGTGGCGTGGCAGAGTTGCGCGTAGTAGAGGCGGCGATCGGCCTCCGGCAACTCCGCCGCCCCCGCCGCGAGTTCGCCGAGACGTTGGCGCGTCGGCGTAGGAGCCGAACGGCTCGGGCCGCTGGCTGCGTGCCATGCTCAGCACCACGAGGCTCTCGCGCCCCGCCTCGATCGCGCGTCCTGCCGCCACGGCGTCCAGATCGGCGGCGCGCAGTTCGGCGCGGCAGAGGGCATCGACACCGAGGAGGGTGGCGGTGATCTCCTCGGCGTAGCGCAAGGTTCGATCGCTCAGCATCGTGCCCCATCGTCCTCGCGAGCGCCGCATGCGCCCGGATCCCTCGTTCGGTGCGGTTGCCCGTGCCGGTATCGCGCCGCGCCGCTTCGGTGCGTGGTGGCGGGTGCCGATCGCGATCGACACCCGGTATGTCGGAAGTTGTTGGTTGCCCCGCTGCCACGGCGGGGGATCACCCCGCCGTCGCGTCGAAGCCTTCTAAGCGCGTCTTGATCGCGGCGAGGAATTGCCCGGCGGTGCGCCCATCGAGGATGCGGTGGTCGAACGAGAGGCACATGTTCATCAGCGAGCGGACCGCGATCAGATCGTCGCCACCCTGCGGGTCGCCGATGACGACCGGGCGCTTGACGATCGCTTCCATCGTCAGGATCGCCGCCTGGGGTTGGTTAATGATCGGCTGCGAGAGGACCGAGCCATACGAGCCGGTGTTGTTGACGGTGAAGGTGCCGCCCGCCAGATCGTCGGCGGTCAGGCAATTCGCGCGCGCACGCTCGGCCAGATCGTTGACCGCCCGCGCCAGTCCGATCCGACTGAGACTGTCCGCGCCCTTGATCGTCGGCACGACCAGCCCGCGCCCGCCATCCAGCGCCACGGCGATGCCGACATTGATCTGCCGGTGCAGGGCGATGCCGCCTTCCACGAACGAGGCGTTGAGGACGGGGTGGGCCTGGAGGGCGGCGACGGTGGCCTCGATCACGAAGGGGACATAGCTGAGGGCGAAGCCTTCGCGCTGGCGGAAGCGATCCTTCTGCGCCGCGCGGTGGCGAACAAGCGGGGTCATGTCCACTTCGATCATCATCCAGGCGTGCGGCGCGGTGCTGACCGAGCGGACCATGTGCTCGGCGATCGCGCGGCGCATCGGGGTCAGCGGCTGTATCTCACCGGCGAGGGCGGGCTGAGTCGGGGCGGGCGTGAGTGCTGTCGGTGGCGCGGGGGACGCGGCCTGGGCTGCTTGGGATAGTGCGACCGGCGGTGCGGCGGGCATGGGCGGCGCGGGAGGTGTCGAAGTCGCCGCTTGCGGGCGTGGGCTGAGTCCCTGCGCCGCGATGTGGTGCAGGATGTCGTCCTTGCCGACCCGACCGCCGAGCCCGGT
>JAABUU010006862.1_pt1 | contig 12005 bp, 3 predicted proteins | sample 5559301 | NCBI WGS metagenome assembly JAABUU01 (sample SAMN10711884, study PRJNA513360) | rock metagenome | isolation source: Antarctica rocks | place: Antarctica: Victoria Land, Richard Nunatak white
ATATTTTACTTGTTGTCTATCTCAGCTAAGCTGATGATCTTGTGCAATACTTTAAGTTTGTTACATTTAGATAGATGATGATTCAGCTTTATTTGACAGTAAATAACATGCAAAACATAAGTAAAATTAATTTTTCTTTATTTTTAAATTAATTAGATCAGTGATCTCTTTATTTAATTGCAATATATAAGAAACTTTTTCTCATATATAACTTGCACTTGTTTCATCTTCAACATCTTAATATATCAAAGTTGTAGCAACATCATATCTTTGAACAGTGCTTCTCTCTTGTAACACTGTAGAAACAGCACAATAACAAAAGTGTAACAATAGCAACATCATAATCATCAAAAAGAATAAAAGAGATGTTTCTTTTATTATGTCTTTCATTAAGAATTCAGTGAGATTGTTAGCAATTTCTGTATATATAGCATTTAAGACATCAATATATTCTAATAATGTTGCAGTCTAAGAGATGCATCTATATAAATATAAAGAAATGCAACAAAAAGTCTTTAAATTCTTATTGCACTCATCATTAAACACTGTTCATCAATACAATTTTAAATGTTAATAAATTAACAAATTTATTAAAGCTAATTCTGAAGATCAAGTCTGTAAGAGTTAAGTCAGTTAAAAATGTAATAAATACTGTAAGTAACACTGTTGACATACTTGCTCTGCTGAAATGAAATGCAGAAACAGAATAAGATAAAGATGAATATTATATATAAGAAATATAAGCATTTCAAAATAAATCTACTGACAAAATGTCTGCATAATAATGATGAGATGCACATTCTGAATAATATTGTTGTGTAAAAGAGACAGCAGCAGAGATTTTGCTGCTGCATATAAATGTAATTATATTTACTCAATCTTTTTAATGATAAAATATCATCTTTTTACATCTCATCTTCACTTTGTCAAGTCACAGACAGATCATTGTTGACATATTATTGAAAATGCTTGTTCAATGATTATCACTGCATCATTAATATTACAGAACATCACTTTCACAACATAATTAATTTATTAAAAACTCATTACTTAAAAGAGTACTAAATTTAAGATTACAATCAGTGAATATCTTTCTGCTCTGCATTATACATTACATTTTTCTTTTACAATAACATCATCACACACATTGCATTCTAATTCTGTTTTTGTCTCAATTCTTAAAGATATCATTACTTTATAACATCATATTCTTAACAATTTCTTTACTTTCTTGTTTACTCACACTGACATCACCTCAATATCACATTGTAGTCATTACATCAACAATAAATTGAATTCTCTCTGTTGTCTTTACTGTTCAAAACATATCAACAACAACATCAGTCACTACAACATTATTAAAAATTAAAATTACAATTATTACAAGATGCTCTGAAAGCTGTGCAATCTGATTTAACAGAAAATCTTTTATTATTTTGTAATGTATTAATGATAATAGATCTCTGCATTCTTTAACTGTTAAATTAACAATTTATATACACTTATTAATTATATCATCATCATAACAATCAATGATGTCTGTCAGCCTTGACTTCAGTGTTATCTTAATTGTATACAGATATCATTTATTAAGCATATCATCATTTACATTATTTATATTATGAGACATTACAGCAATCATTGCAAGTCTGTAAAGATCTATAATCTGTTGTTGCTCATGATTTAAGAGCAGTAGGCAGTCACTGTAATGTAGACATTTATGTTAAATATTTTTTGCTTTATAATTTGTTTTTTTAATTTTCTTATGCTTTACTGTCATCATCATGTTACTTACTTTACTTTAAGTGTGAGCTTCTCTTTCTTTAATTAAATAACAACATCTTAAAAAGCTCTTGCAACTCAATACTATAACTTAATTATTTTAACAGCAATCACAACATTAATAAGTAGTTACTATTCTCATCTTTCACTTCTGATAGCAACATGAATGCAGAGATAACAAAGTGATTTAATAGCATTTTGTTGATGTGTTGATTGTGTTTTGACTTCACTTCTTTTAAATAATATTATATAAAATATTTTCAATAAAAATTTTTAATTTCTTAAACTCTGTTTATGCTTCTGCTTTCTCTCTGTTCTTGTGTTGTATTCTTATTGCAACACTTTTACACTTTTTGTATTCTTTACTCAAAGTCACTTATTATATTTTGTTAAGTACTTTACTCACTTAATTTTATATTGTAACTGTTCTCTTCTTTGTCTCTTGTTTAAGATCTCTTCAATTTTATATTCTTTCTCATTATTTATGAGATCTGAAAAGAACAGTTCTGATAAAGAATTATTATTCAGACAACATTTATGAAATTTTAAATATGAGACATAAAATATATTATAAATTCTGTAATGAGTAGGCAGAGTCAGTTAGTATGCTTATTTATCAATAAAATTGATAATTTAAAAAGATTTAATGAATTTATGCAATAGTTTCTTGCTTAATCTGTGTTACTTTAAGTTCTTAATGAACAATAACATTAAATTGTCAACATTGTAGCTTTTTTAAACATGATTTTTGTCAAAGTATTTAACTTGTGCTTTTACAGCAGCTTATTATTGCTTTATCATTGTAATATAGATTTTCTTCATTTACTGTACTCAGTCTTTTGCTGCTGACATCTTCTCTTTATAAATGTTGTTCTTAATGTGTTGAGCAATTCTTAAATGATAACTCATTAATGTCTTAAATGATGTTTAACTAATTGTTACATATTTTCTGTTTGCATATACAAACTCTGTCATTAACAGAAAAAATACTCAGTTATTTTGTTCTTTACAACAATAATAATGCAGATAATGTTTTAGAATTTGATTTTGTCTTTTAATTTAATTATTAATTTATAAATAAAAGATGATGCTTAGTCTTTGCTTTATTTAAAGTTGATAACAGAATTTAAATCAATATATATTAATAAAAATTGATTCTCAGTCTAAAATAATATTTTTAAGTTCTTCATAGCAGCATATGATCTGTTCAATATATATGTTAGCTAACTTAATCACAGTGAGTTTTTTAGTGACAGAGATATATTGAGTTATCTTTATAAAACAATTTACAATTATCAATATAAAGTTATAAACATTAGCTTCTTATCTGCTAGACAGTAAGTCAGTGATTATGTTTATTGTTATTTTCTTTCATAATTAAGTAAATAGTAACAATGACTGTAATTTATCATATAAGTAATGTCTTAATACTTAAACTCTTAAGCATACAGCATACAAAGCAACATATTCTTAAACATCATTTGTCATATTGACTCAGTAATACTTTCTGAACAGTAAATTGATTATTCTGTTTATTTTATAATGTTTTGTTAAAACATCATCATGATGCAGCTTCATAAACTCATTCTTAATGACTTTATCAGATAATATGTATATCTTGCTTTTATAACAAAGTAATTCAGTAAAATTAAACATTTACAAACTATCATCAGTGTCTTAACAGCTACAATTACTCTGTAATTTCAAGTCTTGTCACATCTTTACTGTTAGAACATCAGTGTTCTGCAAGAAATGAATAAATTTAAGAAAAAGTAATTATTTTTTATTATATATCATTTCATCATCAGTCACTTTCTGAATCAATGTATATAAAATGAACTGTTTACAATTAATAATTTCAGCAACAAAATTAAGCAGCTTTTCTGCTATGTTGTATATAGATAAATTAAATATATAATCATTATTCTTCAGTTCATTTTTGAATAAAGACTCTCTAAATCTTTCATTAACTTATTCTTAATAGTTATGATCTTCAGTCTAAGTGCTTAATCAATATTCTTTTAATAAAACAATCAGTGTAATTTACAGATCTAAGCTTCAAGCATTAATTTAACTAATTAAAGCAGTAATGCTTAATTTTAACTTTTAAGATAGTGTGATCAGCTTTTGTTGTAATGTTAATAGTAATCTATTTATGTTCTTTTTAACTTTGTAGTCAGAACATCTCAACAGCACATTAGTGAGGTTTGTTTTTTTTAATTAATGTGTAATTATGAAATTATAAGCAGCTAGCCTCATAACTTAATGTGTTTGTCTTCTATTTAATGATTTTACATTCATAAATTCTTGTAGATTATTGTGATTCATGAGTATCTCAATGAAATAATGACTATTCTTAAGGTAGTGTTGTCAGTGTTTAAATGTCTTTATGATTGTCAACAATTCTTGATCATAAATTTCATAGTGTATTTCAGTTAGATTTAACTTTCTTAATCAGAAAACAATAAAATGTCATTGAGCATCTGTCTAAAGCTGTAAATAGATATCTGTTAACTTAACTATTAAGATATCAATTTTAATCTGAGCTCTTAGCTCTGAATTAAAGTGCATCAGAATAAATATCTATATAAAGACATTACAAAGCTTATAAAACACTTACACTGTCATTTGTAATCACTTAAAGATATTTATCTTCTTGTTATTCTTGCTGTCTTTTAACAGATCAGTTAAAGAAACAGTGATCTTAGAATAGCTCTGTATAAAGTGATGATAAAAGTTTATAAACTTTAGAAATATTTATATTTCATAATAGCTTTTAGATATCAGTCATTTCTTTATGATTTTGACTCATTGTTGATTCATTAAAACATCAGTAATGAAGATGATAAACTTAAGAAATTTCATTTATATAATATAAAAAGTGCACTTCTTTAGATTTGCATACAGTTTAAATTATTGAAGTCACTTCAAAATCTGTTTTACATGACTTTAATGTTCTTCTAGAAAACTGAAATAGATCAAGATATTATTTAAATATATTATATAAAAGACATCAACTAACTCAGTTAATGCTTAATTGATATAGACTTAAAAAGTTACTGAGACATTAATTAGTCTAAATGACATAATTATGTACTTAAAATGACTATAATATGTATAAAATACAGTCTTTTACTTATTGTCTTTCTTGATCCTAATGCAGTGATAAGCATCCTTAAGATTTAGTTTAATGAACATCTTAACTTTACTTAAATGATTAAGTATCTCACTAATCAGCAGCAGAGAGTAATAATTTTTAACAGTAATCTTGTTAAGATTTTTGTAGTCAATACATAAATGTAAGCTTTCTTCATTTTTTAAAACAAACAGAATTAATATTTCTACAGAGCTGACAGAATGTTGTATTTATTTCTTTATTAAGATATCATCTAAATATTCTTTAAGCACTTATAGCTTTATTTTTAACAAATTGTAAAGTGAATTATAAAATAATTTATGTCTCTCTGTCTCTATAATATGATCATGATCTTAATAAGATAATAACTTGTCAACATTCTCTTTAAAGAATACATTTACATATTTGTTATATTGCTGAGATAATATCAACATTTTATCAACAACATGTATAACAGTTATTAATGAACCTGACTTAGACATCATCAATAATGTATAAATAGTGAGTTAATTTTAAATATTACTGATAAACACTTCAGACTCATCAATAATCAGAGATATCTGTTTTATTTTATAATGTTATGTGTACAAGTTACAATTAATATGAATGTGTTGTCATTTCAGATTTAAAAGATCAAAGATGAGTTTAAATTTATTTTTATTTAAAATATAAAACAACTGCTCTTCAGTTTGCTCTTATTTTTAACTGTTGATGAGTTTATACTTCATTAAATATGCATCATAACAGTAAACATATTATTCTCTTAAAAGCTCTGATCTCAGAAGTTCTGCATTAACTTATGTTAATTAATGAGCAACAATATATTACTAAGACATTACATTAATCTCTGCTGCAATGTTCAACAGTACACTGATAAAGATTCAATTTAATTTAATTTAAACTTAACTTTTCTTTATAATGTTAAATTTCTTTATGATTTTTAATTTAATTTTTATCACTAAAGTATGATCAATGAGACTCTGTCTTTTTTTATCTTGACTATATTAATCTTAATGTGATTAAGATTTTTTAAAGAACTTCTACAGTTCTTTATGAAATGATCTAATCTCTTATAATTATAATAATCATTCTTTTTGACATCAGTCTCAAAACAAGATTTATCTGCATTGTTATGATGACTTAATTTTATAGTCTCAGAATTAAGATGATTGTTCTGCTGTGACTTTGCTGTCTAAATAAAAAGAATATAAGTAATGCTTATAAATTTTCTTAATAATGTAACTTTAAACTGTATAATTGTCTACAGATCACTAATTAATCTTTAGTTTAATAATTAAAGCTATTAAATTTTTTTTGTCTTTAAGAAATCTTAATAGTTGATTAAAGTCACTTAAATCTTCAATTAAAATTTTATAAAGAAATAATTTATTTTTTATTTCTCTATATAGCTTAAGAGCTAATTCTTCAGCATATTAAGATATGTTGCAAAAGCTTAAACTGATTAAGTAAATTTCTGTATAGCTTTTAAGTATTTCTATACTATATTAAGTTCACAATTCACTGAGTTCTTGATGAGATTGAGCAGAAACTTTAAAAAGAATATTCATAATTTGTTATTCAGAAGTTTATTCTCATTAATGTAGCAAAATTATGTGTCTCAAGATTCTTCTGTTAAGAACTGTATAACAAAGAGAATTTTATTGTAATTATTGAAGAAGTTTTCAGAGATTAAGTGAAACATTATTACAGCATTGCATATAAATTTAATATGTTTACAGATGAACTTCTCATTATATATGAATAAATTCTTTAATTGTTGCATTCATTTTGCTGAAAGTGCATACATAACTTTGAATGCATATTACTTTGTTAAATTTAAAGAATTAATAAAAGCATAAAAAGATTCTGTATGCAGTTCTTTCTCAGATAAGACTTGAAAATCTTTATCTCTCAAAAGTTTATTGATCTTGTTATGCATGTTAAATGCTTGCAGTTCACAATTAATTTTCATAAATCATTATTTTTTTTCATTATTGATCTGTCTAATTTCAGTTAGACAGATCTATTTATCTAAATATTAATTTTTTTTCTCTACAATTTAAATAGCAATCTGAATCTCTGCAGATTTCTGTTCTTCAGAGATCATTTAAGTCTTAATATAATTAAAGAATGACTCTATTTCATTTCACTGACTTTTAGTCTGCATATTACAATGTAATGAATTGTCACTCTTTAAAAAGATAAAGTTGTTAAAATTATGAATTTATGAGTCTCTTATTTATAAGAGACTGATGAGTAAAATATGTAACAATGTAAGACACTACATTATGACAGCTATTCAATGAAGTTCTGATGTTAAAGTCTTGTATTGATGAAAATTAACAATTAAGAAACTTAAAAGATTTGTATATAAAGGCTGTCTATATAGTACTTTACTTATCAATTATTGCATAAGAAGTTCAGCTATGATTCAGTATGAGCACATAGTGATATCATAACAAGATAGCACAAGTACTCATTATTCTTTCAATAGAAATAGTCATTGTCAGTCTTTTTATACAGACTCTGTAACACAAAGCTGTACAGAGAAATCTTATCATTAATTCTTAGTTGTATGATGCTTATCTATATGATCATGAAACACAAGTCAGACAGTGTTTTAACTGTAGTCAGTGAAGATATACACAATCAGCATGTAAAAAGACATTAAGATGCAGCATTTGTGCTGACATGTATCAGACAATGAACTGTCTTAAAAGAGAGTTTTGTGTGTGAACTGTAAATATGTTCACAAGACATAATAAAAGACAGTCTGCAAAATCTTTAAGAGCTTTCTGATCTTCTGTTAAAAGAAATGAATGGCACTGACTGTTAGAACAGCAGCAATTTGCAGTTAATTAAATGCATTACAGTTATTCTTCTCAGCAGATGAATTCATGATAGTTTAGACTATAAAACACAAACAATTCTTAGACACTATCATAGTGTTTAAGAGAGAGTCAGATTGCTTATAAAGTGTGTCAACAGCAGCTTAGAATCTTAGTTAGATTAAGCTGTTTGTCTCAGCATTAAATTATGATCAGCAGATATCTTCTCAGCCTTATATAGATACATTAACAGATCTCATAAAGAAAGATAATGATTCAGTAAGCTAAACAGAATTAACAAGATTATCTGCTGATTAATGAAAACAAAGATTCAAGCTGCAGACATAATCACTGTAACTGATGTGATTGTATAGTGAAGGTATAAAGTCAGTGTTTTGTGTGTGATACACCTACAAGGTGAAACAAAGGTTTTTCAGTTTTTAGTTTTTTCTTATAGTAGGCAATTTGCCCTCATAGTTCTAGATAGAACTCACATAGAGAGTTAATAGAACATATTATTATTACATAGTACTTTATATCTTTTAGCTTCATTATCACATTATAATGCTTGCATTGTTGACATATTTTGATGTAAGATCAAATCAACTTTGTTTACAATAATTATGAATACACTATGTTATAATTGTGATAAGATAGTAAATTCAAAGAAATCACTACATTACTATAATTTAATCAAACTCTAAGCAGCATCACTAAGTTTCACACTTACCTATTGTCTGCTAGATAATTTATCAAGAGATACTTTTTTCTTTTCTCTATTCTGACAACCTGTTAAGTCAGCCTAGGTCAGATTTAGCTGTTCATTAAGTCTTAGATACATAATCATCATAACAGTATCTAAGATAATGTAAATAAAAATACCTGTAAGATATCTAAGTGTTGAGAAGCAGTGTTCTGACTGCTTTCACTATGCCTTTTAAGACTAGCATCAAGAAAAATCAAGAAAGAACTCTGTTCACTTAAAAACACCTTCTTCAGCTTAAACTGAATTTTTGAAATAACTTCATCAAAATTGCATCAAATAAGCTCAAAATCTAGTCAGTAACTCATCTTATTGTGCACTATAACTTGATATAGAACATAATATCAGAGTCTTCTTAATCAGTTATGAGCATACAATTCTCATCTTTATCAGAGCACATCACTCAATTAAAACATAAAGTAACTCAACTTCAGATCTTTATAAACTTAAAAATCAAGAATGACAAGTTTAAGAAGATTCTTCAATAATTTTACATTGAATTCTTCATCAAATCTGTTCAAAACTTTATGAAAAGAGTTCTGAATCAACTTGAAACAGCTTAAATTGCAGTGAATCTGAAAGCTTTACAATAAATTATGAATACTGTGCAATACAATATTACAGTTACAAAAAACATTCTAGAAGTTCTCATCAGCAGAAACTCTGTATTGCAATTCTTCATTATTACAGAATATAGACATACATATATTTAAGCTTAAATGATAGTAAATGTACTGTTATCTTCAACAGCAGCATTTTTTTCATCATTATTTAAAGAAAGAAGCATCATCACAGATCTTTTCATATTTAATGATTACAAAATTGTCATCAAACTCACTAATACTGTTCTCATTAATTACTGATGCATTCTCTTATCAGTCACACTATGCAATTGCATTAACAGTTATATCTGTATCACTACAGATCAAAACATCATTATTATTAAAATTGTGACTGTTAAGCAACTGAAGTCAGATGACTTAACAGTGTATATATTCACAGTGACTGAAAAAGAGTCACTGCAGAGTAACATTAAATGAATTACATCTTTAAAAGTAGACAGCAAGATAATTATCATCATTTATAATGTCATTATGCACAGCATACTGATACAGAGCATTAAAATGAAAGATTAGTGAATTATAATGACATATATATAGACAGAAAATCATAAGATTAAAATTAAGAAGAACATTTTAATTAACTATGTAAAGTGACTGTGCAGCTCAAAATGAGCAACAGAGTCTGTAATGATGAAATTTATAAATGTAAAGCACATTAATTTAACATTTTAAACTGAGTTAATTTGAGACTCTGAGTACAAGAAGACAGAGTTATATAATTAAGCTTGTTGCATTCAGAAATGCTTTAAATGTCATAAGTATGATTATATAAGTGCTCAATGCAGAGATACTTAGAAATGCAGTATATGTGTAGAGAGTTATAAATTTAAGAATTGTCTCTTTAAGAATCTAGAATTCAACATTAGAAAGTGTGTAAACTGTAAAGATTTACATAAAATATGAAACAATAAGTGGTCTGAGTTTCAGAAAGAGACAGTGCACATATAAATGACATGCAACATTAAACAGACTCAATAATGAGTATTAACTTAAACATTAATTATTAAACTTAAAAAAGTTACATTCTTAAAGACAGTTAATGATGAAGTCAATGAAATTGACATTAACAGTTACAGCAAAAGCATTAACAGTGATAATAGTGACAATAGTGACAGCAGTGACAATATTAGTGAGAATGCAATACTTACATCACATATAACAATGAATAGCAGTCATAAAATCATCAGTAAATCTTACTTAACAATATTTAAGATTTTTACAAGAATTTCATCAATCTCAACATCAGCTCTGAAGACATTCATCAATAAAAATAAAAAGTGATCAGTATTATCTATAAAAATAGTGATCACAGATGCAAATTGAACTTCTTTGAGATCAGTAAATGAAAATAGATTTAAAAGAATCACAATTAAATCTTTAAAAATGTAAAAGACAGATGCTGCAATAAAGACAGTAACAAATTATTGAAGTATTAAATTCTTTAAGTGTTAAATGAATTTAAAAAGCAGTTAGACAACAGAAATTGAAAGTGTCTCTGAGCAGAGCTTAGTGAGCTTGTTGTTCATCAGTTAAGATGATTTTACAATAAACATTATAAATATAGAGACAGCATCAACTTCAGAGATCACAATGACAATAAAATAATGTTAATACATTTAAATTTTGTCATCTTACAGTACAACACAATGAAGTTAAAAAACAAGATCATGACATCTCTGCTTTAAGATTTTATTATATAAAACTATGATGTGCTGACTATTCAGAAGTCATGATACAATAAATATAACAACAATATTTATTATTTCTGCAAAAATCAATTTCATTTAATCTATTTAAAATCTACAGAAAAAGAATTAACTCAAGTCTGCTTTTACATCAATTTATAACTGAACTGTGCAGACTAAACAGTTTAGACATATAGTAAAGATCTTATGATTTTAAAGATTTAATATATTAAACATAATCAGTTTAAATGTCTATACATTTAGACTGAGTGCACAGGTTACCTATAGGTTGTGTGGGTCTAAGTTGAGTCTAGGTATTGAGTTGAGTAGAGTGAACTTTTTTTAACTTAAATTGAGTGCAGATTAATCTGACTCAACTCTGTGTGAGTTGTGAGTTATTTGCAGACTAAATAAGCAAGAATTAGTCTGACTAAGCAAGTATAAGTTAGTATAAATATGTGGAAGTTTTTGTTAGTTAGTTTGATAGTGTGCACATTAGAATTATGCATTAAAAATGAAGATTTTATCTTAAATCATAGCATATACTATTCTTTGAAAGTGCATAATGATGTTGTCATCAACTATGCTATGACTCTATGCTACAAAGCCTAATCAGCACTTAAAACAATCATCATTATTTACTGATGAGAATTCATCTTCATTCACTGTTCAAAGATCTATATCTTTCAACATTAAGAGACTCAAGACACAAACAATCATTATTTAACATCACTTTGTCAATAAAATGATGTTGAACATCACTTTATTAATGAAGTAATGTCAGACATTACTCTGTCAATGAAGGTTGAGAGCTCTTAATCATGTGATTTTATCTGAGATTGAGAATTCTCAACTGTGTGATTTCATCTGAGATTGAGAACTTTTAACTGTGTGATTTCACTGAAGATCAAAGACTCTTAACTGTGTGATTTCACTGAAGATTGAGAATTCTTAACTGTGTGATTTCATCAGAGGTCAAAGACCTTCAATTATGTAATTTTATTAGAGGTTGAAGGCCCTTAACTGTATAGTTTCATCAGAGATCAAAGGTTCTCAACTGTGTGATTGAGTGATTTGATGAATGATGAAATAGTAAAGCATGAAGAAGAAATGATGTGAGTAAAGATAATGTAAGTAAAGATAATGTGATTAAAGTTAATTTAATATTCACTGTTAAAAGTTAGCATT
>JAABUU010006866.1_pt1 | contig 12002 bp, 4 predicted proteins | sample 5559301 | NCBI WGS metagenome assembly JAABUU01 (sample SAMN10711884, study PRJNA513360) | rock metagenome | isolation source: Antarctica rocks | place: Antarctica: Victoria Land, Richard Nunatak white
GGGCTCAAAAATGTGAAAGCTTATTGATATATTAGTCATAATAAATTACACCTTAACTAGTCATATAGGGATAAATTACATGGTCACAAGATATATTACTGAATAAGTTATGAAAATCATGACTTTTTGTGAAGGTGCGCGTTAGAAACACACATTAGTAAGCATGTGTATGTGCTTACTTAGTCAATATATATGCTTACTAAGTGCATACACATGCTTACTAAGACTATATATAACTTACAAAAAACTCATGACTCTATATGAGTCAGGTCAGGTTAACTTGCACTTAACTTAGCTGAATAAAAGTTAGTCTGACTTAACTCAATACTTAAACTTAACTCTGACCTGTGTGACCTATAGATAACTCATGCACTCAGTCTATTAATTACTTCACAATTCTTTTATTTAACTAAATATACACATACTTGTTCTGACTTGTACTGAGTCTTTTAATCATCAATAAGTGAAATATTCATTCATTCTTTCTTTAAAATCTTTATCAAGTTGTTTTAATTCATTTAAAGATGAAGATATAAGTGTATAACTGTTGTGATTTAAGTCACTACAGCATTAAATCTGTAAATTGTTACTTTATGCATGCTCTTTCTCTCAGAGCTAATCATCATTCTTAAATAAAATATCATTGCTGTAATTAACAGACTCTGAAAACATATTCTGACTCAATTCATTCATTTTTTAATTGTGAAGACTGCAAGTTCTGAATTCTGTGAGTTGATTAGATAACATTTGTCAGCTTCATATTTCACAACATAATTAAGATAAGTTTTTCATGAAATGACAAGAGGCACATTCAAGTCATTTTGCACTTATACTGCTGATAAAATATAATTAACAATGTAAATATATATCACTGTGTTCTCTGTGTGGCAATCTGATTCAAACAGAAGATTGTGATTTTAAGATAGAGCAGTCTTAACTATTAGTACATTTATGTAACTTCTGAGCTGTATAATCATATTTTCATGAATCATTATAATCTTTTGCACTGAATCAATTAACTGTGTAATGACTGTTAATGATAGTTCAATGTTATTATAACTATTCACAATTGCTTTTCTGCTTAAAAGCATGATAAAAATATTCTTTAAAACAAGAATATTGATGTTTATAAGCATCTTAATCTTCAGATTATTGATGATATGCATTTCTTTAATGATTATTGCTAGTTAATTGTTATTGTCAGACAGATAGATGATCAGAATGATGTATTTGTCATAATGATGAATTTTAGTTCTTAATTCTTAAATCATAATGAACAATGAGATTCATTTAATTAAGATATCTAAAATCTATTTCTTTAGAAAGTTTCTGTTAATTAAACTCATGATGCAGTCTATGTTAAGGCAGATTGACTTTTCTTTTGTTGTAAGTGTCAGTTTTGCTAAGACAGTGATGTATCTTCAGTCTTAAAAATCATAATTAGTAGATATATAAGAAAACAGGTTAGCTATAGATCTAATTAGTATAGATCTTGACAATTTAATGAATTTTAACTTCTAAATTGTCTTATTGAGCTTTAGTTTAATCAATTTTCTGCTGTTGCACTCATCATGCATATGCTTATGCAATTTATTGTTGAACAGAAAGATTTTACAGCAGCTGTAATAGTCATTTTATATTTCAGTTATATAACTCATGTTCATAACTTCATCTTCATTCTTTTTGTTCTTCAGTTCTTGCTCTTAATCTGACTCATAGATCTTTTCTTCTTTCTAAATATTGAGCATATTGACTTTCTGATATGTACTGTTGTAATAGATATTCTCAAATTCTTAATAGTCAGTCTAATCATTGACAGAAGATTCATTCTCAGAAAGAATTCACTTTTTAAGTGAAGTATGTTCAATCACTGTATTCACTGCAATTGTCTCATCATGAAAACTTATTGTCTCTATTTAAGCAGTTAAACAGTTTTTTAATCTGATTTTTAAATCTCTAATTTAATGTGTTTATCTCAGATGATGATCTTTTGTTTTTAAAGATGATTTAAAGAGATGTCTTAAAGCTTAATTAAGTGTTTAACAGAGTGTCTTGCAGACAGAGTTGAAACTGTTATGATTAATTATTAGACTGTCATTGTAATCTGAGTGAATATGAGAAATTGTTATATCTTAATGATGAATATGATGAGTAAGAGAAAGATTAACAGTCATAATTATCTTAATTACAGTTGTTACAATCATACTGATCTTGCTGATTCTGTTGAACAAATCTATCAGATTAAGAATTGCACAAATAATTATTGTATCAATTTGTCTGTTTAACTAAAAGAATATTGATGAAATCTTTAATAAATGTTTCATTCTTAGATTCATTGATGTCTTGTTGAAGAGACATTAATATGCATTTATGTCTGAATTATTAGATTAAATTCTGATTTGTCTTAATTACAGCTTTTGATGACAGTCATAAGAGTAATAATGTATTCTATTGAGCTACAATGATTTCTGACATCTTCAATAATATATTTAATTAAGTTAAACTTATTTCAAGTCTCACTGAGCAATATCTTAAAGCATTTCTCTAATGTCTTGCATCATTCTTCAACATCATTAAAATGAGCTACTAATTCAAGATGAGTGATCTCTGACAGCTAACTATTTCATTACAGTTTTACTTCTCTGCATAGATTAATATCAAGATTTTAACATATTTGCCTGATGTCTTGAGTGATAGCTGTCACTCTGACTCAATTAATAAAGATATAGATATTCTGATAATAATTCTTATTATTCTTATCAACAATATTGCTGTCTCTTCACTTCTTGAGCAAGTTTGAGTAGAATAAGTCAATATTGATTAACTTTTAAGTGAAGTTATCTTCACAAAAGTTATCATTGCTGTTGACATTATCTCTGTGAAGGTCAGAAGAACTGAGTGAATCAGATAACTTAGATGTATCTCACTGTAAAGTATCTTATTCTTATAATTAAATAATCAACACAGTAATGATCTGCAGAATCTGTACTTAAATGACAGAGTTCATATTAATTAAGAAAGATGTATTGTCATTATTGTCTTATGAGTCAACATTCTAATCATTGTTTGTCATGTTTTGTGATGAATTTTGAGAAATGTTTTTGATAATGTCAAAGCTAGACTTGAACTTGATGACTTAAGATGCTTGCAATGTGATAAAATGCTCTAAGATATTCAGGTCAATTTTTGATGAAGTGATGATGAAACATTATAGTCTTTATCTGATCATAAAGAAATTTAACAGATCTGAATCAGACATATTGTCAATCTTTAACTGCTGACTAACTGTTTCAGATGTTCACTGAAGAAAGAATGAGTCTATACATAATATTACTGCATCTTAATTAAAGATCTGTAGTGCTGAATTGAATAGAGTTCAATTATGTGCTTAAGCAAAAGAGAATATGTCAGAAGATATTAAGAAAGTGACTTAAGTTTCTTGAACACTTAACTGTTTGTATAGAGTCATAACTTTATGAATAAAAATGATGATGTTGTTGAGTATAAATGAAACAAAGTTAAGATTCATTAATTCATACTCTTTAAGCTGATAAGCTAGAGTTACTGTATGATCAGATAGTTTTAATAGATTAGATAAAGAGAATTTGTTGAAGATCTTTGTCAGCTTGATGAGTTGAGAGATGTTTTGACTATAAGATGAAGTTATGAGATGAAAGAGTGATGTAATGTAATAATAAGATGATGAGATTTCTTAACAATTTAATCTATTAATCTTGTTATTATCTAATGCGGCACAGAAGTCAAGCTGTAGAACTGATGATTTAGCAAGCTAGAATCTTAATAAATAATTGATAATTGTTTTAATGAAACATTGTTGATGCTATCAAATTGTTATTGTCAGATAATGTCAAGAGATAAAAAGCTGTCTTGTTAAGTAAGCAAGAAGTCTCAGCTATATAGTTGTCTGACTATGACATCATAAGAGTAGATGAACAGAAGCAATTTCTTATAATGATGAATAAAGCAAGAACAAATGTCTAAATGAAAAGAAATGATGAAAGTGAGAAAAGATTATAATGATGAATTAGTGTAGTGAGAAAAAGAAAGATGTCAGTGTTATATTAACATCATAACAAACTGTGTTGCAGTGATCTTTCTGTTAAGATTGTTAAGTTAAGTTCATATCTCATTAACAGTCATGTTCAGTGACATCTTATATTCAACAAACTTCATTAAATATTGTTTCTCAGTTGTTTACAGTTTCTTTTTATACTTTAAGAAGAGAGCATTTCAAGCTTTTTTTATTATGATTTTATTCATAAAATAATTCTCATTATCAGCATTAATGCAGACTGTAATTCAGAACAGAGCTCTGCTGTTGATTTGCTGATTTTTAAAACTGAAACTATTTAATAAAAAGAAAAAGAAGACATTACTGATGAATATATTGTCTGTAAAGATTTAAATAAGAATCTCTATTACATATTAAAGATTCTTGTCAGTCAGTTATTTCTTTATATAAATAAATCATTTCTCACAGTTCTCTCAAGTAAGAACAGAGATTGAACATTGCTTTATAAAGAATGATGAGTTGTGCTTTTGATTTATAGTGATGATTGGCACACAGTATAAGAATTGAAGATAAAAGAGTGTGTTGTAAAGATAAATGTAATAATAAAAGAGATATATATCTGTACTGTCTGCTTACAGCAATGCAGAGAATGCTTATTTATCAATATTTAATTTATATTAAGTTGTCAAATCATTGTGCTCATCATATTCATCTTATTTTGCTTTAATAAGCAGTGTATTAAGAGCTGTCTACTTATTTTGCTTCAATAAGCAGCATATTAAGAGCTGTCTACTTGTTTTGCTTTAATGAGCAGCATATTAAGAGTTATATACATTAAATCAGTCTGCACTTTCTCTAAGAAGTCTCTTGTTAATTTGAGCTCATAATTTATTGAAAGAATAATGAGTACTTGTGCTATCTGTCTATTTAATGAATTTAATGTGTTGATGTTGACTGCAGTCAACTTAAATGTAGTTAAATTGATTGCAGAAACTTTATCATTTAAGACAGAAGAAGACTCTGTTAGCTTCTTACACTAAGACTAAAGAAGTCAAGAAAGTAAATAGAGCACTGCACTTCTCAATAAGTTAACAGAATGCAGATGTTAATCTGACTGCAATTTATGCAAAATGAGTTATTATTCAGCACAAGAACATGTCTCTCATTAAGAAATATATACATAATTGAAACATTGCATCTAAAGATGCAGATTAAAGCAATTGTTACTGAACTATTTTGAGAATATCTGACTCTCAATGTAGTAAATAAATAGACTAAATTGAAAGCTGTTTAACTGTATATATATAATGCTCACTTATAATGCTTATGTATCAGTAATCTCTAAGTTCATAACTTTTACTCTTGAGTCAAGTCTTAAGAGCTCACTTACTAATCAGTCTCAGAATTCTTAAAATCTAAATAGAGTTTCTAAGTCAAATTAAGCTTTAATGTTTAAGTCTGACTTAAACTCTTAAATTAACAATTAAAGTCTAACTTAATCTGATCTGAAAGCTCTATTCAGATCAGACTGAGTTAATCTGACTTAATAGTCACTTTAGTAAAATCTCTGAGCAAGATCTCTATAAAGTGAGATCTTTATGAAGTAAAATCTTTATACAAAATCTTTATAAAGTAAGATCTCTATAAAGTAAAATCTCTATAAAGTGAGATCTCTATAAAGTAAGACTTTAAGCAAGATCTTTATAAAGCAAAATCTCTATGAAGTGAGATCTCTATATAAGCTTTATATTAATATAAACATATTATAGAGTCTTATTTACAGATCTTGCTTAAAGATCTTACTTTATAGAGACTTTGCTTAAAGATCTTACTTCATAAATGTTATATCTTAATCAGAGATTTCTCTGATATAGAATTTAGAGATTAAAGCTTGTAATATAAAAGAGATTTTCAGTATATTAAAGTTAATCAGTAGATAGTAGATACTAAATAATGATTATTATTGAATATAATTGTTTTTATAAAGAAAACAATTTTACTATATAAAAAAAGAATCAATTCTTAAAGAGTTAACTTAATATCTTTAATGTTAACTTAATAATTAAAGTGTTAAGTCAACAATTAAAGAGTTAACTTAATGTTTATTTAATTATCTTATATCTAAGACTACACACTTTGCATATAGATTTAATATTTTTTAAAATATAATCATAACATTATTTTTTTTCTTCTTAAATGTTAATCTCTTAAGTCTATACATAAGTAATGATGTAAGAAAATCTTTTATTGTCAGTTATATCTTGAAAACTTTCAGCATTTTATGAGCATAATAATTATCTATATACTGTTAAAGAGATTCTATTGTACAGTACTTTCTCAATTATCTTTTATGTTCATTGTTACTTTTACAGTATTTTCTGCATTATAATGAATTTACATTTTAAGTATATTGAGTATATCTGTTAAAATTATTCTTATATTAATATAACATAAGAGTTGCTGAACTGTATCTATGATCAATTAAAATTTAAAATTCTTGAAATGAAAAAAGAGCAGACTTATTTCTTTATTAAGCTTTCTTGATTATGAAAAACTCTGCATTAAATTTATAATTAAGTAAAACAGAAAATTCTTTATTTGCTGAAAGAATTAAGTAATAATAATAATAATAATAAAATAAATTCTTAATCTAAGACTCTATCTTAACTGTTTAATTTTATATCAGCTAATTTTTAATAATTTAATATTGCATTCTCTTCTTTAAACTGCTAAAATATTCTTATACAGTTAAATAAGTTATTCTTAAGTTCTTATATGCTTTTTAAAGCATTATATTCTTTTTATTTAATGAGATAGTGAGCTTTCTTATTAATTATTCTTTTTTTTAGAATGTTCTTAACTTCATAGTTGTTTTCAGATTCAACAGATATTGATGTGATTTGAAGTAATATAAATTGATTATAATGCTGAAGCATTGATGCATAAAATATTAAATATATTTACATTTCTTAAAATAAATTTAATTTATAACTTAACTTCTTAATGTTTCTCTTAATCATAAATGACTCAATGTTCTTATTTATAAGTTTCTTGCTCTTCACTTTTATTTATATATTGTTCATTCATAAATATATCTTCTTATCAATCTTAAATAATTTTACTTCTATTATGAGTAAAAGACTTCACTAATTCATATGACTGCATAAAAGACTCAGATGATAGTTGACTTAAAAAAAAGACTTAAATAGACTTTACTTCAGCACTAATTCTTTGTCTATAGTAAACATGTCACTGAGTGTCATCAAGTATTTAAGTTTATATTCATCATTTAATGCATTTTGACCTCATCATCATTCACACACTTATGTATCTCACAAGAGATCTAAGAAGAAGCAAATTCAAATGAAGAATACATGTGCTCTGTGTAAGCTGCATTAAGATGATTTAAGAACAGTCAGCAAGAATTTAAGACTGAAAAATGCAGTTTATTGCTTCAGTACATGTCATTAGATAAAGCATAATGTCTCTACATGCTGTAGATTACATAATTAGTACTAAAATCAATTTAAACACATGAATTTCTATTGTTTGTTTACTATTCTAATGTTTATTTACATCTTGATGCATCAACACATTCTAAGACACATAGACTATTCAGGTTAGCACTTGACATTAAGTCTATCTGAGTCTTTTTTTCAGGTCAACTATCATTTAAGTCTTTTATGCAGTCACATAAGTCAGCAAAGTCTTTTACTCTTTTATTATTTATCTCTTCTATCTCTCAATTCTCTTTATAAAATTAATATACAGTTTCTTAAGCTCTACAATATTCAATATTACTTTTTAACTTCAAAATCTATGCACTTGTAATTCTTATTATATCTTTAAATAAGATTCATAATTCACTTTGAATGATATTCTTTCTATAATTTCATTTTATATATTATTGTATGTAAACTGTATCATTAACAGCAGTTATATTTAATTGTTCTGTTTTATATTAACATAATGTCATAAATATATTTTAACTATCTAATTCATTCATTTGCTCTGTCTATTCATTTATAAATAATAAATCATTAACATCTTATGTTTTATTCTGAGTTCTGCTGTGAACATTTCTCAGAACTTACTTGTAAACAGTTTATCTTTATTAATAATAAATTTCTTTAATAATTTATAATTGCTAATTAACTCTTACAGTATAATATATATCAGTATTAATGCTGTTGTAATTTCTCTGAATGAAATAAACATTATATACTTTATTAATTTATTCATTATATTCAATATGCTGTCAAATCTGACTTCTTATGCTGAGTCTTTGAACTTTAATAATTTTATAATAAAGTTCATAATAATAAACTCTTAAAGCATATCTTGTTGAGAAGTACAGTGCTCTATTTACTTCCTTAACTTCTTTAATCTTAGTGTAAGAGACTGACAGAGTCTTTTTCTGTCTTAGATGACAGAGTTTCTGTCATCAATCTAACTATATTTAAGTTGATTGCAGTCAACATTGATGCATTAAATTCATTAAATAGATAGATAGCACAAGTATTTATTATTCTTTCAAGAGATTATGAACTCAAGTTAACAAGAGACTTCTTAAAGAAAGTGCAGACTAATTTAATGTATATAGTTCTTAATATGCTGCTCATTAAAGCAAAACAAGTAGACAGCTCTTAATATGCTGTTTATTAAAGCAAAATAAGTAGATAACTCTTAATATGCTGTTTATTAAAGCAAAACAAGATGAGCATGATGAGCACAATGATTTGACAGCTTAATACAAATTAAATATTGATAAATAAGCATTCTCTACATTGCTGTAAGCAGACAGTACATATATATATCTCTTCTATTATTATATTTATCTTTACAACATATTCTTTTATCTTCAATTCTTATACTGTATGTCAATCATCACTATGAATCAAGAGCACAACTCATCATTCTTTACAAAGTAATGTTTAATCTCTGTTCTTATTTAAGAGAACTGTGAGAAATAATTTATCTATATAAAGAGATGATTGACTGATAAGAATCTTTAATATATAATAAAGATTCTTATTTAATTCATTAACAACATCTTCTCTTTCTTCTCACTAAACAATTTCAATTTTAAGAATCAGCAAATTAACAGCAAAGCTCTGTTCTAAATTACAGTCTGCATCAGTGCTGATAATGAGAACTATTTTATGAATAAAATCATAATAAAAAAAGCTTGAAATGCTTTCTTCTTAAAGTACAAGAAGAAACTGCAGACAACTGAGAAACAATATTTAATGAAGTTTGTTGAATATAAGATGTCATTAAACATAACTGTTAATGAGATATGAACTTAACTCAACAATCTTGACAGAAAGATCACTGCAATACAGTTAAGACTTAAAAACTTCATTATATTTAAATAACAGTTTTAAACACTGCTTTAAGCACTGTCAGCAGAGTATGCTGTTATCTATGACATCATTGATGCTTAAAATGCATCTGACATTAAGATGAATCTGCAGAAACTTTAAAAGAAGAAGATTTAATTGAAGATATTTAATAATGCTTTATGAACTGAGCAGCAAAGATGAAATAAGAGTCATTAAGAATGTTAAATAGGCTGAGTGCGCAGGTTGTCTATAGGTCATGCAGATCAGGGTTGAGTCTGAGTATTGGGTCAGATCAAGCTAACTTTTATTCAGCTGGGTTGGGTGTGGGTTAACCTGACCTGACCCATGTAGAATCATGGGTTTTTTGCGGGTTATATATAGTCTTAGTAAGCATGTGTATGCACTTAGTAAGCACATACACATGCTTACTAATGTGTGTTTCTAACGCGCACCTTCGCGAAAAGTCATGATTTTCGTAACTTATTCAGTAATATATCTTGCGACCGTGTAATTTATTATGACTAATATATCAATAAGCTTTCACATTTTTGAGCTCTAGCCCTGACCTTACCCATAATGGCTAGCTCCACCCGCGTGCAGGTACCTGCACAGATTGTAGATAGAGTTGATCTGTGCATGAATCTGACCTGATTCAACCTGGACCCTAGCGCAGGTTCAGGTCAGGTGCACTTTTTTTCAACCTGACTCAACTCTACACTCAGTCTAATGTTAAATCTCATAGTATAATTATAGAAGACACTTAAGCTCAAACAGTAATTACTTATTATTATATAAAACTTTAATTTACTTTTTTTATAATAATATTTACTGTAAACAGAACTGTAAATATGTCTCTGTGATTCACAAGATCATATAGTCAGCAAAGTTAGTCAAGATAGTTAAGAAGTAAGTTAAGTTAACTGTAGTCAGTTTGCACAGAAACAAAAGAAGAAATTAGACATATAATGTAAAGATTGTTTTTAAAAAAAAATTCAGTACATAGAAATCTGAAGTTGTAGATAAGTTTAATGAGAAAATTGCTGCTATCTTTAAAAACATTATCAATAAGATTTCTTAATCAGACTGAGTCACAGACTCTGATGTCTCATCTTATATAATTAATAAACTTCAGCTTTTCAGTGATTCTCTGATGTGTATGTAATGATATATCATCAAAGTCAAAGAGAGAAGATTGTATATTAACTATTATAATACAATCATTATGCAGAATAAGAATGAGAATTTAGTTCTTTTAAATTCAACATTTTATATTTTAAAGCTTGAAGTCAATCTTCTGTCAAAAAAGAAGATGTATAAAAAGAAATTACTTAAATATTTTGATTATAAGAGTCTTTACATGCAAAATAAGAGTGAAAAGCTCATATTAAAAGCATTTAAGAAAGAGAAAGTCTATATAGTCAAATATATTTTAAATAATCTTAATGAATTCACTTTACTCTCTGTTATGCATATACAAAGTAAGTCAAAGATCACTTTTTCAGAAGCATACAAGAACTTACAGATTCATAGACTGAGTATAGAATTAGATTAGGTTAAAAAAAAGTGCATTTAATCTGAATCTATACTAGAATTCAGATCAGATCAGATCAGATTTGTGTACAGATTAACTTTACTTATATCTGCATAGATTAAACTTGAGAACTTTAAGTTAGTTATTATGAGTAAGGTTAGGGCTAAAGCTCAAAAATGTAAAAGCTTATTAATATATTAGTTATAATAAATTACATCTTAATTAGCCATATAGGGATAAATTACATGGTTGCAAGATATATTACTGAATAAGTTATGAAAATCATGACTTTTCATGAAGGTGCACATTAGAAACACACATTAGTAAGCATGTGTATGTGCTTACTAAGCACATACACATACTTACTAAGACTATATATAACCTGCAAAAAACTCATAACTCTACACAGATCAGGTCAGGTTAACCTGCACTCAACTTAGCTAAATAAAAGTTAACTTAACTTAACTCAATATCTGAACTTAACTCTGATCTGTGTGACCTATAGGTAACTTACATACTCAGTCTACAGATTCAGATCTCTGAGTTTATTACAGATATACTCAGTGAGAATGCATAAATGAATAATGACATAATTATATTATATAATGACAAGATCAAGACATATAGACTTTAACATTGTTAGTTTGTTCATCTTGATACAGCTAAGCTTCATGATTTTTATAAGATCATCACTTTGAGCAAGTCAATTCTCATTATTAAGAACAATATCAATGTATATAAGATCTATACTCTGATTAAGTTCATGAATCAGTAAGAATACAACATAAATAAAAAAAAAGTCAACATTCTTACTCTGATCTTTATCAACATATGTGAACTTCTGTCTTTATTATTCATTAACTATCAATACTTTCTGAAAATCATAAATAATTACTTACAAAAAATATAAACAATATCACTAAAGTGACAAGACAATGTTCTGCAGAAACTGCAGAAGTAACAATTGAAGATTAAACTTTAATTTGATGCAAAGATTCTTGCTGTATAAAGTGATAATGCAATAGAGCTGAGATCTATTCTTAATGAGTGATGTATGTTTTTCAGTATTGTATCACAGTATACAGTGCTTTAC
>JAABUU010006867.1_pt1 | contig 12001 bp, 18 predicted proteins | sample 5559301 | NCBI WGS metagenome assembly JAABUU01 (sample SAMN10711884, study PRJNA513360) | rock metagenome | isolation source: Antarctica rocks | place: Antarctica: Victoria Land, Richard Nunatak white
TACTTCTAGGACCAGCCCGAGCTCCTCAGCAAACAAGTGACCGAATTCGTCACTGTTTGAGCTGCAAGCAAGGTTTACCTGCACGGTAGAACACCAGTCGTAAGCAAACATATAGCAGGGCATCAGGCCACACACTTTGACAAATGACAGTTGTGGAGATAGTGCTGGGCTGATCAACGGAGCTGTCACTGAGACCAACACAGACTGTTCCTTGTCGAGCAATGCGAGATGATGTATATCAGCACGCTATAACAATGTGAAGATGCTGTCTCAACGCAAATCAGCAGTGCAGACAAGTTATTGAATACAAGCAGCTCATGCACCTCTCTTTCATCAGATGCTATATACAGCAATGAAGCACATAGCATTGTCCGGCATGGGTCCACAGTCACGAGGAGTGAGTGGTGCTTTTTTCAGTTTAGAAAATGCTATGCATGATGTGGGAGGAGGCTGGTACCTGAATGCCGCAGTTGCCAGCAAAGGCCGATTCAAGCAGTGTGACTGCAATGCCGCCATCACTGATATCATGCCCAGCCGAGATCTTATCATCAGCAATCAGGCTCTGGGTAGTGTTGTACATGGCCTTCAGGCTGCTCACATCCACGTCAGGCGTGTCATTGCCCAGCTGGCTGTACACCTGCAAATCATGTTAATGGTTTTTTTTTGGCCATTTTGCCAGGGAACAATCACATTTTTTGCTTGATAAAATTGGTTACAAACCAGTATTGCCTGCTATTGAGCACACTCTGGCATGCCGGTCAAGTAGGCATTCACCTTCATCCTTGGACATATGCCAACCAGGCTGCACAGGCTGTGCATAGATTCGTCCAGGAGAGCTTGGGTATCTGGGAAAACCGTACAGGCAGCCAATGTACTGCAGTCAATGATGCGCTCACGCTGACATATAACTGATAGGGGGCTAGCAGCAAGTCAGGCAGCACCGACACCGCCTCGTAGTCACAGAGTCACAGAGACAAAAGACAGACCGCAGCTGCCTAGCACACAGGACATAGTCAAAGCATTCCAAGGAAGCACAGCAGACCTGTCCAAGGCAGGAGCCTCCCAAGTGCCTATTCTGGCCCTGGGCCAGGTCTACATGGATGAGCTTGCCGCTGCCAGGCAGCTTAAGGTCAGGAGTGAGTGTCTTGGTGATGTCTGGGCAGGTGACGTAGGCGCTGATGACCAGGTTGCCGGGGGCCATCACTGTTTCCCCTCCTGCTGAAGCTGCCATTGACAGACTGTCTTTGCCTCCATCACACGCCACCTGAGGCATGTTCGCTTTTGCTCACCATCCTGGGTCTAGAATGTATGGCCAGCTGTGCAAGCAAGTGCTGCTACATCAATCACATTTGATTCTGAGAGATCGCCATTCAAACCACACTCTGCCTGGAAGAATATGTTTGGCTCTGTGGCGCGTGAATCGGGTGCCGACAATGACACATTGAGCTTCAGGATGCAGCATGTTGCTGTACAACAAAGGACTGGCGCTCAACTAGTTGAGCAAAAGTGTCATGACTTGGCCAACCAAATGTGACTGAACATGCCATCACTTGGCCCTAACAACCTGCACTGCCCCAGGTCCAGCAAAACCAAGTGCCCCAAAACCACAAAAATAACCCAGGGAGGGACAGTGGGATAAGGGCAAGCACCTGCAGCTCCACCATAGCCTCTTTGAGAGCAGTGGCAGCCTCGTACATTGCCACTCCCTCCGATGCCATCTTAGCAGCGTACATCCAGTTCACAGAGGCCTTGATGTCCGCCAGGCCAGTAGACTGAGCCCACACTAGGTTGGTGAGGGCCTCCCCAAGGCACAGGCGAGCCATGGCTGCAGGGTTGATCAGCCCTTTCAAGGGCTGCTCACCTATGGCTGTTGCGGCGCCTGTTAGGCTGAAGTGGCTTTGGGCCATGACTGCCACATTGGAGATGGGCAGCTGTAGGGGCCCCACACACTGCTGTTGTGCTACCAAGCCTGCAGGGAGGGAGCAAAGCCATGTCAGGCAGCAGGACTGAACATCCCAGTTGTTTCAAATGATGTTGGGAGTACGAAGAGAGTGCATGCACTGCTGCTGTACCATGGCCTGCAAGATGCCACATTTCAGAGGTCTCGGCCGCCACTATGCAGCCAAATGCAACATCCCGTACATACAAGAGGGATTCCTGGTAGACATAGACTGAGTTGGGAAACCAGCTGCTACTGCAACTGCTACTGCTACTGCTGCTGCTACTGCAACTGCTACTGCTACTGCTGCTGCTACTGCTACTGCTGCTGCTACTGCTGCTGCTACTGCTATTGGCTACTGCTGCTGCCGCCGCTGCTGCTGCTGCCGCATTCTGCAGATGTGCAATGTATGGTCACAGCAGCCTTTAAGCATATGCATGCAGCACAATCCAGGCAACAGCAAGCTGACTGTGTGCACATCACACATCAAATGCTGTTGATGGCAAGTCCACTTTCAGCAGCTGTTCCCCTTCCATGGCCGATGTGCATCGTAGCTACACAGCTTTTTTCCAAACACAAGAGCACAGGAGACATGTAGGCACTACCTGTGACGCATCTGTCCACTTTGCTGGTCAGGAAACGCTTGGAATGGACAGCAGGCAGCCTCAACACCTTCTCCAAAGCATCCATTGCAGATGTGCCTGCACAGGCAACAACATTGATCATGCTCCAATACTACGTGAGCACTACATATAACAGGCAGGAGCGCAATGCGTCACCCAGGCGCAGAGCAATGTGCAACACGCTCGAATCGGCTGCCTGCTGAGTTTGTACAATACGGCAGATGGAGCACAGGATGCAGATAGGAGCTGCAATGGCAAGGGCTGGACAAAATACGATCAATGATCACATGTAAAACCCATCTCAGAGTTGCTTGCTTGAAGCCATTCTCTTTGCATGGTATTGAAAGAGGGAAAAGGAACGATATCATCAGATAGGAATGAGTGGTGCATGCTTGGCTGAACCAGCCCAGAACCACCACATGCATTGCAAGTGACATTCTTTTCATCAATGCTTCTGTGATGGTGAAACACATCATGACAGTTCACAAATTACGACCCTCTAGCTTGAATTTGCCATGTGTTTGTACACAAACAGGTGGTGGCAATGACTGCATTACAATCAGAAGCGGTCCCAAAGTAGTGGTAATGACAGCATGATGATGAGAAGCGCTCCCAATGAACAACTGCAGGACCAAAAGAGTTAGGCCAGCTGTGTGCAGCTGTCCCTGACCATGAGGCTGTTCATGTGCGAGTACCTTGGGGGAGCTGGTGGGGCTGAAGCTGGGGCTGGGAGCGTGTGAAATTGTAGGTCTTGCGGGGCATGTCACCCAGAACTTTCTCCAAGTCCAGGTCAACAGGCACAGGGTCCCCCGGCGCCTGATTCCTATCTTTCAGCACGATTTTGCCGCTGCCATCAATTGTCCCAATGACCTGACACACACAGCACATAAGGCGGACAGATGGTTCAACTGCCTGGAACAATGTATCGTTGCGAAGAAGTAACACCAAGGGTGGAGTGCACTTGGTTTTGCTCAGTGCTGACTGCACAGCAGCATGTTGCTAGCGCTAACCACAGCATCAAATTGCAGGGTGTGAAACCTGCAAATGTGCATATGCATCAACAGGTGGTGGTACCCGGAACAGGAGAAAGAGTGGTCAGTCGTATTTCGGTCTTGGACAAGGATAGACAGCAGCAGACTGCGGTAGACACTGGACAATGGTAGCCCTACAGTCAAGCTTCAAACGTGCATGCATGGTACAGACCTGCATGTTGCATCGCTCCCTTCTGCAAACCTCCTCCAACAAGCCCCGGGCTTCAGGCTTGATCAGCAGGGCATCATTCTCCTGATACTCTGCCCCCCAGATTTCCAGCACGCTCATGGTCTCATCACCCAGCTTGATTGCCCGGATATCAATCTCTGCCCCAAGGGGGTAAATGATCTCCTTGACTACATTGCAGTTGCCACCAGCCCCTTGGTCATGGATCTGCTGGATGGGATTGTCTGCGCCTAGCTCCACACAGGCTCGCACCACTCGCCAGAGCTTGTTGGACATCTCTGCATCCCCTCGCTGCATGAGATAAGCACCAGTCCATACTGCATGTGGCACTTACTGCACATGAACTACATGCAGAGTCTGAAAACAGGCTTGAGGGGCAACAGCAAAGCAAGCTGTGGTGTGTAGGGAGAGTGGCATTTTCCATACAGAAGCTACATGCAGACTGGGAACAGTCCTAAATGCAGCAGAGGCTGATGTGCAGCTGAAAACTATACAAGTCTGGCTGCAGGTACAGTCCTGTCCATTGTTCTCAGTCTGTCCAGGCGCATCACAAGCAAATGTCCCAGGAATTTATTGACCGGCAAGAAAGTCGGCTCAAAGCCAGCCAGTGAACACGACAAATGCGTCGCAATGAACTGCAGGAACACGCTGTATGTGTCTCGTAGTAAGGAGACTGCATGAACAAACGGCCCTTCTAGCATGGAACTTTGACCTTGAAACGCTGAGAACTGTCATCATCACATTGTCAGACCTGTACAGCATTGAAGTCCAGCTCAGCTCTGGAGGATCCACCGCTGGGAACGCTGGAAGCTGCACCGCCGCCCATGCCAATACGGTAGGCCGGCCCACCAATCTTGATGACCAGCATGCCCACCTCTGGAGGGCTCTTCTCCAGATGCCGGTGATCAATCTGACCAATGCCACCACTGCACGACACATCCCATCACTACTTGTACATCTGCTTGGCAGCTCTACATGTACTGGCATCCGCTGTCTGAGCTGGCTGTGCTATCTGCTATCAGCTGTACCGGGAAGAAACCCAGTACAAAGCACTCGCAGGTTAGCACAAGTTGCTGTCCCATGCTCAGCTGCAGCATCAACACAACACTGTATGCTGAGCCTGACTTCACGCTGTTCAGTAGGTAGTGCAGCAGAGCAGAGCACCACATTGCAAGGTCCGGATGGCAGGCAAGCTGATTGCTGTGTAGGCATGTCCCACCTGAACATGATGGGCTTGATCCACTCCCTTCTGCTGCCATCAGGTATGCGCATGCCAAAGGTGCGTGTATAGCCAGCAATCAGCGGCTCCCCAAACTTGTTACCATAGTCAGAGGCTCCATTACTGGCGTCGATCAGGATCTGCAGGGGGGAGGCCAGGTTGGCGGGGTACACTGCAGATGGGTCTTCCCAGGACTGGGTGAACCTGTCAAGCAGTAGATTGCCGACACAGTAGCCGGCGGTTGAGGCCCCCATAATGGAGCCGGTGCCTGTGGCATGGGTGTCCCTAATGCGGCCTCCTGCACCAGTCTCAGCACCTGCAGCAGTGCAAGCAATACGGTGTGAGGATCATCTGCAGCATATGTGGCAGGTCATGCAAGCTAAGCGTAACAGATTGCTTGCTGATGGGGTACAGAATTGATGTATGGCCAATGTTGTCATCAATCTACAAGTGATCCGTCACAATTGGCGACCAACTGAATTTGGGCAGTTTTGGCACAGCAAGCTTCAGTCTTGGCAAGCAGATTTGAGAGCGGCATGCAGCTCTAGTGAGCAATTTGAGGGATGCTTACAGCCTGTGCCAGTATTGAGTGCCGCTAGCAACTCAGCAACCTCAAAGACAAGTCAGACCCGCCTAAACCTGATGTATGATAAGTCCTCGCGGTAGTGCTGGTACTAACTGGCAGGTCGTGTAAAGTCTGTGTGAAGAAGAGTGGGCAAGAGCAAGCTTTGTACTGGCTGAGACTCATTGCAAGCAAATGACTGTGAAAGCCCCTTCAGCCACCCTTGAGGAAGCCTGAACCCAAACTGGCCCCAAGGAACCCCTCCTCTGACCCTGGTGAACAACCCATTGTCACATACACTTGTATGCAACCATGGTGTGCAGCCGCTTTTAGCCAGTACATACCTGGATAAGGCGCCACAGCACAAGGAAAGTTGTGGGTCTCAGCTGTTAGCAGGATGTCCCAGTCCCGGTCTTGGGGTGCCAGTGCTGCAGGCCCAGCCTCTGTCAAGGGCAGAATGGGCTTTGTCTTGAACCCCCTGCAAAACAGCATGCCACTCACACTGCGGCAGGGTTCAACAGCAATAGGAGATGGGCAAGCTGCCATCTGCTTTGTGTGAGCTGTTTTCGTTGTGAATTCACCTGAGCCCTGCTTTGCTTGATAGTGCAGCCAAGCTTGTGGGTGCAGCTCATGCAAGGTGCAGCAGCTTCAGAGCTGTTCAAACAGGTCAGCTGGCTCACTGGATGACTCAGCAGGACTCAAGACTGAAGCTTATGGTGGAGTGACGTTATTTGAACCACACTTTGGGTTTGCTGGGTACGCAATGCTGCCGTGAGTAGGGCTGATCAGAGGTGCAGACAAAAGCTTGTCTGCATTGCAAGCAAGACATGAGGTCGCACACCCTGTTTGCATGTTCACCTGATGGCTGAGGAGTTGTCTTTGAAGCCTATGACGGAATTGCCTAGATTGGCTGAGAGAGTTGACTTCATGATGTTCATCAGGCTGTCCGGCTGGGGCTGACCATCGATGATGATGTTGGCGCCGAAGAACCAATGCCGGCTGTGCTCGCTGTTGCTCTGGGCCATGTCAAAGAGCTCAACATTGGTGGGGTCTCTTTTCAGGTCATCTTGAAATAGAGCTGTGTAGTACTTGAGGTCCCATTCGTCAAAGGCAAGGCCCAGCTCCTGTGAATGTGGCAACACAAGCTCACCACAACAACAGCTGCATGAGCAGCTGTCGCCAAGTGACGCCACTTGTGGCACAGTCCCTAACACCCTATCAGTGAAGTAAGCAACATGCCAGGACACCTGTTTGCCATTTGCAAACATGACACTCCGTGTTTGCTGGACGCTAAAACTCATCCATCCAGCCATCTATCCTTTGGTGACATCACTCTCCAATGTCGCATGCAGAAGGCAATGTCAGATGACTCTATGCCTCAAGACCAGCAACAGCAAGCTACATACAGAACAGATGTAAGATAGGCTGGAAGACACAGTTCATGTGCTGTCTTGGGCGGGCTTTCTTGACAGGTGCAGACCTCGTTGATTTGCTCTAAGGCTGCTGCACCCTGGGACATGATGGGGACGGTGAACACTGGTGTGGGGACTGTGTCAGTCTTGAAGGACAGAAGTGGTGTCGGGTACACTTGCTCAGTCATCCTGTCATGTACCTGCAGCAGTGAGCTTGCACATCAGCACCAAGGTATTGTACTGCACCCATTGCAATGCACAGTTTCTGGACTAACTGCCTCTTAGCATTGAGCAACCTATGGTTCCGTGGAAGCTTACCATTGCTGCAAAGGCAAGTTGTTGCTGCTGTGAGACAGCCTTGTTTGACTGTAGCTGGTATCTGTAAGACTTCTCTATCCTGGTGATGTTGCTGAGGCCACAGCTGTGACAGATGGAGACAGCATTGGCTGACCATGCAGTGGAAAAGCTCATGCGGGGACCAACTTCCACCACAGCTGTGGTGTCACTTGTTTGCCCAAACCGGGTGGTGGGGGTGGTCAATTCCGGTTCAAAGGTCTCTGTGAGCAGCCTGTGACATGATGGTCTTGTTACTGATGCTTATATGTGCAATGCAAAATGTGTAATGCAACTCATGATGCACTGTGTAGATGTTGATGCGTCTTTCACAACCATGCTTTGAGAATTGCAGATGCGTGACAATCCATTTGGCTTGATTCTCTCATGGATGCTGTGGCATTGCAACTGTAACTCATCAAGTATGGAGGCATGTGAAGTCTGGTGCGTACCATATGAGTGTCGAAGCTTCCTCAGCAGTCAGAGGGGAGCTGAAGGCAATATTGAAGCACTGCAGGAAGCATTTGCAGTGAGTACTGCAGAAGGCTGCTGACACAAAGAAACAGCAGCATGAGTTGTTGTGACCGTACCAGCTCTGCTTCTACTGCCTCGATGTCTGTGCTCACTGTTTGCTGAACCTGCATTGGCAACTGGCTGATGCAGAAGTATTGCGGCCTTCAAAGCAGTGATATGAAGGTTTGGGCCATCTGTGCTGCAGTAGCTGGAGACGGCAATGCAGTGGGTGCTACCTTGCGCAAGAGTGTAGCTGCAGCAGACTTGGACAAGCCTGGATATCTGTACAACTGCACAATCTCTGCAGGTTGTTGTAGTGTGTCTGCTGTGGTCTGCTTGCTGGCTGGGGCCTGCACAGCAACAGCTTCTGTGACTGACTGATTGACTACCCAAGCTGCAGCATACTGTCCTGAATCTGCATACCTGCTGTGACGACACTGCTGCAACAGGCTTGAGAGGTGTTGCCCTTCTTCGGCAGCCTTTGCAAACTGCAGAGCAGCAGCAGTTCGTGGGTCCACAATGTGCATCGTGCATGACATGATTGCCTGACAAGCTGACATGTGCCACCACTTACCTGAGACTTGTGAGGGCGTGCCTCTGAGCAGTTGAGGTGCATGTGGCCAACTACCGCGGTGACAGGACGTAGACGCCCTGCGACAACACCGACACTATTGTACACGGTGCTGCAGGGCTGTTGATGACAGCATACTTCGTGTTAAGTCAGCTTACCGGGGTGTTGTTGCTGCAGCCTTTCCGGAACTGCTAGCCGTCTGCATCTTCACAACGACCTCCGATGCGATAGCGGCAGTTTAACTTATTGTCTACGGCTGTCTTGTCTGAAAATGTCGCGGCTTAGGACGGGTTCCCGACACACTATTGTGCGTTCCCGCATCGGCGTTCCGTCGCGCAGGCGTTTCCCATGTTGACTGACGGAATGTGGCGGCAGTCGGGATTCCAAAATTTTGAACAGCGACCTTGCAGCTTGCTTGTTGGGATTGCACGCAGTTTTGCATCTCACACCATTGGTGTGACACCAGCGCGACCCAACCAAGCCAAGCAAAGGATGGAAGACAACGAAGGCGCACACGGTCTGCCTTCTTCTCTATCAGCCGTGTTTGATAGCAGCGACGATGACGATCTACTGAACACTCAAGCTACGCAGACTGCGCTCGACAAAGATGACAGCGCGAATGGGCTTCAATGCACCGCACACGACAGACAGGATGATTTGTTGCGTTCCCAACTACTCAGACTGTCAGATGAGTACAAACAAGCAGGTCAGACAGTGCTGCTGTGCAGACACAGCCTGCAGGTCCTAGGTGCACCAGTCGCCCAAATACGTTTACAATTTACAGGTGAGCAGCTTCAGGAGCAGCTGAGCTGCCTCGGTCTGTCAACAACACAGTTGTCACCAGCTGCTGCTAGTGACCTTCAGTGTATAGCAGCTGCTGCACAAGCACTGCGCCTCCAGGGTTGTCAGAGTAGCGCCTTCTTGCTGGCTCTATCACAGCTCAGGACCCAAGAGAGTCAATTAGCATGTGGACAGGTATATGTCTGCCTATGCAGCCATAAAGGGACCTTGACACCAATGCAATTTCCCCAAAAAATATGTAGTGCGATGCAGCATGAATCACAAGAACTGGCAACATGGCTGGCACACAGGCAGAGCAGTACAGTCCAGCAACTGAAGAAGTTGAGATCAGCCTTGGACAGTGCACAAAGCCAGGCGATACCAGCAACAGACCAGACGAATGGCTACCATAGCAATATTGCCATGCTAGCACAGAAAGAACAGCAGTATACTCATCAGCTGCAGGTCCTTGAAGAAAAGCTGGCAAGTGTGCAGTACTCTCCACTGGTGAGCTCATTGCTGCTGTTTCAGAGGCTATCCATCCAATTGCAAGAAGCACACTCCAGGCACTGACATTGCAATGCCAATGTGCAGTTGCGACATACAGCTCTCATGCAAAGGCAGATGCAATATGATCAGCAGGCAAAGGAGGTTGCTGCAAAAGAAGCCAGACTTGCACAATTCCTGGATTTACCACCAGACATGACAGCTGCAAGGTCTGTATATGAACAGAAGTTGCAAGCCTTGATGAGTGCACGCAAACAGCTAGAGGATGGATTGGCTGGGCTGTAAACCCTCTGACTGACGACATATACAAAGTGTCCAAACAAACTGGGAAGTTCAGGTCCAGTGTGTCACATAATGCATATATGCTGCAGCCAGCTGGCAATGAGAGCCGGGACTATACAGGCTTGGAGAAGCAAGCTGTGTGTAAAATATACAATCAATTCGAAACTAGCTATTTGTATATACCTGCGCTGCATGCAAACTGCCTTTCTGCCACCTATGACCATTCACCATCTCTAGCTGCTAGTATGATTCATCTTTCCATTAGTAGGCTGGGGTTCCCTGTTTGACCATGGGCACAAATGCCTGATGGTAAGCTGACTGAATTGCAGTGTATGCATAATGAGATTCTTCCAATATCGACCTGTCATCCAATTCTGCTGCAAGTTCATTCATCATCAGCATTCTACCATGGCATGACCCTTGCGCTGCTGATAGCTGCAAGGCGCTGCTGATAGCTGCAAGGCGCTGCTGATAGCTGCAAGGCGCTGCTGCTGCATTTCACATAACACCGCATTGCATCTGCGCTGCTCATGATGCCGTTCTGCAGTGCAGCACAAATCGCCAGATTCAGTTGTTGGTCTGTGCATGACTTCAGCTATCCCCAGGGAAATGGCAATCCTGGCATGCTGGAACTTTGCAGAAGAACATGGCTAGTGGACAAGCCACGTTGCAGATGATAGCATTGCTGAATTTGAAAAGAGAGAGAGCAAAAGTCTCACCTCGTCTGTCACATCAGGGGCTGGTACAGCTGCCATGAAAGCTGTGCTGCAGATGGCGATGCAGTCCATGTTGTTGCTGACAGCCTCCTGAGAAGCAGTATAAGTAGCCTTCCCACACTCAGGACTCCAGTGCATGAGGCCCAGCAGCAGTGGCCACAGCTGCCACCTCTGCACACACTGTGGGTCTTCATTACCTGCATCTCTCACAATACAATTGCGCCCTTGATCCCGAGTAAGCTGAAACATAGATGGTAATAAATAGCAGATAAGCAGCAGATGCAGCTCAGAAGCATCAGACAAGCTAGACCCACTGCAATGGATGATGGGAATGGTTGTTTTGGGTGAGACAAGACAGCATACCTTCTATCATTTGCATCAAGGCAGGGTCTACAGTGGCCTGCACATTGCTGAGGCCACCAGTAGCATTGTTGTTGCATCGTGGCAGGTCAAACAGGTCTGCAGTATCAGGACCCGAGTACTCTGCATCAGCTTGCTTTGCCCCTGCAGAGGCAGTTTTCTGAAGCAGAGGAAACAAGGCAGACTGTGCAGTTACAACAACGCAGATGCTTGTGACAAGATGAGCATGCATGCTTGCTATAGGGGTCCACAACATGCATGTTTGCAAGGTTGCCTAGTCTAGTTCCTGGATTCAGTGGGAGGACAGCACAGACTTGCTGCAGTAGATCACTTTGCATGCTGCATGCCCTATGCAGGGACAGCAAGTGACTGTTCATGATCACCTGAGAAGAAGCCAGCCACAGCTGGAGCATGTGCCGCGAACTCGGTCTTGGCAGCATCAGATAGCAAGAGACGCAGATACAGGCAGCGGGTGGCCATGCGCACTGCCTGAAGCGCTTGCTGCATGTCACGCAAGCTGCTGCTCGCTGTTCTGCAGGCCTCACAGCATGTCTGGTGGTCCTGCATAGCATGTACCGCATGAAATAAGCAGATGTAGCAAGCATTTGCGACAGCAAACCTTTGCTGATCTGTTAGCACGCGTTTGCAACAATAATGTGCACTCTGCAAGGTGGCTTGTCCTGCTACACACACACACACACACACACACACACACACACACACACACACACACACACACACACAAATTTCAGCAACCACATCATAGCCTGCTGTTGTCATGGCATATAAAGGTGCATTGCAGCACAGTTATTTAGCTTCAAAGTCCTGGCTGAAATTGACCAATTCAAGCAAGGAAGCAGAAACAGTGTGTGTATAACACGGCACATACCAGGTACTCTGCTTTCAGCCTTTGCAGCAATGGCATGTGCATACGCATGATATTGTCCAAGGTGCTGAAAGCTTCTG
>JAABUU010006871.1_pt1 | contig 11999 bp, 13 predicted proteins | sample 5559301 | NCBI WGS metagenome assembly JAABUU01 (sample SAMN10711884, study PRJNA513360) | rock metagenome | isolation source: Antarctica rocks | place: Antarctica: Victoria Land, Richard Nunatak white
TCCAGCATCTGCCGTCGTGTGACGACTGCCGATTCCTCGAGGCCTTGCGCGAAGAACGAGACCCAGTTGTCCCAGTCGCCCTGGGAACTCACGGCGAAGAGCCTGTCGTAGTACTCCGCGCGTCGGTCCTCGAACCATGGCGAAACGGTCAATGTGGGCTCGCTCAGGGTGCCGTCCATGAAGAGTTGAAGGATTATGAGAAGGCGTCCGATGCGCCCGTTGCCGTCGGGGAATGGGTGAAGTGTCTCGAATTGGTAGTGCGCAAGCGCCGAGGCCACAACGGGATCAATCAATGTTCGGTAATCCCGACCCATCCAGCGAACAAGGTCATGAACCCTCGCCTCAAGATCGGTGCCAGGAGGGGAAGGGACGAAGCGCGCTGCCTTGACTGGAAGCTCCCCGACAGCGGCAGTTCTGCGTTGACCAATCACAACCTGGATCTGTCGGATCCGTCCGGAGGACGGGCCCTCCGCGGGAGTGCCTCGGACCAGTGTGCGTTGGAGCTCGGACAGCATGGTGACCGACAAGGGTCGTCCGCTCTCAACCCACTCGAAGGCGTGATCGGCCATGGACACGAAGTTCAGAACTTCTCGCATGGCGAGGCTCGTCGGCGCCTCATCGTCCGCGGTGAGCACCGCCCTCAGCGGCTCGTAGGTACCTTCGAGCGCCGACGTGCTTTGGGCCTCTCGCCGAAGCGAGGGGCGGCGCAGCAGCTTCGGATTGGGAAGCTGGCGGGCGGTGCTGTCGAGGGCTGCCAAGGCTGCGCGTGCGTTGGCCACGCGGAGGTGGGTGCCGGGCGAAAGCCATGGCGCAGTGTCGGCGAGCGGTGCAGGGACGAAAGCTTGGTGCGTCCACTCGCCGGCACGCGGATCCGTGCCTGATATGGGGACAAGTGTTCCTGCAGCGCTGTTCTCGAACATTTCCACGTCCACGATGTCACTCTACAGGTACTTGAGTGAAATTCTTTCCCGGTGATGTGCCCTTAGTGACGCTGATGAGTTGCAATGGGACTGATCGAGCCGCTGACGGCAAATTCGCAGCTCATCCGGCCCTGCTTCAGTCGCCACGACCTGCTCCGGGTGATCCGCGCCGTGGCCCATGGCGAGGCGATCTTCAGCCCGGCGGTCGCGACGCGGGTCCTGGACTCCTTCGCCCGTCAGCACGACCCTTCCATCGCGCCGGAGGACTTCCCGATGCTCACCACCCGCGAGCGTGACGTCCTCCACCTGCTCGCCCAGGGACGGTCCAACTCCGAGATCGCGGCCCGGCTGGGCCTGTCGCGCAAGACCACCAGCAACTACGTCTCGGTGATCCTCACCAAGCTGCAGGTCAGGGACCGGGGGGAGGCCGCGGAGCGGGCCCGGCAGTCCGCCGGTCTGGTGCAGGGCGCGGAACGGGCCCGGCAGTCCGCCGGTCCTGGATGAACCCCGCCCACCGATCGCCCTGACGCTGACGCTGGACGGTCGCCCATCAGGGCCACGCGTTCTCGGCAGCCGGCATCAGCACGCACGGCTCCACGAGCGCGAAGGGGACGGTCAGGACGCCCTGCGGGATCCTCACGTGGAACCGGCTGCGGCCCCGCTTCTGGATCCGTCCCAGCACGCCGGCATACGGGCCGGGCGCGGTCACCCGCACGGTTGTCCCGGGCCCGAGCAGCAGGCAGTCCGCCGCGGTGCCGTTCGTCAGGGCCCGCAGCTCGGTCAGGTAGTTCGGGTGCATCGGGGCGGGCTGGCCGAGGTGAGTCCAGGTGAAGAGGTGCCGCGCGTGGAAGCTGCCCGGACGGCACTGAGGGCACGAGGCGACCCGCGTCGGCCGCTGGTGGCGGGTGATCCGGTGTCCGGAAGGACAGGTGCCCACCCATGCGCCGTCGATGCGCTTCGCCTCCGGGGAGACGCAGCGCGCTCCCGTGCAGCCACCTCGCGGGCCTTCGCCCGCCAGACCGCGTCGTGGTGGTGGGCGACCCCGACCAGGGCGTGCGCCACCTCGTGCAGGATGGTGTCGCGCACCTCGGCCTCGGTGTGCAGTCGGGTGAGCGGGATGCTCAGCCCGATCTCACGGCGGGCCGGGCGGCACGCCCCGGCGCGGGTCTTGGCGCGGTCGAAGGTCACGCTCCAGCCCTCGAGTCCGTGCTCGAACACGAGCTCCTCGGCGAGCTGCAGTGCGTCATGGATGTCCATGGGGTCTCCTGTGCGGTCGGTGGATCAGTCTGCACGGAGAAGCCGTCGACGTGCCGGTCCTCAGACCCTTCACACGAACCTCTGACAACACCCTCGCAGCGGTCCGGCGGTCATCCTCGATGGCGCGCCGCGCCAACCGCCGCCGGGTGGCCGGCGAGCAGGCCGGCCCGCGTCCGGGGCAGCCCACTTCGCCCACCGGGGCCGGTGCGGACGGCGAGCACCTGGTTGACCCCGAGCCGGTTGGACTCGAAGCCCAGCGCCGAGCCGGCCATGTAGAGCCGCCAGATCCGCGCCCGGCCGGGACTGGAGAGCGCCACGGCGCGGTCCCACTCCCGTTCCAGGTTGGCCACCCACTCCCGCAGCGTCAGGGCGTAGTGCTCACGCAGCGACTCCACGTCGCGCACCTCGAACCCGGCCGTCTCGAGCAGGTCGACCATCGTCGACATTGGCTCTAGCTCGCCGTCGGGGAAGACGTAACGGTCGATGAACGACGTCTTGTCACCCTTCGGGTCACCGGGCGGCCCCGGTCGCCGCGAGATGGCGTGGTTGAGCAGCCGCCCGCCGGGAGCCAGCAGCGAGTGGAGGTGACCGGCATACCCCGGCAGCTGTGCCATGCCGACGTGCTCGGCCATGCCGATGCTTGCGATGGCGTCGTACGGCCCGTCGGGCACGTCGCGGTAGTCCTGGCCCCGGATCTCGACGAGGCCGCCGAGCCCCTCCTCCTCCACCCGTCGGCGAGCGAACACCGCCTGCTCCCGCGAGAGGGTCACCCCGACGGCCCGCACGCCGTACTCCCGCGCCGCGTGGAGCACGAACCCGCCCCAGCCGCAGCCGACGTCGAGGACCCGCATGCCCGGCTCGAGACCCAGCTTGCGCGCGACGAGGTCGAGCTTGGCCCGCTGCGCATCCTCCAGCCGGTATGCCGTGGACGGCGCCTCCTCGAAGTACGCGCAGGAGTACACCATCGACGGACCGAGGACGAGCCGGTAGAAGTCGTTGCCCACGTCGTAGTGGGCCGAGATGGCCTCCGAGTCGCGGCCGGTCGAGTGGCGCCGGCCGCCGAGCCTGATCTCCTCGGCGGGCGGCTTCGGCGGGAGGCCGATGGCGCCGAGCCGCAGGACTGCCTTGGCCACCGCGACGGTCGTCTCCGTGCCGATGTGCAGGCCCGGGCCGCGTTCCGGGTCGGCGAGCTCGTCGAACCGTTGCATCGCGTCGAGGAGGTCGCCCTCGATCTGGACGTCGCCGGAGACGTAGGCCCTGGCGAACCCGAGCTCGTTCGGCGCCCAGAGCAGCCGGCGCAGGCCACGGCGGGAGGTGAACCGCACGTGCAGCGGGGCGTCGGGCGGCCCGAGCGAGCTCCCGTCCCAGCAGTCGATCCGGATCGGCAGCGCCGTCCCGGTCGTCGTACGGACCAACGGCTCGAGCACCTCGGCGACAGTCATCCGCCAATTCAACCGCCCGCGCCCGCGCGTCGTGCGCGCGGCTCCCACACGGCATACCGGGTCGGTGGGATCGTGGGGCGCACCATCTGCATCCCGGGAAGGACGGCCATGAGCGCATTCGGTTGGAAGCTCAAGAGCGGACCGCTGGCGGCCGGCGAGGTGGTCGCCCCGGACGAGCGGCTCAGCTGGGGCAAGACCGTCGGGCTCGGCGCGCAGCACGTCGTGGCGATGTTCGGCGCGACCTTCGTCTTCCCCATCATCATGGGGCTCAGCCCGCAGCTGGCGATCCTGATGAGCGGCGTCGCGACGATCGTCTTCCTGCTCATCGTGGGCGGCAAGGTCCCGAGCTACCTCGGCACGTCGGCCTCCTTCGTCGGTGTGGCCGCGACGATCCGGGCGCAGCCCGGCGCCGACTCGCGGACCGTGACAGGCGCCATCCTGCTGGCCGGCGTCGCGCTGGTCATCGTCGGTGTCCTCATCCACTTCCTCGGCTCGAGGGTCATCCACCGGATCCTGCCGCCCGTCGTCACCGGGGCGGTCGTCATGCTCATCGGCTTCAACCTTGCGCCGGTCGTCGCGAACGTCTACTGGCCGCAGGACCAGTGGGTCGCCCTGCTCGTCATGACCTTCGCGATCGTCTTCGCCGTCGCCTTCCGCGGCTTTCTCGGGCGGATCTCGATCTTCCTGGCCCTCGTCTTCGGCTTCCTGCTGTCCTTCGGGCTCGACCGGGTGCTGGGCAGGATCACGTCCTACGACGCCGCCGCCAATGCCATCACGACCCACTTCCGGGTGAACTTCGACGCGGTCCGGGACTCGGCCTGGGTCGGCTTCCCCCAGGCCACCCACCTCGTCGCCGGCAAGGAGGTGCCGGGGGTGCACCTGCCCGTGTTCTCCCTCGCGGCAGTCCTGCTCGTGCTGCCCGCCGTCATCGCGCTCATCGCCGAGAACACCGGCCACGTCAAGGCCGTCAGCGAGATGACCGGCGTCAGCCTCGACGGCTACCTGGGCCGCGCCATCGCGGGCGACGGGGTCGGCACCGTCATCGCGAGCGCGGTGGGCGGGTCGCCGACGACGACGTATGCCGAGAACATCGGCGTGATGGCCGCCACCCGGGTCTACTCCACGGCCGCCTACTACGTGGCCGCGCTCGTCGCGATCATCTTCGGGCTGTCGCCCAAGTTCGGGGCGCTCGTGGCGGCGACCCCGGGCGGCGTCCTCGGTGGGATCACCGTCGTCCTCTACGGCATGATCGGCCTGCTCGGCGCGAAGATCTGGAAGGAGAACAACGTCGACTTCGCCAACCCGATCAACCTTGTCCCCATTGCCGCGGGCCTGATCATCGGCATCGGCAACACGAGCATCAAGGTCAGCGACAGCTTCGAGCTGAGCGGTATCGCGCTCGGCACGATCGTCGCCATCGCGGCATACCACCTGGCCCGGGCCTTCGCCCACCAGGACCTCAAGGACCGGGCCGACGGCGGCGGCATCATCGTCGGACGCGAGGGCAACGAGCGCCTCCACGGCGCCTGAGCGACGCAGGCCCCGGCGCGCAGTGCGCCGGGGCCGCCGTCAGGAGGCGATGAGGGGTGTCACGGCTTGTCGTGGTGCCGCGCGTCGAGGTCCTCCGCCGGGTCGAGGTCGGCGTCGGTGACGACGTGGCCGCTCTCGGACGGGGTGTCCGTCATGGCTTCGGACTGGCCGGTGCTTGGCTGCCCGGTGCTCGGCTCGCCGACGCCGGACACGTCGCCCAGCGTCTGGGTGTCGGCCGTCGACGTGTCGGAGCCGCGGGACGGGCCGTCAGCTGCCGGCTCGCTGCTCGCGCCCCTCGCGGACGCTGCCTTCTCCTTCGCCGCTCCCGTGACTGCGGACGCCTTCTCCTTCGCGGCGGCAGCGACGTTGGAGGCCTTCTCCCTTGCGGCGCCGGCGGTCTCGGTGGCCTTGTCCCGGAAGTCGCTGACCTTGCTGGCCGAGGCCGAGCCGGACTTCGGAGCGGTGCCGGGGTCGGACAACGGAGCTGCCCAAGGGTCTTCCTTGGGCTTGCGGTTCATCAGGGCGGCGACGGCAGCACCGATGCCCGCAAGCACCCCGAGGGCGAGAAAGACTCTGCCCCTGCCCCGCCGGCGCCTGGGCTGGGCCGACGACTCGCCCTTGAGCACGGACAGTGCCTTCGGCGCGCGGTCGGACACCTCGAGGGCCTGGTCCATGGCCGCGTTGGAGGCAGCGACCAGCGTGGCCACCGCGGCGGAGACCTTGGGCAGCCACTCGGCGACCACCTGGTCACGAGCCGCGTCGATCCGGGGGCCCGCGTTCTCCAGGACGTCCTGCACACGGGGGGCGACCGCGACCACGGCCCGCTCGACGTGCGGCCCCGCCAGGTCCCGAGCCGCTTCGAGCTGGGGCTGGGCCCGCTCCATCACGAGCTCAACGCGAGGGCGGCTCCAGTCGGCGGCCGCCTGAGCTCTAACCCTGGCCAGGGGTCCGTACGTCTTTGCGGCCCCGGTCGCCATGGCGGCGGCGAGTGCGGCCTTCTCCCGGGCGAGCGGCCCGTAGGCCCTCGCGGCGACGGCGCCTCTCTGAGCGGCTGGGCTGACCTTCACCCGGAGTGCAGCGAGGCGGTCAGCTGCCGAGAACTCGTTCCTTGCCGCTGCACGTCTCTTCTTCGTGGTACCGAACATCATGTTCACTCCTTGAGGGGTTGACCTTTGCCTCTCCTACCCATCCTGCCCTGTTTTCACGCCTCGCGCGCGCGCCGCATGCCATCCCCCGCTGGGTCGGCAGCAGCCGGGCTCGTGGCCCCCACGCATCTTCGGGCTCGAGGCTCGAGGCACGAGCGGCGACCCGGCGCCACGGGGGGTGGCACCTCACCAGCACCTGAGTATGCCGTGCGAGGATTGCCGCATGAAGGCAACCCTGCACACCAACCACGGTGACATCAACATCGAGCTCTTCCCCAACGAGGCCCCGAAGACGGTGGAGACGTTCGTCGGGCTGGCGACGGGTGACAAGGAGTACAAGGACGACGCGGGCCGGACCAACCCGACCCCGTTCTTCGACGGCCTGATCTTCCACCGCGTCATCGGAGGGTTCATGATCCAGGGCGGCGACCCGGTCGGCAAGGGCACCGGCGGCCCCGGCTTCACCTTCGACGACGAGCCGCACCCGGACAAGTCGTTCACCAAGCCCTACCTCCTGGCCATGGCGAACGCCGGCAAGAAGGGCGGTCGCGGCACCAACGGCTCGCAGTTCTTCATCACCGTGAACACCCCGACCTACCTCCAGGGCAAGCACACGATCTTCGGTGAGGTCGCCGACGGCCCCAGCCGCGAGGTCGTCGACACGATCGCCACCGTCGCGACCGACCGCCGGGACAAGCCGCTCGAGGACGTCGTCATCACGAGTGTGACGATCGACAAGGACGCCTGAGCCCCGACTCAGGAACGTAAACCATGACCGAGCCCACGGCGCCCACCCAGGTGCCCGTCTGCCCGCGCCACCCCGACCGCGAGTCGTATGTGCGCTGTCAGCGGTGCGGCCGGCCGACGTGCCCCGAGTGCCAGCGGCCGGCCGCCGTGGGGGTCCAGTGCGTCGACTGCGTCAAGGAGCAGGCCAAGACGGTCCGCTCGGCGCAGACGGTCTTCGGCGGCCGGGCGGGCAACCCGGGATGGGTGACGAAGTCCCTCATCGGGATCTGCGTCGTGGTCTACCTGGGCCAGCTCGTGCAGCCGGGCCTGACCAACCAGCTGGCGTTCGGTCCGGCCATCGGGTGGTCCGAGCCGTGGCGGGCCCTCTCGGCGGCGTTCCTGCACAGCCCGAGCACGCCCCTGCACATCGCCTTCAACATGCTCGTCCTGTGGCAGATCGGGCCCTACCTCGAGAGCCTGCTCGGCCGGGTCCGCTTCCTCATGCTCTACCTCGTCAGCGCCGTCGGGGGGTCCGCCGGGGTCGTCCTGCTCGCCAGCGCGCCGCCCGAGGACGCGACCTCGGCGGCCGTCGGGCAGGCCTACCAGGGGTGGTTCACCGGCGTCGTCGGCGCCTCGGGAGCCGTCTTCGGCCTGTTCGCCGCCCTCCTGGTGCTCAACCGGCACCTCGGGCGGTCCACCGCGGGCATCGGCCTGACCATCGTCATCAACGGGGCGTTCGGGTTCATCTTCCCCGGGATCGCGTGGCAGGCGCACCTCGGCGGCTTCGTCACCGGGCTGGCCTGTGCCGGAGCGATCGCCCTGGTCAGTGCCCCGGGACGTCGGCGGCTGGCGATCCCCGCCATGGTCGGCGTGTTGGTGCTCGTCGTGGGCGTCACCGCCGTGAAGTACGCCACCGTGTCGCCGTTCTACCGCTGAGGCGGCCACGACGTCGGCCTTCTGATGCCGGCGGGGGAGAGTTACACCGCTGTCGTTTGTCCCCAGCTGGGGACAACCATGTGGACAACCTTGTCGAAGCCTGCGCCACGCCGGGCCGGGAAGCCCCCGGCACGGCGCTGGGCAAGCCGGCTCGGGCGCCGGACAGCCTGGCGTCTCAGCGCCAGCGCATCGCCATGCCGAAACCACCGAGGAGCAGGGCGAACCCGGCAACGAGGTTGCCGTAGCCGAACTTCACGACCGGCCACGCCCCCTGGGTGACGTAGAAGACGACGATCCAGCTCAGCCCGAGCAGGAGCAGCGTGACGAAGACGGGCACCCACCACTCGGGGTTGGGTTGAGGAGCCTTGGCCGCGTGGGGCGCGACGTGGCTGGTCTTGGGCTTCGAGCGGCCTTTGGACTCCGGCACCGGGGTAGCTCCTTGCTGGCGGTCGGTTTGCCCTAGCCTAGTTGCTGGACACCGGGGCGCGCACCGCACACCTGCCCACGAACCGCGCAGCTGTCGACGCAACGCACAGCTGCCCACGCCGCGCGCACCGCTGCTTCGCCGCCAGAGGGCGATCACCACGAGGAGAGCCGGAGAGGATGGGACGTATGCCGGTAGCCGGCTCGCCGGGTCGGCGGAGGCGACTGTGGTTCGGCGCCCGGCCGACGACGTGGTCGGGCCTCGTGCCCCTCGTGGCGCCCCTGGCGGGGCTGCTCTTCGCCACGAGCTTCGCGACGGCGCAGGGCACCGAGATCCGCTCCACCGGGCGCGACCTGCCGGGGCTGATCCGCGAGCAGAACCGCGACGTCGCCGTGAAGGCCGAGCAGGTCCGGGCGCTCCAGGGCAAGGTGGACGGCCTCTCCGCCGCCGCGGCGCCGGGAGACACCGAGGTCCAGGCCCTCGCGACGCGGGCGCAGGCCCTCGCCGCGACGGTGGGCACCCAGTCGGTCCGCGGGCCGGCCGTGGTCGTCAGCCTCGACGACGCGCATCGCACAGCGGCGTCACTGCCCAAGCCCTACGGTCCCGACGACATCGTGGTCCACCAGCAGGACGTGCAGGCGGTCGTCAACGCGATGTGGGCGGGTGGGGCCGAGGCCATGATGATCCAGGACCAACGGGTCATCTCCACGTCCGCGATCCGGTGCGTCGGCAACACCCTCATCCTCCAGGGCCGGGTCTACTCGCCGCCCTACGTCATCACGGCGATCGGCGACCAGAACGCGCTCAAGCAGTCGCTGAAGGTCGACCCGCAGGTGGAGATCTATCGCGAGTGGGTGCACGAGGTCGGGCTCGGCTACGACGTGGCCAGTCAAGCGGATCTCGTGCTCCCGGCATACTCTGGGCTGGTGACCCAACAGGCGGCGGCGGTGAGCCGGTGAGAGCAGTCCGGGGGGTGGTCGGCGTCCTGGGTGAGCTGCTCATCACCGTGGGGGTCCTCTTTCTGCTCTTCGTCGTCTGGCAGCTGGGCTACGTCGCGGTCGTCGACGGCCAGCACCAGGCGGGTGTGGTGTCCGCGCTGGAGCAGGACTTCGGCGGCGTCGGCCACGGACTGGTGGGGGCGAAGCCCGGCCCGGCGCAGCCCGGCACGCAGGCCGGCACGCAACCCGGCACGGTGCAACCCGGCAACACGGGCGCCCCACCCCTCGACGCCAGCCTTCTCAAGGACGGTGACGTCTTCGGCATCGTCAGGATCCCCCGTCTGGGCGGCCCGACGTGGGCCAAGCCGGTCTTCCAGGGTGACGGCCTCGACGTCCTCGCCAAGGGTCTGGGGCACTACTCAGCGACGCAGCTGCCCGGCGAGGTGGGCAACGTCGCCATCGCCGGTCACCGGGCGGGCCACGGCAGCCCGCTCATCAACATCGACGCCATCCAGCCCGGTGACGTCATGATCATCGAGACCCGTGAGGCCTACTTCGTCTACCGGGCGGTCCGCAGCAAGATCGTCCTCCCGAACAAGGTGGACGTCCTGGACCCCGTCCCCGAGCAGCCCGGCGCCACGCCCACCGAGCGGTGGTTCACCCTGACGTCGTGCAACCCCCGCTACGGGTCGTCGCACCGCTACATCGTCTTCGCCGCGTTCGAGCAGAAGATCCCCCACGAGCAGGGTCTGCCGCCCGACCTCCTCGCCGACCCGGCACGCCAGGCCTGAGGACGATGTATGCCGCACTGTGGCGAGCCCTGCCCGGCAACCGCTGGCTCAAGTCGGCCGAGTCACTGGTGCTCTTCCTCGCCGTCGTGGCCGTCCTGTTCCTGTGGGTCTTCCCCGCCATCACCCCCTTCCTGCCGTTCGAGAACGTCACGATCGAGAGCCCGTCGGCCACCCCGACCACCGGAGCCACCTCGCGATGAGTGCCGGAGTGACCGTCCCTGAGCCGGCCCGTCCCCCCACCACCCGGATCCTCGTCGTGGACAACTACGACAGCTTCGTCTTCACCATCGTCGGCTACCTGCAGCAGCTCGGCGCCGTGTGCGAGGTGGTCCGCAACGACGCCATCGCGCCGGCGGACGCCGCGGACTTCGACGGCGTGCTCGTCTCGCCCGGGCCGGGCACCCCGGAGGAGGCCGGCGTCTCGATGGCCATGATCGAGGGGTGCGCCGAACGCGCCCAGCCGATGCTCGGAGTCTGCCTCGGCCACCAGGCCCTCGGTGTCGTCATGGGCGCCACGGTCGGCCGGGCCCCCGAGCTGCTGCACGGCAAGACCTCGCTCGTCCACCACGACGACACCGGGGTCGTCGCAGGACTGCCGACGCCGTTCGTCGCGACCCGCTATCACTCGCTGACCATCGACTCGGCGAGCATGCCGCAGACGTTGGTCACCAACGGCCACACCGGGTCCGGCATCATCATGGCCGTCCGCCACACGCAGCTGCCCCTGCACGGCGTCCAGTTCCACCCCGAGAGCGTCCTGACCCAGGGCGGGCACCGTACGCTCGCCAACTGGCTCCTCACCTGCGGCATGGCCGACGCGGTGCGCCGCTCGGCGGGGCTCAGCCCGCTGGTCCACGGTGCCGGAGCCGTCGCGGGCCGGGTCGCCGCTCCCTGACGAGCACCCGTCCGGAGCCGTCGCGGGCCGGGTCGCCGCTCTTTGACGAGCACCCGTCCGGGCTGCGGTCCGCAGATCCGGCCGGTTCTCAGCGGGGAGGCGTCGTGGTCGTCGTCGTCGGGGGCGTGCGGGTCGCGGTGGCCGTGGGGCTGGGCGTCGGGGTGGCCGTGGGGCTGGGCGTGGGGCTGGGCGTGGGGGTTGGGGTGGCCGTGGAGGTGGCCGTCGGGATGGGCGTCGGGGTCGGTGTCTGGGGGGGCGTGGGGGTCGTTGGCCGCGCCGTGACGGTGGCGGTAGCGGTGGCGGTGGCGGTGGTGGTCGCTGTCGCGGTGACCGTCGTTGTGGTGGGCGGGGTCTGCGGGCGCCGGGCGATCTTCAGGGCGACCTGGCTGCCGACGTCGACGACCGTCGTCGGGCCGGGATCCTGCTCGAGCACCGTCCCTTCGAGGGCCGTGGGATCGTCGACCTCGGTGATCGCGGCGGTGAGCCCGACCTGGCCCAGCATCGCCTCGGCGACGGAGTAGTGCTTGGCCCGGACGTCGGGCACCGGCACCTTGCCGCTCGCGATCCGCAGGGTGATCCTCGTCGTCAGCGGGACGACGGTGCCGCCGGCCGGGTCGGTGCTGACAACCTTGTCCTTCTGCTGGGCCGGGTCGTCGACGGGCTGGACGGTCTGCACCTCGAACCCGGCCTGCTTGAGGGCGCTCGTTGCGGCGGCCTCGGTGGAGCCCGCCACGTCGGGCACCGGTGACTGGCCGGGGCCGGTCGACACGCTGAGCTGCACGGGCGACCCCACGTCAACCCGGGTGCCGGGCACCGGGTTCTGGTCGACGACCTGTCCCTGTGGGGCCGTGTTGCTGCTGGCGTCACTGACCTTCGGCGCGAGGTTGCGCGTGGTCAGCGCGGCGCGAGCCGCCTCGATCTGGGTCCCGACCACCCCGGGCACGGCGACCTGCTGCGGCTGCTCGTTGCGCTGCAGGGCGTTGCGGCCGGCGAAG
>JAABUU010006872.1_pt1 | contig 11997 bp, 8 predicted proteins | sample 5559301 | NCBI WGS metagenome assembly JAABUU01 (sample SAMN10711884, study PRJNA513360) | rock metagenome | isolation source: Antarctica rocks | place: Antarctica: Victoria Land, Richard Nunatak white
CTGGGCCGCCGTGGTTTCCCTACCGACTCCCCGATGGTAGGCTTCGCCTGCACGGCTCAGCTCGGCCCGAGGCGCCGTGGTTTCCCTACCGACTCCCCGATGGTAGGCTAACCCCATCGTGCGGGTGCGCACATTCCCGGCCGTGGTTTCCCTACCGACTCCCCGATGGTAGGCTCCGACGCCGAACGCCAGCTCGGTCAGCGCCGCCGTGGTTTCCCTACCGACTCCCCGATGGTAGGCTGAGGTCGACCTGAAGAACGGCAAGATCCTCGCCGTGGTTTCCCTACCGACTCCCCGATGGTAGGCTGGCCCTGGCCGAAACGGCTGAAAACGCTCCGATTTCCGCCCTCGCAAGGGGGCCGAAGTCAGAGCAGCACCATCTGCTGCGTGGCGACCTTCTCGGTTTTCTTGAGTTCTCCCAGCAGGAGTCGCATCCGGCCATATTGCTTGTCCGTCACCTGCAAAGCCCGCACGCTGCCGCGCTGGGGCAGGCTGCGGGTGACGCGCTGGAGGTGTTTGTCCACGGCCTCCTCGCCGCGGCAGACGCGCGCATAGACCGAAAACTGGATCATCATGTAGCCGTCCTGCTTCAGGAAGTTGCGGAAGCGGGTGGCGGCGCCGCGCTCGGGCTTGGTGCCGACCGGCAGGTCGAAGAAGACGAACAGCCACAAGACGCGGACCTCCTCGGCTTTCATGGCATCATGACCGGCAGGTCGAGCAGCGTCGGCACGCCCTTGTCGAAGCAGCGCACGAGGGACTCGGCCGCGCGTTCGGCCGCCACCAGCAGCGTGACGGTGTCGGCATCGAGCCGCGCCTCGGTCAGCAGGGCCGTCGCCATGGTGCGCCGGTCTTCCACGGTCAGCGACTCGCGGCACGGCCGGCCGCCGGGCGCGGTGCGCCAGGCCAGCACGTCGACGAAGGGGCGGAACGGTTCGACGAGGTCGTCGGCGAGGTTGAAGGCGTTGGACACGGAGGCGTGCTGCAGCCCGAAAGCCGGAATCAGGCCGGAGGCCACGAGCGCCCGTGCCACGCCCGAGCGCACCACCGCGTAGCCGTAGTTGAGCAGCTTGTTGCGCCGGTCCCCCTCGTCCGAACGCTTGAACTCGGCCCAGAACTGCCCCCAATAGTACCGCGCCGCCTGGGCCTCCTTGTTGCTGGGGTCGCCCGAGCCGACGCGCGCCGCCATCTCGCGCAGGATGAGGCCGCCCCCGCGCGAGACGGCATCGAGCGCCGCCGCTTGGTTCTCGATCTTGGCCTGCACGAGGGCTTGCCACAGCCGCTTCTTCAGCGGCTTGCCTGCCCCGGCCTGGACGCGCGCCACGTCGGCCTGCCGGTGGTGCCGGCCGAACGGCAGCGCCACGCCCGACGGCGTATGGGTCTCGTCCGTCACCACCACGGCGACGCCGTGGTCCATGCAGGCCGAGAGCAGCGCGACCGTCAAAGTGGAGCGCGGCGAGTCGAGCACGATCCAGGCTACGTCTTCCAGCGCCAGCCGCACCTCGCCGTCGTCCTGTGCCACCACGACCTGGCCGGCCGCAAAGGATAGGCGCGACGGCTGGCTCAGGTGCAGGCCGCGCCACGCCACGTGCGGGTTTCCTGCCTGATCTCGAAGCGACGGCCGAGGCGGTCGATCGCAAACTTGCGGACGGATTTAGCGGTTTTCACGCCTATGCTTCTCACCAGATCGTCGTTGGACGTCTGTCGCGATAGATGAATGGCGCCGGTCGAGCGGTCCAAGCCCCGGAAGTATCCTTCAATGCCTCTATCCGGCAGCTCTACTAACACGAAACACAGAGGATAGAAACTCCAGCAAAATTCATGCTCCCCTGTTATGACCGACCACTCACTCTCAGGTCTAGATTGAACGACAGCTTTGTCCGGGGGTCCAGGCCACCCCTCCGCGTCGAAGATCTGATGTGGATAGATCGGTACGAGGAAATACTCGTCGATGCCGCGCTTGTTCTTCTTTTTGAACACGTCGACGCGGGTCATCTCGCCACGGTCGGCCGCGCCGTCACGCACCAGCACGTCGGGTTTTTTGTTGGTCCGCAGGCTCACCTTGCGGATCGGCTCGCAGTGGGCCTCCTCGGTCTTGCCGCCGAACCGTTTCACCGGCGGCGCCGAGGCGGGCTTGCCGGCCTCGATCCAGCGACGCAGTTCGGCAATGACCTCCTTGTTGCGCTCCGGGTTCTTGAGGAGATCGAGGTCCTTCAGCGTGAGCTTGTCGACCGCCTTGCGCTCGTAGACGACCTGCTTGCCGTCCTCCTCGCCAACGGCGCGGATGGTCGCGCCATGCGCCTCGCCGCGTGCCCGCCGGCGCTCGGCGCGGCTCACGAAGACCTGCTCAAACGCAGCTCTCGCCGCCTCGACGAACCCCGGCCACGGGGGCGGGAAGCCCGAGAAGTCGCGATGTGAGCCCAGCGCCTCGGCGTCCTGGAACGCCTTGGTCAGGCGGATGAGCGCGCTGTTGGTGGTGGCCGCCACGATCAGCGCGTCGAGCGCGTGGTGGCGGTCATCGGCCACGCGCTTGCCGTCCGGCCCCTTCTTCAGGGCCTGCACGCCCCAGGCGCGGCGCAGCCGGTCAGTCAGCGGGCCGGGTCGGGCCAACACCCGCACGGGGCGGTGTAGTTCGCCATGTTGGTCGGGCTTGAGATCGTCCTTGGGGTAGAGATCCTTCAGGGCGTCGAGCAACAGGCGGCAGGCGTAGCGCGTGTCGTTGAGATTGCGCGGCTTGAATTTCTCTACCAGGACGGTGGCGTCACGCAGTAGGTAATTGCGCTTCTTGCGCCCCTTCATGCCTTTCACGCCCTCGACCGTGGCGACGAAGTGTTCCCAGCGCCGGTCGTCTGTGCCGAACCACTCGAAGGGCGTGCGCCCCTTCTTCTCCTGGTTGGCGGACGCCAGGCACAGCGTCTTGTTGACGAAGCTGTCGTCGCCCGATCGACTCCACGGCAGGATGTGATCGACCTGGACCGCATTGTCGGACGCCACGATGCTGTGAGGGTCGATGGCGCGGTCCGTGTAGACGCAGCGGCCGCCCTGCTCCTTCCACAACTCGAAGCGCATCAGGTCCTCGGGCCCGGCTGGGGCCGCGCCGACCGTGTCGAGGAACTCGTCCCGAAGCCGGTCCTTGACCTTGTTGCGCTTCTCGATGCCGCTCTTGATCTCGTCGCGCTCGTCCTTGCTCTTGCCGACGTCGCGCGCGAGCTCGACGTGGATGGCGCCCGGCAGCCCGAACTCCGCCACGATGGCCTTGACCTGCTTCAGGGCCTCGATGAGCGCCTTGCGGGCCACGGGGTTGTTGACCGCGGCGAGGTCCGTCTTCGGCCGTGCGGCGTGGTCGTAGCCGGCCCGCGCGCAAGCCTCAGAATAGACGAGCCTCTCGCGCAGGAACGGGACGATCTTCCGGCACGCCACCGCCGACAGGTGTCCGGCGCCCTTGAACACGGCGAAGCGCCCGTTCTCGACGCCCCTCGCCAGGGCGGCCAACACGGGCTCGTCGAGGCCGAGGCCGGCCAAGCCCTGGCGGATGGAATCGAGGTCGTCGCGGAACGTGAGGATCGCGGCCCTGGCGTCGAGGGTTTCAGGCGCGTTCAGGAGCGACAGCCAGGCCAGTTCTCCGGCGCCGTCCACGATGGCGTCGCGCAGGCTCGCCGTCCCCTCGGCCGCGTTACCGCTCCGCGCCACGAAGTCGTTCTTCTCGTCGGCGGGCGCCACACCGACGAAGCGCAGGCCCGCGTCGAGTCCGAGCACCTTGCGAAGGTTCGTGTAGCTGAATTTCTTGTGGTGCCCGAAGTCCGCTTCGGCGCGCCCCATCTGGTCGGCCGTGAGGGACCGCTCGTCCCGCCCGGTCCCGACCCGCAGGGCCGCGAGCCTTGACAGCAAGCGGAACCGCTCGAAGGACGGCGCGCGTCTGGCGGCCCGTTTCTCCCCTGGTTCAAAGGGGCAGGGGCCGACCAGGTCGTCGCTGTCGCGCAACGGACGTTGGAAGAAGGCCATCTCGGCGAAGGCCCGCTCGAGGTCGGACGTGGCGACGGCGCTGCCGAAGCGCCGCTGGGCCGCGAACAGCGCCCGCACCTCCGCCGCCTGGTCGTCGCGTAGCACCGAGCGATCGAAATTGCCGTCGCGGTTGCGCTTGCGCCCCGCATAGGCCGCGTCGCGCGCGAACATCTCGCCCACGCTGCGATAGCGCGCCATGCGTTCGCGCGTTACGCCGATGGCGGCCAGCATCTTGGAACTTTCATCGGCCGCGTTGGCGCCGCGATCGCGCTTGCTGTTCGATTTGAAGCCGCGGTGCTTGGCGATGTGGCCGAGCGCCACCGCGAGTTCCGGCCCGGTCAGCGCCCGTTCGAGGCCCTCGGCCCTGAGATCCCAGGGGTCAAGGCCCGCGAGTTTGAGCGCGTTCGAGCCCACGGACTCGATCAGCCCGGCCTCGGCAAACAGCCGCCGGACCTCGGCCATGCGGTGTCGCCGTCGCTTGAGTACCCGCCTCATGCCACGCGCCGTGCGCCGCAACTGGTTGGTCGGCGTGCGCTCCTTGGCGGTCTCGGGAACGTCGAAGGTGCGGCTCCCCATGGCGACGATCTCGCCCTCTCGCTCGTCCTTCCACTGCCGGATCACCGCCCAGCCACAGGATCCGATGCCGAGATCCAGCCCCAATCGCAGCTCGTCTTGGATCATCTTGGGTCGTTCCCACCAGCACGCTGCTATCTGAACGTGCAGCTTGACGCGGACGCGGCCGTCGTGCAACTCTGTTTTCGGGAGTCGGTAGGGAAGCCACGGTAAGTGGTTTTCAAACCATCGTAGGATCCGGAATCGACCGGCTTGACCCTCGGCGCGAAAGTGTCGGGGGGATTCCTCTTTCTGGGTTCGTTCCCCCGCACCGCATTATGGCGTACCGCCGCGCGGGGCACCCGAGGCATAAGCGATCCGGCTTGCGTCCAGGAGAGGTCTCGGGCTTTGTCCGCCGACCCTTCTGCGATCCGGTGCCAATGCGGTTCGGCTTTTCCCGTTCTCCCATCCATCGCGCGGTTCCGGCTATTCTGGCCGCCGCCCTGCTGTCGGCCCCGCCGGCGCCGCTCCGCGCCGCTCCCACCCCCACGGGCGGCGAGTCGGTCGCGCAGGCGCTGTGCCGGGTCATCACCACCGCGGCCACGGACCGGAAGATCCCGGTGGACTTTTTGACCCGGCTGATCTGGCAGGAATCGAGCTTCCGGTCGGAGGCCACGAGCCCGGCGGGCGCGCAAGGCATCGCCCAGTTCATGCCCGGCACCGCCCAGGAGCGCGGGCTCGCGGATCCGTTCGACCCCGAACAGGCGGTGCCGGCATCGGCGGCGCTGCTCAGCGAACTCGCGGCCCGCTTCGGCAATCTCGGGCTCGCGGCCGCGGCCTACAACGCCGGCCCTGCGCGCGTCGCGAACTGGATTGCCGGGCACGGCGGGCTGCCGCTGGAGACGCGCGACTACGTGGAGCGCATCACCGGGCGATCGGCCGAGGATTGGGCCGAGGACGCCAGGACCCACGTCGGGAACGCTCCCAAGGTCGATCCGCAATCCTGCATCCAGCTGGCCTCCGCGCTGCGGACGACGCCGCGGCGCGCCGGAACCGCGGTGGCCGAGGCGCCCTTCGCGCCCTGGGGCGTGCAACTCGCCGGCAATTTCTCCAAAAACCTCGCCCTCGCGAGCTTCAGCCGCGCCCGGCTGAGCTATGCGGCGATTATCGGCGACGTCCGCCCGATGATCATCGGCACGCGGCTGCGGACGCGCGGCACCCGGGCCTTCTACCGCGTCCGGGTGCCGGCCGCGACCCGGCAGGAGGCCGAGGTCCTCTGCGGCCGCATCCGCGCGGCCCACGGCGCCTGCGTGACGCTGCGGAGCTGACGCGAGAGAGAGGTGAGGGAACGGAAAACCTCGGAGCGCTCTCGGCACCCCGCAGGGCCAGCGAAGCGCGGCCCGAAACGACAAAAGGCCCGCCAGTACATCCGTGGCGGGCCTTCGATGCCTCTTGCACGAGACCAACGACGGTCGTCGTCGATCGAAACCTGCTCGGCGCATGCTACAGCGCGGCCCGGCATCAGTGCAGGAAACGGGGCCGCCAGTACATCCGTGGTCGACCTGCCGTTTCGTTCGGCTCGAAGACAGAGATGGGGATGTGGTGCCGGAATACAAGCAGGCCGGAGCGGCGGAAGACCCGGTGCCGGCTCAGGCCGGCACGATCGCGGCCTTGCCGATCGGCGCCGCGGGTGCGTCGTGGCGGCCCGTGTTGCCGAGTGCCTGTGCCGCGCCGCCCAGGTCTCCTGCGGTGCCGGCATCGGCGTGGGCCGCCTGGACGCAGGCGTCGACCGCCTCCTTGAGGGTCGAGGCGTAGACATCCGCCCCCACGACGTTCCGCGTGCGCTGATCGTCGAGGTCGTCCCGTTCGGCGGGCCAAAGCCCGACCAGAATCGGCACGCCGGGCAGGCGCTGACGCAACCGCCGCATCAGGTAATGAAGATTGGCGGGGCTGCCGGAAATCTCCAGGTAGCTGACGCAGACCATGGCGACCCCCTCGGGGTCGAGCATGCCGATCGAGCGGCGCGATGCCAGGCCGTGTGGCGCGACGCGGGCGCCGAGCCCGTGCTTGCCGAGCAATTGCGCCAGCATGCACGAGGCCGCCTCGTCGAACGGTCCCCGGCCGGTGAGGCAGAGCACGGGAGCCTTGCCGCGCCAGTTCGGAGCCAGGAGCGGCGCCACCGGCGCGTCGGCCTTGGGTGGTTCCGGCGCCGGCACGGCGCGCTCGGCGCGGGAGGCTACCGAATTAGCGGCGGCCTTGTCGTCCGGGTGGGGTTCGCGGTCGTCGTGGTCGGCGAGGTCGGCGACGAGCGATTGCACGTTGTCCATGATGCGCTCGACCTTGTCGGCCGACAGCGCGCCGCGCAGGGCGTCATTGGTGGCGAGCTGCAACCCCTTCGTCGCGACCTCGTCGTAATAAGCCGTGAGCGAGCGTTCCTTCAGGAGCAACTCCGCCTGGTGCTGCGCCTCGTCGGGATCATCGGCCAGCATGCGCTGATAGAAGTTCTCGACCGGCGTCAGCGCCGGGCGGTCGCCCAGCATGACGTCGAGGAACTCGAGCCTGTCGACGTGCCGGCCCAGCACCACGAGGCACAGCGTCATCGGGGTCGACAGCACGAGGCCGATCGGCCCCCAGAGCCAGGTCCAGAAGATGGCTGCGATCACCACGGCGGCGGGCGAGAGCCCGGTGGAATGGCCGTAGATCAGCGGCTCGACGACCTGTCCCGTGAGGGACTCCACCAGGACGTAGAGGCCCAGCGTCCAGAGCACCAGCGACCAGCCAGGATCGACCGCGGCCGCCAGTGCGGCCGGCAGTATGGCGGCGATCACCGGGCCGATATAGGGGACGAAGCGCAACAGCGCCGAGGTGACGCCCCACAGTGCCGGCGACGGCACGCCGATGAACCAGAGCCCGATCGCCACCACGGTGCCGAAGGTGGCGTTGATGACGAGCTGTGCCAGGAAATATCTGGCGAGCCGCCGCCCCGCATCGTCCATGGCGAGCGTGGTGCGGTGCAGGTCGCTCGACCCGAACAGGCGGATCAGCCTGTCGCGGAGGTCTTCCTGCTGCATCAGGATGAAGACCGCCACGATCACGATGATGAGGAAGTTCGATAGCGGATCGACCATGGGGGCCAGCACCGCGCGGGCCAGTTCCACGGCCGAGGTGGGGGGCGGTCGCACCTCGACGAGCTGCGGCTTCGGCATGCCGGCGACCGACGCCGCGTCGGTCGGGGTCCCCACGGCCGGCTTGGCGCCGCGGCCGAGTTGCTGGTCGAGTCTGCTCGTCAGCACGGTGAGGCGGCCGAGCGTCATGCTCTGGACCGCTTCCACCTTGCGCTGGATCGTGGCCGTGTAGCGCGGCACGTCGGCCGCGATGCCCGCGACCTGCACGCCGATGACGCCGCCGATCGTGCCGATGACCCCAAAGGCGAGGAGAACGGCCAGCAGCACGGCCGCCACATGGGGCAGGCGGCAGCGCTGCAGCAGGGCCACCAGCGGCGCCAGCACGAACGACAGGATTACCGCTACGGTGATCGGGATCAGCACTTCGCGCGCGAGATACAAGGCCGCCACCACGACCACGGCGACCGCCAGCGACAGGAGCCCGGTCAGGCCGGGGGTTTCGGCTTGCGCCACTGCGGCAGGCGTCCGGGTCGGGGTCGGTGGTTCGGACATCGGACGGACCTCGGGAACGCGAGCCTATTGAGGCCGGTCCGATCCAATGTCCGATGGCGCGAATGGATCCGGCGCCCGCGGCCGTTGCTTCAATGCGGCCTCGCCACCAGCGTCGTCGACCGCCCGCACGGACAGGTCGGCAGCGATGCTTTATTGCATGGAAGCCTTGCATCCAGCCCGGCCTTGTGCTCAATGAAGCACCGGCAAAAAAAGACCGTCCCGAAGGACGGCCCAAGTCTAGGGAGGAAACGCCCAAAAAGGGCATGTGACGTCGAAACGTCACGATCGACAAGCTAAGCCGGTGTGGTCGAAAGGCAAGGCGGGATCGGACCGAAAATTCGAATGGTTCAATCCTGCTGCATTTTTGAGACAGTGGGGTTTGGTCTCATCGTCTCCGCTTCCATCAGCCATCGCGGTCGTCCTGAGCCTTGCGCCGCGGCCCTTGGACCAGGCGCACCACGGCGCCTCGCAACGTGCGCACGTCCTGCTCGGTCAGCCCCATGCGGTGGAATATGTTGCGGAGGTTGCGCCGCATCACGGGCCGCTTGTCGTCCGGCCGAAAATAGCCCGCGACCGTGAGTTCCCGTTCGAGGTAATCGAAAAAGGACAGCACCGCCTCCCGCGGGGCCGGCGGCGATCGGTCGACCGGGCCGAACGGCAGGGCGGCATCGCCTTTGCTCTTCCTCCACTCGTAGCCGACCAGCAGCACGGCCTGGGCGAGGTTCAGCGATCCGTAGGCCGGATCGACCGGGAAGGTGACCAGCGCGTCGGCCAGTGCGACCTCGTCGTTGCCGAGGCCCGTCCGCTCCGGGCCGAACAGGATGCCGCGCCGTTCCCCGGCCGCGATCGGGGTCGCCCAGTCGGCCATGGCGGCGTCGGGCGCCAGCACGGGCTTGTCCTGGCCGCGTTCCCGCGCCGTGGTGGCGTAGAGCGCCGAGAGATCGGCGACCGCGGCCTCCACCGTGTCGAAGACCCGCGCGCCGTCGAGCACGTGGAGGGCCCCGGCCGCCGCGGCTTCGGCCTCCTCCTTGTAGCGGTCGGTCCGCGGCCAGCCGCTCTTCGGCGCCACCAGCCTCAAGTCCGACAGGCCGAAATTGGCCATGGCGCGCGCCGCCATGCCGATGTTGACGGCGAGTTGCGGCCGGACCAGGACGATCGTGGGCCCGCCATGCGCGGGCTGCCTCGTGTGGTCCGTCCCCGCGCCCGTCACCGCCGTGCTCTCCCCGCTGCCGCTCGGCCTCATGGCTCGGGGAACGGGACGCCGGTGTCAAGGCACGGCCCCGAGATGCGCCGTCAGGAGAGGACCTTGCGACGGCACGGCAGGGAGGACCACCATGCGAAACCCTTTATCCGGCTTGATGCTCCGCCCCCTCGAGATGGGCGACGCAGAACCCGCCGCGGCGCTGATCCGCACCGCATTCGCGGCCCAGCCGCTCGCGACCGAGCCGCCGTCCTCGGCGCTGCGCGAGACCGCTGACAGCGTCGCGGCCTGGATCGCGGCGGGCGGAGGGACCTGCCTGTTGCGCGGAGCCGCAATCGCAGCGCTGCTGCTCTGGGACGAACGCGATGGCGGGCTCTATTGCGGCCGCCTCGCGGTGGATCCAGCGGAGCGTGGCAGGGGCCTTGCCCGGCTCCTCGTCGCCGAGGCCGAGCGCGAGGCCCGGCGGCGCGGCCTGCCGCGGCTCCACGTCCGGGTCCGCCTGGCGCTCTCGGGCAACATCCGCCTCTTCGAGGCTTGCGGCTTCCGGGAGATCGGACGCGACGCCCATGCCGGCCATGCAGCCCCGACCCTCGCGAGGCTGGAGAAGCGGATCGACGAGTGAATGGCCCCTGGACGGGACCTCTGCCGCGAGCCTTGCCTCCGTGTTCCCATGCCGGCGGGAAAGCTCTATAGCGGCATTGCAATCAGCCGCCGTGCAGGCCTCGGTTCGCGGGTTCGGGGCTATTGTTCGGGATGGCGCGCCAGCGTCGGAAGGATCGCTCAGCATGGACAAGATCAAGGTCGCAAACCCGGTCGTCGAACTCGACGGCGACGAGATGACCCGCATCATCTGGCACTATATCCGGGACAAGCTGGTCCATCCCTATCTCGACCTCGAACTGCAATATTTCGACCTCTCGGTCGAGAACCGCGACGCCACGAGCGACAAGGTGACGGTGGCGGCGGCCGAGGCCATCAACAGGGTCGGCGTCGGCGTGAAATGCGCCACCATCACGCCCGACGAGGCGCGGGTGGAGGAGTTCAAGCTGAAGGAGATGTGGCGCTCACCCAACGGTACCATCCGCAACATCCTGGGCGGCGTGATCTTCCGCGAGCCCATCATCTGCCGGAACGTGCCGCGCCTCGTACCGGGCTGGACCCAGCCCATCGTCATCGGCCGCCATGCCTACGGCGACCAGTACCGCGCCACCGACTTCACCGTGCCGGGCAAGGGCCGCATGACGATCAGGTTCGAGGGCGATGACGGCACCGTCATCGAAAAAGAAGTGTTCAGCTTCCCGGGCGCCGGTGTCGCCCTGGCGATGTACAATCTCGACGATTCGATCCGCGACTTCGCTCGCGCTTCGTTGAACTACGGCCTGAACCGGCGCTTCCCGGTCTATCTCTCGACCAAAAACACCATCCTCAAGAAATACGACGGGCGTTTCAAGGACCTCTTTCAGGAGATCTACGAGGCCGAGTTCAAGGACAGGTTCAAGGCGCTTGGGATCAGCTACGAGCACCGCTTGATCGACGACATGGTGGCATCGGCCATGAAATGGTCGGGCGGATACGTGTGGGCCTGCAAGAACTACGATGGTGACGTGCAGTCCGATACGGTGGCGCAGGGCTTCGGCTCGCTCGGTCTGATGACCTCCGTGCTGATGACGCCCGACGGCCGGACGGTCGAGGCCGAAGCCGCGCACGGCACCGTGACGCGACACTACCGCGAGCACCAGAAAGGCAGGGAGACGAGCACGAACTCGATCGCGTCGATCTTCGCCTGGACGCGCGGCTTGGCGCATCGAGCCAAGCTCGACGACAATGCCGAACTCGCGCGCTTCGCCGACACCCTGGAGAGGGTCTGCATCGGTACCGTGGAGGGCGGCGCGATGACCAAGGATCTGGCGCTGCTGGTCGGCCCCGACCAGGCCTGGCTGTCGACCAGCGGTTTCCTCGACAGGGTGGACGCAAACCTGCGCGCCGCGATGGTGTGACGGACTCGGGGTCTCGCGGCCGCGAGACTTGGCCGAGCGGTTCAGAGGGCTCCGGGATCGTCGGTTCGCTCGGGATCGGTCCCAGCGGCGGGGCCGAAGCGAGAGGGCGCGGTTCAGCGCCCCTGCGGCGCCGCCGGCCCGGAGGCAGCGCCCGATGCGAGGCCGTTGCGGGTCTGGATGTCCTTGACATTGGCTTGCAGGTAATCGTGCGCGTCGCCGAGGTTGACGGTGGGCTGGCAGCGGGTCTGGCACGCGTAGGTTTCACGATCCATGCCGCGCTGGACCACGACCAGCTGTTGCGATTCCCGTACCCTGAGCCTGGCCTCGGACAGCACGTTGCCGGTGTGGTCGAGGAACACGAGGTTCGTCTCGCCGTAACCGCGACCCGTGAGGATGATCTGGCCCGAGTTCTTCAGCATCGTCACGTCGGCGATGATCGGATTGCCCACCACGATCGTTTCCGTGTCGGCCGGGTAGGGCATCACCTGGGCTCGATCCAGCGTCACATAGACGGTGGCTTCCGTGGCGGCGGCGGGCGCCGGGGCGCCGAGCAGTCCGCCGACGATCCAGA
>JAABUU010006875.1_pt1 | contig 11991 bp, 14 predicted proteins | sample 5559301 | NCBI WGS metagenome assembly JAABUU01 (sample SAMN10711884, study PRJNA513360) | rock metagenome | isolation source: Antarctica rocks | place: Antarctica: Victoria Land, Richard Nunatak white
CACAAACGGGATGCACATTGGCCATAAGTGCAGATGCCTGCAATGCTGCAAGCATTGCAGGCATCTGCACACTGTGTGAAAGTCGCTAAGCCATACAGCACTGTAGACTCCAGCCGAAGTTACGACCAGGTGTACACTTGTGTCTTTGACAGCAGACAAAGTAGGTATGTGCTGCCCCAGAGCATTCTCTCAAGCAATGCGCGGTGCATGACGTGAAAGGTGCCCAATACCTTGTGGCTGAGGGCTGCTGCAGAACCTAGGGTGAAGAGTGCAGACCCCCAGAAGAAGGTCCATGCAATCCACCAGGAGATGGCCAGCTTGGGTCCCTTGTTATTATAGTTCCAGAATGCCAACCAGCGCCACCAATGGAACCTTTGCTTGCCCTCTTGTTGAGCTACCTCATGGTGTTGCAACCTTCCTTTCCTGGAGTACCAGTAAACACCGGTGTCAAGGGACAGACAAGTTCAGTATAGCAGTGCCTTGGTTGCACTGAGCCTGGTTGCAACGTGAAGTAGCTGCACACTGACAGTGGAGTACAGCATCAGCAGCATAAGACATCAGCCAGGACAATGAATGAATGCAGAACCGCCGAAGGCTTTACCTTTGTCTCCTATGACTCCAGTGAAACGAGTGGCCATTTGCATCCTCACCTTCATGTCAAGCACTGCAGTTAGTCATGCATGCTCACATGCTGTTTGTGAGCTTGATTTATTTTGCAAAATGAGCAATGTTCAATGTGCCAAAACGGGGCTGGGATTCTGCAGACTTGCCGGGCTCTGCAGACAATATTCAGCAGGCTTGTTGAGCACACACATTGAGTGCAAGCATGATGCCATGAATTTATTTGGCAAAACAATCACCTGCTCAGATGGTCATGAAGCAGCCACAGATGCTGTGAGGAAAATAGGTGACAAAAGGCAGTGCTGTGAAGATGCTGTAATGTCACCTTGTACAGCAGTGATATGCAAAGGCTTGCCATTACGCCAGAAGAATCCATGGTACTGCACCTTGCCTTCCCTGCAAGAGAATGTGATAGTCAACACAAAGAAACTTTGTACCTCATGTCATTCCAGCACAGCTCCAGGGACAGTGCGTACATTATGTCAATATGGGTCACAAACAACAGCATACCACATACTTAATATGATCAGGAACTGGTCTGCCTTGAAAGATGCGGTGCTCCCAAGGGTGTGAGTAGGTGGCCAAATGGTGGTGTTGGTGGTGTTGATGACCGCCCTCGACATCATGATGCGACACGCCGGGTGCGCTATCTCCGATTGCCTGGTGTCCCTTGCCTGCGTGTAGAGTATGAGAACTGTGCAGTCGAAAGTGACTTGCAAACAGCCCGAGCTGCAGCAGGCAGTGAGGAGGTTTTACTGACCTGTTGGGTGGCCATTTTGCTGAACACCTTCGCCATTCTGTTGCAGGCCTGTGCCGTTCATTTCTACGGAAGCCATACGACCGACGAGTTTGCTTGACGACAGCTCGCGGATCTGACTTCGGTGCGACACAACCGTCGAGGGCTTTTAAGCGGGCTGTGCGACTCGCCCAGCGCCTGTGGTGATCACGGCCATGATGTCAAACAACGCCATGAAGCCGACACTGCGATTCGAAATCAAGCCACTGCGTCACCAGCTTCCACCTGTCGAGCTTGGGAGCAGAAGAAGACGAGCGGGCTTGGGCAAAGAAAATGACTTGGATTGAGCGCTAAACATTGCGCCTTGGGAGATGAACTGGCTTCGTTGGAGCCTCCCTCATGGTCATGCAGCAAATCTCAAACATCTGATCTGCAGGCACAGCATAACTGGAAGTTATATGTCAAATTCTGTGAGTTACAACACAACAACTCAAATTGTCACACGGATTATGCAAGCATAGGCGTAAACCCGTGTCCAACAGTTGTGCATTGTTACATCTCCTTGATTTTTAGCACGTCGTCTCTATGATATAGCGCCAGCAAGCGTCGACCGAGGCGTCCTGCTATATCGAGTTTCAGCCACCAGCTGCAGCTTTGCGCCACAGTCGGCGTCAGATGAAAAGCTTTACCACTTCACGAGACATGCCATCGTCAGTAGTGGTGGCAAGACATGCCCAGAGACGGCAGCAGTGGCGCTGCAACTTGTGCACCCACTTGTTCAATCAGTGTGGGATCCACAGCAGCCTCTGCACTGCAGCTTCCTGCTGCAGCACAAGCGCTAGCACCAGTACCAACCTCGTGGATGTTAAACGATCAGGTCTCAATCAGAAAAGGGCAGCATCACGTTTTGGGGAGCCCAGGTTGCAGCTATCTCCAACAAGCAATATGCCCCATAAAGTCAAACTTGCGGAGGGACTAGTACAGCCGCAGCGCTGGTCAAGCGGTACACAGTTATTGCTTTGTGGACCAAAAGACAAGCTGTGTAAATTCAATGCAATATTTGCGGCTATCAGCTTCCCTTGCTCCCTTTTGTCCCAATCTTGTTAGGAAAGTAATGTATTTAGCATCTGCTTCTATGCAGATGCCAGCATGTCAGGTGCCAAAACAGAGCAAAAAGGAAAACAGAGGCCTGACAGGAAATCCTCCTTGCTGTCAAGGCCAACCTCCAGGCTAAGATTGTATGATTCAGACATACGAGAGGAGCTGGTGGACACAATGCTGTTATACAACATACCGTTTGACAAAGACGGTATAGGAGCGTCAACAGACCGTTCACGCAACAGATTCGAAACGTGAGTCACGGCAGCATGTGCATAATATGAGCATGCTTGACTGCAGTTGCATTGCTACAACAGTTGCCTAGCTGCATTTATGACTGCAGTCAATCACGCTGCATACTCTGATACCTTCAGGGCGTCATAACCTCAAAGGATGACTTGTTATGGCTCAACCGAATAACAAGTTGAACTCATCCGATTTTGGTCATGCCTAATTTGATACTTGTGCACCAGACACATGGCTCGTACTGTCAACCCTTGCCACTAATCAAGATGCATGTTTGACCCGTCACCATCCGCCAACTTGCTGCATGCATGCTGCAAGCACGAACCCAATGCAACAATTATCATCCACCATCTTGCAATCTTTCTATTGCATGGCAGGCTGATGCCCAATGGCCCAGATGATAGACGCTACTCGGCTGCTGGTATTCTAGCCCTCAGTTTCGGGCCTCCTGACAGTCACATCAGGCTGCTGTTGACACAAGAGAAGGCTAAGAAAAGCAAGTGGTGTAAGAAGATGGTCAAGAGGGACCTTTGGCGCACAATGCACCCATTCAACATACCAGGTGAGAATGACCCTCCTACTTGCATGTGCAGTTATCCCTTCCCCCTGTGAATGGCGATGCCACTGCCTCAGACTTCAAACCATGTCCTTGCCCCAGCTGCAGCCTGTTTATGGCAAGCAATGCATGTCAATGGTTTGTCCAATATTTTTCAGCCAATACTTTTCGCAGACAGCCAGCCAGCAATTGTGCACTGCCACCTTAGGCAATGTACTGCATCCTTATCTCCATAGACTGCACGCACACCCTTGTGCAAGAGGCAGCCCTGCAGATGCGCTGCACCTGACGGACACACAAATAAATGGCCGTACATGGGGTACACTAGGTAGCCAGCAGTCCTCCTCTGTGACGTCGTACTATGTATGGCCGTTTTTGTGTGTCCACATTCAGGTTTCAACATTCAGGTGGCAGGGCATACATGACACTCATTGCTATGGACTGGAACAATGCCTGTTGGGGCAACACATGTCACGACATTCGCAGGCGGCAAGAGGAAGATCATTGACACGGATGCCAAAGCCACGGCTTTGAGAGAGCTGGAGGAGGAAACAGCAGGTGCTCACTCTGAGCATGCCTGGCTTCATGCTCACATTGCGTATGCTTGATTCACATTCGCATACAGTCTGCTATGCACTTGATGCCAATGTACAGCAAGCAGTCGGGTTCAGGTCTCCAGCTCTTGAAGTTGTGTCTCAGCTTTGGGCTTGTCTTGTCAGGAGTGAGGTGTTGTAGGTTTGCATGACACATTGTCAAGCTGGCATGGTGAGTCCACAGATCAGAGTGGACAACATGCCCAGAGTTTAGGACTCACCGGTCAACACCCGGTCATCCATGCTTTGTATCAGACATTGGATGGAGTCCTGTATGCTGATTGCAGGCTTGCTCACCAGCAGCAATGTGGACCTTGCCCAGGCAGCAACCCATTTTGGACCTCCTTCCAACTACTATGCATTTACGTGCAAGCTGGAGGGGCAGGTATTGCACTTGCTGCTTTTGATGGGCCACAGGATATGTCTGTACACCTGGACATGGCCATTTGCTGTACACTGCTGCAGCCACTGCTTAGGCATCATACGTGATGTCTGCATGGCGGCTGATGCTCCTCATGACGCTGTGCAGCCATTGTGTTCTACCACAAGTATGGCCTGCATCAGCCTGCATGCATCCACAATCTGATATTCAGCGTGACGGTTGATGCCAACCTGCCTGTCCAGCTGGCGATGCTTGTCTGTATCAGAGCCTTCATGCACCATCTGTATATCTCAGGCCAGCACAACACTTCCACCTGACTGTTTGAAGAGAAAGGCAGGACAAACGTGCACAAGTGCTTAAGAGTCAGCTGTGTCAAAACCGAGTCTCTGCAAATGCTTGGTCAGCTTTATGCACTAATAGAACCTTTATCTGGCAGGATGATCTGCCAGAGAGGTTTGCTAGCCTCATAGCAGACCCGCCAGCAGACATGAAGGCATGCAGAAGTAAGGCCCTGATATGGATGCCTGTGCGTGAGTTGGCTAGGTATCCACAACCCCTCTGCATGCTTCTGCAACTGTGGCATGTGCATCCTCATACCTGCTTGTGCATCCTCACAGCAGTGCAGCATGCTGTCGTCAGGCTCTATGCAGAAGCCACCATTTTGCACAGCATGTGCAGTGCAGCATAGAGTGGTGCATGCTTCCAAAGTTTGCGCTCGGGGTATGATGGCTGCAAGGGGCGCTGGTGTACAAGACACATTCGTAATTTGATTTTTTGGATGGCTTTTGCAAGGGAATGTCTTTTAATACGAGAAGGTGTCGCTTTTAGGAACTGGTGTGGTTGCATAGTCTCTGCTTTTCAGTCTGGCAATCGTGACTTTTAGACATCGGCGGGGCATAAGTAGGATTAGACATACCTAGCAGCAGGTACTCAGCAAGAAAACAGCCAGAACACCTGTGGTGGATGTTATTGTTAGTATATTATTGCTTTTGGTCAGGCAATGGTGACTGAATGCATGCAGGTGGCCAAGGAGTGACTTTCTGGATAGGCTCTTCAATGGGACTTCCATTCCGGCATGGCTATGTGCTCAACAACAAGAGCATGACCTGCTCCAAGAGCAAGCGCAAGAGCAACCCCTGCTGGGTGACTTGCCCTAGGCCAAAGCAGAAGGCCTGATGGGCACTGCATGCTGCTTCGCCATTGGCACACGCCAGGACACGCATGCATTTTGCAGCGTGATCCGGCAAGGCGATGTGCAAAGCTTGATCAGGCTCTGGCTGGCATGATTGAGCTTCTGCAGGAGGGGCTTTATTCTGTATGCGATTGTGCTGTACCACTTGTGGATGGCAGCCAAACAATGCCTTGATCTTGACCACGGCTGGATCAACACTGTAATGAGGCAGCACAGCCTGGACCACAGCTGGGCAGAAGGGTTCAGAGGGTCAGTCAGCTTGGCAGTCCCCACAGCTGGAGGGCTGGCCCCATAACCAGGCCACAGGTTCTTTGCAGCTTCATGAGCGCCACTGCTGGACAGCAGCCTGGCCCACAGCCAGGCATCTAACTCACCGTGGTTCTCGGTTCCCAGCCCAAAGCTCAGCGCAAGGATGCAAAATCAGTTTGACAATGTCACACATGGAAACCGAAAGAAGTTGCCACTGCCATGAGGCACAGTTATGCTCCTGGGCCTGGCAGCCTGGCATTGATGTGTCATGCAATCAGGTATGTGCTGCCAATGGTCTGACATTGTGACGTCCCACTAACAATTTGTTTGCATAGGCATGCTGCATTCAGTCTCCCTGCATATATTGGTAAGCTGTTTTCAGCTGTGCTGATATGTCCTCACGATGCATACAAGCTGTCCCAAGGTGTCTTGACAAAATTTTCTTCTCTAGCATGATACAAGCAAACCACAGTACAGCGGACTGCTGCAGGTGATCAAGACTGGTCTTGGTCTGCTAGCATTTTTTTGCTGCAGACCGTGAGCTGTCAGTGGCAGGGCTATGCAAAATTGCAACCCACCATTCAATTTGTTGAAAATGCGTGACTAATCTGACTAGTGGAATATCATGAGCAAGTGTTGCTTACAAAGCATCAGACAGGCATGTTGCAGCAAGGCTCCTGATTGAAAGGCCAATGCAATACTGGCCAGGATGGGTGTCATCAGTGCTTTGACCAAATAGTGATAGGCTGGAACCATGATCATGTACATGTGACGTATGCAGTAGCCTATACAATCTGCTGCTTTCTGTGTAGCAACACTCATACAGACTTGGTGAAGTGCACGTACATCTTCATTCAAAGGCAAGATACACTTAATTTTTGTTGCTGTGCAGACTTGTCAATGCAATGCATGCATGCCATGCACATCATTGATCAAGGCTGCCAAAGTGAAATACAATGTGGCAACATATGTGTAGTTAGAGCCCTTTGACACAATACTACATTGTTAGTACGTGTGTATGCATGCCTTCCCCAACAGAATCTCATGCTTGCTCTGCCAGCGCAATGATCTGATCTCCAGCTTGCAGAACCTGCTGTTGATCAGCACTGGGCGCAGATATCACAGTCCCATCCTGTAGAACGTACCCCAGAGCTGTCTCTTGGTGTTGCCGCGCTACTTCTGAGACCTCTGAAAACGTCATGGGGGTGTTTGAGTTTGTCGGCAGGTTGTATCTACTGGGATGCCGCAAGTATATCTCAGCACCTGTGCATCATGCCAGCACATTTTGAATACACACTGGCAGCCGCAAATACAAGAGTGTTTGTTTGCAGCCAATTTACTTACACAAGTGCAGGATCTCACACAATATGTTGTGACAAAACAAGGCAACATAGCAACAGCAAGCTTGGTCGGGAAAGGTATCAAAACGAGTCAGCATCATCATGCTAGTGACTACTGCTAAGCCTTGGCATACATATGACTGATGTGGCAGGCCTTAAAATGCTTTGTGAGAGATCAATGGAATCCAATAACTGAGTTCCATGACTGAAACATACCTTGTGCATCAAAGAGGTCATTCATGACACTCAGCAACTCAGGCTGCACTGAGACCTGAGTCAACAGCCCACTCAGCAGCTCATCAGGAAGCAGCACATCCACATCCATTACCACACCTTGCCTTCCCCCCTCTCTATTGTCCCACCACCATCTAGTTGCTTATGCCCCTGAGCCTTGACACTGGCATGCCCAGATGTTCCATGTGATACATGCTGATGCTGATTGTCAGTGACTGCTTCCACAGCTCCAAAGTCCTTTTGGCTGTTGCCAGCTGCTTTGTGACTGTGGCTGGTTATGTAATTGATCAGCTCTATGGTACGTGGATGCCGCACTGGAGCAACCACATGCAGCGGTGTTGTGCGGCCAGATTCCGTTGCCAAGTCCTGCAGCTGTATGAGCGATGCCACCACCTACACAATGCACAACATGCAACACACATTCGAATCATGACCTCAACGATTGTGTACGTTGCTATGGGCGCGTGCAGCATGTGTGTGCAATCATATGTGCTCACTGTCTCAACTGACTATGTGAGTCAAGAGGTACATCATCAGCTTGCATGGGCGGAAAATGCCGTATGAGCCCAGAAAGCCGTCTGGTCTGCAGGCCAGTATGCTTCAAAACAGAAACGCGATAAATCCACCAAATCAATGACCATTACATGGGCTTGAATTGACCGTACCAGACAGGCAGGTGATAGGCAGGTGACAATGATAAGATGCCTACTGAGGCAAAAACTTGCCTCAGCAGGTCTGGCGAGACACTGGGAGTGAAGAGTGTTATCACCTGTGTTTCATTTAGTATCTTACAGGCTGGGGTGTGGAGCCAGTTGAAAACGAATTAAATGAAATCGGGGGGAGAAATCACCTGTGCATCTGCATCATTGTCTGCAAGGGAATGCAAAGGCATCCTCAGGATGACAGCATCAGCTTCTGCTACGCCTGCCTGTAGAGACAAGCGTAAGCATAAGAAATGAGCATCAATGATTGATTGGTGGTCAAGCTCACTTACCAGTGCTAATGGAATCTGACAGTTGCTCATCACATGCTGCACAATCTCATAGCAACCGAGCAAAGTACTGTACCTCTAAGAGGATTTGGAGGGAAGCGTGGCTTCCCTTCAAATGCCGACAGCGGCAGTTGCCACACTCTGATGGCAGATCATCAGGCTCATCTGGACTGACTATCGTCACGGTAGATCCAGGCGGTGCAAAATCCCCTAGACCGCTGACTAAACCCTCCACAGTCTGGTCCACATTCCAGCCTATCACCACCATGTCCTTTTTATGCGTCTGCAGGGATGGAACTGTTATTCAAAAGTCTTGAATGGACAAGCCAGGGAGGAACAGCATTGAGTCACAGGTTGCAGTTTGGTAGCTGCACATGTACTTTGTGATCCACAGGTGCAGAAAGGACTTGTAACAGATATGTTGCTACTCCAAACCATTACTATCACATGCAGAACTACAAAAGTGAGAACCAACAAGAGACTAGGTTTGCAACAGCCCACTGCTCAAGGCTGTGACGCAGCATGGTGATGCTGCACACAAAACCGCATCAACTGGCATGACATGGAATGCGACAAGGCAGGTGCATGAGCTCCAGGCCTACCTCTGGATTCTCCTGTGGTGCAGCATGAGATGCTGAGAGGCGTGTGTTGACAGGAAGACTGGCGCGCGCCCTTGCCTTGTACATGGCCTGGTACATGTACATATAAATTCTGGGTAATATCTTTGTTTTGGTTAAATAACACTTCTTTACTGTACAAACTGACAAACAATGCAATCGTTATCTGGCGACCTGTGAACAAACTCTGACACAAAAATAGCACTCTTGCATCAAGCTTGGGGTTGCATGAGAAAGAGCTGCTGCATCTAGCTTTAGTGGCCCTGCACGCTACACGAGGTTGTCACCACTGTTCTCATTTTCTGGATATTCATGCTACATGAGGTCATCACTACTATTCCCATTGTCTGGATGTTCATGCTACAGGTCTATGCAAACCTGTCCTTGCAAGTTGTGCCTCATTCTGCAAAGCTCTGATGCATCTTGCTTCATGCTGGGCCAGAAAGCTGCATACACGCTGTATGAGAAAGCCACTCAAACTGAAGGGGCAAAAAAAGGCATGCATGTACCGTTCAAAGTCTACACAGGTTTTGGCATACAGTTGTCTCTGAGGATTCACTGTTGTTCTTGTATAAGAACTTGCTGTCACCTGCTTGGATGGCTTGACATCTGGTGTGCTTGACAGGAACACAAGCCTGTGATGCGTGTCCAGCAGGCAGTCATCAGAAGGGTTCAACTTGGCTTGACCAGTCTTGGTGTCCATCACACCACACAGCACTGCATTGTCAAAGCTCCTGCGTGCTCTGCGTAAGACTTGCGCAACAAGGCGGGAAACATGTCCTGCAACAAGGCGGGAAACATGTTCTGCAACAAGGAGGGGAACACGTTCTGCAACAAGGAGGGAAACACATTCTGCAACAGCACTGCAGCTCAGACCAGTTTGCCAAAGCTTGCTAGCTGCTGACATCTTTGTAGTAATAAGATGCGCTTGTCTCTGACTAAGCAAGCAGATGACTGCCACCAGGCAACAAACACATGTCAAGCAAGCAGACAAGGGATGCTAAAAGGATACAATAAACTTTAGGGTCCTTAAAACTTTGTGCTCGTTAGGATACCAAAAACGTAAAACTAAAACTAATCCAACAGGCAGTTACCAGCCAGAGCAACAGTATGTGGGCCCATGCAGCAGAATAAGTGACCCGGCAAGACAGCCAGCTGTACCAATGCAGACTCGGTGTCATGTGAGTGACAGTACTGCTGAGGTTGGCCTCACCTTGAGATAGAACTCGGCGCTGGTTTGCGTCTGAAGCAAGATCTGGCTGTATACTTTGCCCAGTCCTGGCTGCACAGCACATTGAGAGATCAACCTGCATCAGACCAGACAAACAGAAAATTACAAGGTCTTCGGGATACAGATACGTCACTTTTTTTAAGGTGAAACGTCCCTTCTGCAGCGTCAATCTGTACTAAAAGTCCGTGGACTAGTAAACGGCGCTCTTACATTGGGGAGATATGATACGCTGATCAGATGCATGTGCTATGGGGTAGCATTTGTAGGACTGATAGGGAATGGCCCCTTGCAGGCAAAGCATGTTTTCATCTTGGCTGATGGCTGGGGCAAAAGGCAGACCAGTTGCGCTGATCTCATGGGCCCCTGACCAACTGCTTTCGTTCGTGCTTGCGCCATACACAGACATTCAGGTGATTCATGATAACGCGTGTCACAGCACCTGTTGATAATGTCGTTGGCAGTCTGTAGTAGCATGCAGGTTTTGCAGCAGCAAATATTGATGAAAGAGAGGCTGTGACTTTCCTCAGATCTCTATCAGCTCTTCACGGAACAAAAGACCTTCAAGACGTTTTCAAAATTGCTTTTTTGAAGTACATGTCAAATCTGCATTAGCTTCAACACCCTAGTCACAAAAAATCAGCAAGCTGCATGTACCTGTCCATGCGCTCTTGATCCTTCATCTCGATCAGGCCCAGGTTCATGTGCTTTGGCAAGGAGCCCTGGGTTGCAATGGCCAGCAGGGCATCACCCTCTGTGCTGTCAGGGCCGCTCTGGATCAGCAAGTTCTGCCCAGCCTGGCAGAGGGGTCACAGAACCATTTCACACGCGCGCAATATGACAGCAACTACGTCTCACAAGGCTGCGTTAGAGTCTGCAGTGCATTCAGCCGTGCAGGACATCCTTGACCATCTATACAGCAACTCTGACGCTACTTGGTTCAATCAGGAGATGCACAGGACCGATGTGGCCAAAAAGTGAAAGAATTTTGTGCTTTCAGCTCGCTCCTGCATTCTCACGATGATGGCCTCCACCTTTTGTGATGCCTGCAGCTCCACAGGCAGCCACAGGTGGGGAAGGTTCCTTTGTATACTGATGCTCTCAAAGTAGTTGAGGGATTGTTTTACATGTATGAGCTGTGTGTGCATAGCTAGAGGAAACCATAGTGTGAGCCTGATGGCATGGATGCCACTTTCCATCCCATACTTGTCAAGATAGGGACAAAGTATCACATACAGTGCCTACTTCGTGCTGGATTGCAGCGTGTATGTCATAGCTGCTGAGCATATGCAAAAAAAGGATACAAAAAAGCTTTGTATGTAACTCTGACCAATCTCAATTCTTGAGCGATCTGTTTAAGAAGCCTGTGGGATCAGGTACTGGGAGGCTTGCATGCTGAGGCCTCACATGACTCTTGACCAGCTCATGAAATATTTTGGCTATTGTCTAAACAGCTGAACAGCATAGTCAGGATCAACTCTTTGCTGAGTGAATCACATGGCTCGAGAGGTGTTTTGAGAAAAGGAAAGCAGGAAAGAACACACTACGCCTTTTGGCGTCAATTGAAGAAAGCCGGAGGGTGAGGTACGTTGGGCTTCCTTAAGGGGTGAGGTATTTTGCCCTGTTCTCTGAGCATTGCTCTGAGTTGCTGCAGATTCTGAGTTTTGCTGGCAAATTGTCATTGGACAATGTAGTTCACAGACAGAATTGACCATAGAGAAGGTATTGCAGTTATGTGTAGGAAAACAGACATGTTTATCTTGTCTCTTGCATGCACGTCAATGGCTTGGCTGCAGTCCATCCCAGGCAGAACAACTTGGGCATAAATCATCCCCCCCCTCCACTCCCACTCCACACACACCCTCCCACCCTCACCCCACCCCACATACACCCTATTGTTGGCTCATC
>JAABUU010006877.1_pt1 | contig 11986 bp, 11 predicted proteins | sample 5559301 | NCBI WGS metagenome assembly JAABUU01 (sample SAMN10711884, study PRJNA513360) | rock metagenome | isolation source: Antarctica rocks | place: Antarctica: Victoria Land, Richard Nunatak white
GCCAGCAAGCGGCGGGCTTGCTTGGCATCCGACGACCCCGCCGCCGCCGCGCGCAGCCCAGCGCTGTCCAACTCCGTCCGCGTGATCGCAACCGCCGCCATGCCGCTCACCCCGAATCCAACACAGAACCGATGGACTCACATCCGCAGCAATTTGGGAATCCCTGGAGTCAGGGTCAGAGCCGGTTGGTATTACATGTTAAAGAGGCTGCTGTCTCCGACGTTCTGTTCGCTTTTGCGGCACCGCTCAGATGGAAGCGCATCCCCTTGGCGGAGGTCAATCGTTGTTGCCTGGTAGCTGTCCATCCTGTTCGATTTTCAGAACCGCGACTTCCGTTGCAAGCCGATCCCCAGTCGGATCTCCAGCAGGGTCGCCCTTGGTGATCTCCTCTGGAATGCCCATCGGCGTGCGCCCTTCTGGGTTGGCCGCAGGGCTTGCTCCTTCTTGGGGCACGATATCCTCTTGGATCTTCGGCTGGTTCATGTACTTCCTTCCTGCCCACTGTGGAGCGGGGTAGTAGCTCCGGTTCGTGCAGGCTGCGACGCTCCTTGTGTATCAATTCGCTTCCATGCTGGCCCGGAAGAGACGTGGGCCTGGACTGAACAGGGCAGCGTCAGCCAGTTACAAACAAAACCATCCGCGAAATGGGCATCCATGGGACTCGCCTGTATCCCAAAGGCCCAGCCTACCGGCCCTCCTTCTCCGACTGCTCTCGCCGCATGCTCTTCAGCAGGTCAGCCGAGGCCCGCAGTCCGTCGCGCTCCCCAGGGTCAAGCTCCAGCTCGATCACCCGCTCGACGCCGTTCTTGCCCACGACGCAGGGTGTTCCGAGGTAAACGCCCTTGATGCCGTACTCGCCCTGGAGCAGGACGGAAACCGCAAGGACGGCATGCTCGTTGCGCAGCACCGCTTCGCAGATGCGCTGCACGCACAGGCCGATGGCATAGGCCGTGTGCCCCTTGCGCTTCACCACCTCCGGCGCGGCGCGGCGCACCTGGTCGAGGAGGTCGCCGTAGTCCGGCAGCGCCCGCGCGCCGGGGTAGCGCCCGAGCGCGACCCCCGCGACCCGTGCGCCGCTCCAGACCGCGATCTCCGAGTCCCCGTGCTCCCCGATGATGTAGGCGTCCACCGCGCGCGGCTCGACGCCCAGCTCGTCCGCAAGCAGCCCGCGCAGGCGTGCCGTATCGACGAGCGTTCCGGTCCCGATCACCTGCCCCGCCGGCAGCCCGGACACCTCCTGCGCAACCTGCGCGAGGATGTCCACGGGGTTCGACGCCACCACGAGGACGCCAGCGAAGCCCTCTGCCTTGAGCTTGCCGACGATGTCGCGGATGATCTCGACGTTCTTCGACAACAGGTCGAGACGCGACATGTCCGGGCCGCTGGTCGCCTCGCCGGCCGTCACTACGACAATCGAACTCCGTGCGGCCTCGGCGTAGTCTCCGTTGATGACCTTGATCGGCGACTTCATCGGGACCGCGACGGCGTGCTCCAGGTCCATCACCTCGCCTTCGGTCTTCTCCTTCGACTGGCCGACGAGCACCAGTTCCCGGATGAAGCTGCTCTGGATCAGGGCGTAGGCGCTCGCCATGCCGACCCGGCCGCAGCCGATGATGCAAACGCGGTTCGCGTGCGTTGCGGACGCCGACGTGTCCGTTGATGCGCCGCTGTTGGTCTGGCTGGAAGCATCCATATCAGGTTCATGATCCCATCGTCCGGCCGGGAGGGCCGGAACAGCTTAAGCGAACGACGCAAGCGGAAAGGGGCCAACATTGACAGCAGGGCGACGCGGTTGATCCTGAGTCAACGCTGGATGCCCGCTTCGGTGCGAAGGCCATCGTGGCATGAAACGCCGGCCCATGCAGGCAGGGACAGATCAACCAGTCCCGCCGTCCACCGGCTTGCCGCTGTTCGCCTGTTCCAGCAGCTCATCCACGGTCAGCCCGGCCGGCGTTGAACCCGTCAGCGAGCCATCGCCCACGTCCTGGTGCGCCTCGTCGGTGGGTGCCCCCTGGCCGGTATGGGCCTTGTCCGCCGCGGGCTTAGCCACGTCGGACGGGGCCGTGTCCGCGTCATCCTTGCTTCCGCTCATCACTGCTTTTCCTTTGGATTGGGCTGTTGGACTGTCGGCCAACAGCCCTGTTGGGCTATCAGGCGAGGCCGGCTGCCGCTGCTACGATGTCGCTGACCGCAAGATGCACGTAGGCCAGCACGTCATCCGGCGTGCGCCCGCTCTTCGGCACGTTGCGCACGGCGAGGCCGTGGACCCGCGGCCCCCCGTCCATGGCTGCCGCGGCCTCGGCCAGCTCGCTGCCGAGGCCGCCGACGTAGTTGTCCTCGACGACCAGGATGGTGCGTTCCTGGCCCGCTAGCGCCAGCACCGGCGCGGTGTCCATCGGCAGGGCGTAGGCGTCCACGACGGTCGCGGCGATGCCCTGATCCGCCAGCGCCTCCGCCGCCTTGAGGCAGCTATGCACGAGGTAGCCGGACGCGGCGAGCACGACGCACCTGCCGTCCAGCCCGGCCTCATGCACCACCTTGTGGCCGCCGAACGGGAACTTGGCACCCTCGTCGTAAAGAATGGGCAGGTCGGCCCGCACTGCGCGCAGGTAGCAAGCGCTTGGGAAGGCGGCCATGGCGAGCACGAGGCTATAGGCGCTGACGGCGTCGCTGGGCGTGAGCACGGTGATGGCTGGGTTGCCGCGGTGGTCCAGGGCATGGGCGAAGGCGCGCATGAAGGCCACGTCGGCCAGCGCCATCTGGCTCGGCCCGTCCGACGCCAGGGTGACGCCGACGTGCGTGCCGACCAGCTTCAGGTTGGCGCCGCCGATGACCGCCATCTCCACCTGGTCGAAGGCGCGCTCCAGGAAGCGGCCGAACGTGCTGGCGAACGGCACCTTGCCGCCGCTGGACAGCCCTGCCGCGACCGAGACCATGTTCTGCTCGGCGATGCGGGCCTCGAAGTAGCGCTCCGGGTAGGCTTGGGCGAAGTCCTGCGCGTAGGTCGAGTTCTTCACGTCGGCGTCCAGCGCCACCACGGCGGGGTTCGCCACCCCGAGCGCCTTGAGCGCCAGCCCGAATGCCCGCCGCGGCGACATGGCCCGCTTGGCCCTCATCGCCTCTGCGAGCTTCGGATCATCGGCCACGGCCGCCTCGAAGCCGACTGGCTGCCGCCCGAGGGGCTTCGGTGCGGACGCAGGCGGGGGCGGCGTGATACGGAGCGCCCTGGCGGAGGCAGTCGGTTCGAGGCCCGCCACGCCCAGCTCGGCCGCGCGCTTGTCCAGCTCGGACAGGGCGGCTTCGAGCTGCTCCTTTGTCACCGGCGTGCCGTGGTGGCCCATGCCGCTCAGGTTGGGCACGCCCCAGCCCTTGACCGTGCGCGCAACGACGCACAGCGGCTTGCCGATGCCCAGCTCATAGCGACGGCGCAGCGTGTCCTCGATGGCGGCCGGGTCGTGGCCGTCGATCACCACAGCGGTCCAGCCAAACGCCTCCGCCTTGCGCTGCAGGTGCTGCCAGTCCTGGGCCGAGGCGACGAGATCGCTCTGGCCCAGCGTGTTACAGTTGAAGATGGCGACCACGTTGATGAGCCTGTGGTCGGCGATGAAGTCCATCGCCTCCCAGATCTGACCTTCCCGGGCCTCGCCATCGCCGATGACGCAGTAGATCGCCTTGTCCAGGCCATCGAGCCGCGCCGCGGCGGCCAGGCCTGCGGCCACGGACAGGCCCTGGCCGAGCGAGCCGGTGGCGCTGTCGAAGAACGGGAAGCCCAGCATCGGGTTGGGATGGCCGTCAATCGGGCTTCCGATGCTGCGCAGCGCCATCAGGTCGTCCGTCGTCATCGGGCGTGCGTGGTTGTCGGGTAGGATGCTGACGCCGAGGTCGGCGCAAGCTGCGTAGATAATTGGCACCGCGTGGCCCTCGGACAGCACCAGCCTGTCCGATCCCGGGGCGTCCGGATGCGCCGGGTCCCAGCGCATCACGCGATACATCAGCACCGCCGTGAGGTGCGCCAGGGACAGCGCGGTCGTAGGATGGCCGCTGCCGGCGGAGGTCGTCGCGCGCACGGCGAGCTTGCCGATCTCGATAGCCTTCGCCTGCACGGCTTGTGCGGTCGTGGTCATACGAGTGCTCCGCTCGCGGTCTGGCGTGGCGCACCGGCGGCCGGCGCCGCGTCTTGTCCGCCATGGCCGCTGGCCGGGGTGACTGCGCCAGCGGGCATCACCTCGGCCCCAGCCTTCTCCATCTGCTTCGTCACCGACGCGATCAGCTCGTCCCAGCTCTTGGCGAAGGAGGCGATGCCCTGCTCCTCAAGCCGGGCAGCGACGTCCGCCATGTTTACGCCGAGCCGGGCCAGGTCGCCGAGCACGGCGCGGGCAGCGTCGTAGCTGCCGCGGATGGTGTCGCTCCGCACCTTGCCGTGGTCGGCCACAGCTTGCAGCGTGGCCTCCGGCATGGTGTTGACGGTATCCGGCGCGACAAGCTCGGTGACGTAGCGTGTGTCCTCAAACGCTTTGTCCTTCACGCCCGTAGACGCCCAGAGCAGCCGCTGCATCCGGGCGCCCTTGGCCGCCAACGCCTTCCAGCGCGGAGAGGCGAGCGCGTCCTCATAGACTTGGTAGGCCAGCCGCGCGTTGGCGATGGCGGCCTGGCCGTGCAGGCGGGCCACGTCCGCCCCAAGGTCCTGCCCGTCGCCACGCGCCGCGAGGTCGGCGAGCCGCCGGTCAACCTCGGTGTCCACCCGGCTGACGAAAAACGACGCCACGCTCTCGATGCCCAGCAGGTCGCCCCCGGCCGCCATCCGCCGCTCCAGCCCGGTGAGGTAGGCGTCCAGCACTGCCTCGTAGCGCTCCACCGAGAAGACCAGTGTGACGTTGACGCTGACGCCGTCGGCCAGCGTCGCGGTGATCGCGGGCAACCCGGCCAGCGTCGCCGGTATCTTGATGAACAGGTTGGGCCGGTCCACCAGCCACCATAGGCCGCGCGCCTCCGCCGCCGTGCGTTCGGCGTCGCCGGAGATGCGCGGGTCCACCTCGATGGACACCCGCCCGTCCCGCCCGCCCGTGCGGTCGTAGACGGGCCGCAGCACGTCGCAAGCGGCGCGCACGTCCCAGGCAGTCAGGAGCCGCAGCGTCTCGCCGATGGCGGTGCCGCGTAGCGCCAGCTCGCACAGCTGCTCCTCATAGCCGGAGCCGGCGCTGATGGCCTTGGCAAAGATCGTCGGGTTGGTGGTGATGCCGACGACCTCGCCCTCCGCGACCATGCGGGCAAGCCCGCCAGACTGCAGGCGCGGGCGGCTGAGATCATCGAGCCAGACGGCGACGCCTTCCTTGGCGAGGTCCTGGAGGGCTTGGGACATGGCAATCTTCCTGGAAGGGACGGATACGGATTAGGCCGGGGGCGAGGAGAGCGGGAACAGGCAAGGCCATGGCACTAGGCGTTGGCTGCATTCTGGATGCACGTCTTGGGTCAGCTGCCTGTCCATGATGCCGCACTGACGCCCGCTGTCAGCGCGGCTTCAGACTGGGACACCGGATGCACATCCGTTGCTCCAGCCGCACGCAGGATCGTCGTCACTTGCTCGACCTGGGCCTTTCCCCGCGTCCGAACGGCCAGGAGCAGCGAACCCTCCGCCTTTTGCTGGTCGCGCTGCGCGGCGCTTGCCCGATGCTCGTTGTCCTCCAGGGCCGCTCCGGCTACGGACGCTGCCGCCGTCGTGCCCACCCCGACGGCTACGGCGCCGAGGGCCGCGACCCCTGCGGCGCCCCCAGTTGCGATTGTCGCGCCCGCGAGCGCAAAGGCGGCCACCGTGCCTGCCATGCTGCTGCCCATCGTACGCAGTTGCTGGTCGTTCACGTCGTCGTTGGGCGCGCCCAGCCCGGAGGCGGACTGGTCCTCGGGCAGGCTGAGGTCGGTTCGGTCGTAACCCACGAGACCCAGTTGCTCGATAGCGCCTTGCAACTCCGCGTCGTCCTGGAACCTCGCCTGTACTTCCTGAGCAGAGACTTCTGACGCCGAGCCGCTCTTTGTCGTGCTGTTCATGTCTCTTCCTTAGCTGCGCAGGCGATAGATACCCGGGAACGTGTACGGCTCAGGGAGCTGGGCCGCCGGGACGCGAGTGTGGACGGCTGAAGCTGCCAAGCCAGATCGCGGCGCCGGCGTTGGCAAGGTCTGGAGGACTCCGGACATGGATGCTTCGAGCAGGTGCCTGCGGGTCATGCCGCGGATGCGGCGAGTGGGGATGTGTCGTATTGCGCCAACAGGTCGGCCGGATCCTTGTAGGTTGCGATGCAGCCGGCTTTCTTGAGGTCCGTCTCCGACCACCCGCCGCACAATAGGCCGATGGTGCGCAGCCCGGCTTTCCCCGCTGCCTCGGCATCATAGGGCGTGTCGCCGACCACGATGGCCTGGTCAGGGCTGATGCCGCCGAGGTGCTTCATCGCGGCGATGAAGATGTCAGGGGCGGGTTTGCTCGCCTCAGCATCGTCCGATGAGGTTTCCGCATCCAGGAGGTCGTCGATGTCAGCCGCCTGCTTGTAGACCTGCAGCTCGTCCGCCTTGGCGGAGGATGCCAAGGCAATACGGACGCCGTCGGCTTGCAGCCGCTGCAGCAGATCGCGCACCCCTGCGAACGGCGTGATCTGCGGCAGGTAGCGCTTCTTGAGGACCTGGCCGCGGTGCTTCTCCAACTCGTCGCCCTTGGCGTCCAGCTCCTCCTTGGACAGGAACACCGGCATGAGCTGGTCGCCACCTTTGCCGATCTGGCTCCGGATGTCGTCAAAGCTGACTTCGTGGCCGTAGTCGCGGAAGGCCTCCTGCCAAGCCCTGGCGTGCAGGTCTACAGAGTCGATCAAGGTCCCGTCCACGTCGAAAATGACAGCCTTCGGCATGTGTGCCCTTCTTACAAATGCGATCACCGGACCAGTTGCCAAGCAGGCACCCATTCCAGAGAGATGGATCACCTCCAACCGTCCGCTTGCGCCTCGTTAACCGATGTCTCGCTCAACAGGTTCCCGCAGCGCGGCGGTCTAAATGGGTCCTCTCCAAACTCTTACCCGCAGCCTTGGTTGGGCTGCCGTCGTCAGGCGCCTTGCTGGCTCTGGTTACCTGCCGACAGCTGATGCCCGTCGTGTTGGTGTCAGGGGTACAGTGCTTGCGTAGGTCTCACATGGCGATTGTGCTCATGTAAGGGGCGTTCACAATTTCGCAGGTGCGCGCAACGGCCAAGGAAACCTGCGCGTTGTCCGCCGGAATATGTCTATGGCCTCAATATCCAAGCCGAGACACCCAGACATTCGCTTCACCTTTTAACAATTCCTTAGTTTACTGGCAAGGAAGCGATGTTGGACATCTGCGATCTAAGGTCATTATACAGGCACGGGCTCCAGGAACTGCACAATGCCGCGGTTCAAGCTGCGGCATTTCTACCAGTCATCGCCCCGTGCGTCACATCGGTTCAGCTCCGGAGCTTGGTCAACCAACAGGCAGAGCAAGCGACGAGGCACCGGTTGCGTCTTGCGGCGGTGTTGACGGCTCACGGAGCGCTCAATCCTGCGACCGTTGACCCGGCTGCCGCCGCGCTGCTGTGCAAGGCTGAAAGCTTTGCGGCGCAGGTGGGAGACGAGGACCTGCGTGACGCCGCACTGCTGTCGGTCCTGCGCCGCGTTGCGCATCATGGGATCGCCGCATGCACGGCAACATCCGGTCACGCCAAGGCACTTTCTCTGCTGATCGAGCGCCATGCCCTGATCGCCATGCTGGGTGAGCTTCGGGCGGCCGAGCGTGACCTGGCGGACATCGAAGAAGAGATCAATCAGCTCGCGCTGACGGTGAGCCTGCCAGCCTATCTCTAGCATCGGAAGCCGGGTCCCTTTCTGGTGCGCCCGGCCGTGAAGGAACGCCAATGCCCGTCAGCCGCATCGCCATGCTCAGCACCCACACGCCGCGCCAGTGCGGGATCGCGACGTTCGCCGAGGACCTGGCCCAGGCACTCGCACAGGCCAGTCCGGATGCGGAGGTCGTAATCGCCGCAATGAATAATGGCAGGACCTACGACTACCCCGAGTGCGTGCAGATAAGCATCGAGCAGGACGACCTCGCCGCGTACGAGGCTGCCGCCGATGAACTCAACACGCTCGGCATCGACGTGCTGAGCGTGCAGCACGAGTTCGGCATCTTCGGCGGCCCGGCCGGCAGCTACCTGCTGGCCCTGCTGAGGCGCGTGCAGGCCCCGATCGTGACGACGCTTCACACCGTCCTGGAGACGTTCGCGCCCGATCAGGACGCGGTGATCGAGGAGCTTGTGGCCTTGTCGTCCACGGTCGTGGTGATGAGCGAGCGCGCTGTTCGCTTCCTCGTGGCGCAGGGCGTGCCACGCGAGAAGATCGCCTTCATCCCGCATGGCATCCCGGACATAGACGCCGACCGCGACACGGAGAAGGCGCGCCTCGGCCTGCTGGGGCGGTCGGTCATTCTCACCTTTGGCCTGCTGTCCCCGAACAAGGGCATTGAGACCGCCATCCGCGCCCTGCCCGACGTGGTGCGCGATGTGCCCGACGTGATCTACCTCGTCCTCGGCGTCACCCATCCAAACGTCCGCGCGCTGCACGGAGAGGCCTACCGGGACGAGATGCTGCAGTTGGCTGCCGACCTCGGCCTGGCTCATCATGTCCGGTTCGACAACAAGTTTGCCGACGCCGCCGAGGTCCGCCGGGCCATTGCTGCAGCTGACATCTACCTGACGCCTTACCTGAGCCGTGAGCAGATCACCTCCGGGACGCTCGCCTACGCACTGGGAAGCGGCAAGGCAGTGGTCAGCACGCCATTCTGGTACGCCGAGGAGCTTCTCGCCGAGGGCCGCGGCGCCCTGGTGCCGTTCCGCGACCCCGATGCGCTCGGCACGGTGCTGAGCGGCCTGCTCCGCCATCCCGACCAGCGCGCCGCCATGGAGGCGCGCGCCCGCGCCTACGGCGAGGACATGCGCTGGCCGAACGTGGCCCGCTCCTACTTGAACCTCTTCGACGCAACGCGGCGCACTCGTGCCGCCCCGTTCGGCCCGGTGCGCGTGCCGGCGCTGACGCTCGACCACCTTGCCGTCATGACGGACGGAACAGGCGTGCTGCAGCATGCGACGGTTGCGGTGCCCAACCCGTTCGAGGGCTACACGACGGACGACAACGCACGCGCGCTGCAGCTTGCGGTGCTGGCTGGCAACGCGCCGCACGCGCAGGCCATCACGCGGCGCACCCTTTCGTTCCTGCACTACGCATTCGATCCTGCGACCCGACGCTTCCACAACTTCATGTCGTACGACCGGCGCTGGCTCGACGAGACAGGAGGCGAGAACGCGCAAGCCCGCGCCGTGCGGGCGCTGGTCGCGGCGGCGTGTGGGCTGGAAGGCGCGCTGGCCGACACCGCGCGCGAGTTACTTGGCCGTTCGTGGGATGCGCTCGACGGCCTCACCAGCCCTCGTGCCCAGGCCATCGCGCTGGTCGCATTGGCGGAATACGCCGGGCATGAGGTGCATGAACCTGCCCGGGTGGCGCTGGCGCACAGCTACGCGGACAACCTGCTCCGCATCTACCACGAGGTGGCAACACCGGCTTGGCCTTGGTTCGAGGAATACTTGAGCTACAGCAACGCGAAGTTGCCGCACGGCCTGATTGCATACGGCCGGGCTTTCAGCCGGCCCGGCGCAGTGGCGACTGGCCTGGCGGCGCTGCGCTGGCTGGAGGAGCAGCAGACCGCCCCGGATGGCTCCTTCCTCCCCATTGGGTCGGAGCGCGTATACTGGAAAGGTGAGGCCAGGCCGCTTTGGGACGGGCAACCCGTGGAAGCCTACGCGACGATCGCCGCAAGCCTCGAGGCACGGCGGGCAGACGGGGACACGGCATGGCTCGCCTCGGCACGTCGCGCCTTGGAATGGCTGCTCGGCCGCAATGCCCTCCGGACGCCGCTTTACGACGCCGGCACCGGCGGATGCCGTGACGGGCTGCACCGGGACCGGGCCAATGCCAACGAAGGGGCGGAAAGCACCTTGGCGTTGTGGCTGAGCGTCGCGGACTACGCCCAGGCCGCGCAGGTCGCAAGTCTGCGTGCCGTGAGTGCCGACTGACGCATGCACCCGCTTGCCCGGCATCCGTCTCACAACCGTCCCCTGCGCGTCGGGATGCTCGCCCCTATCGCCTGGCGGGTGCCGCCGCGCCACTACGGCCCTTGGGAGCGGGTCGTCTCCCTGCTGACCGAGGGCTTGGTCCGCAGCGGCGTGGATGTGACCTTGTTCGCCACGGCGGACTCGCAGACCACGGCCAGGCTGAGCGCTGTCGTGCCATCCCCTTATGAGGAAACGCCGGGCATGGACGCCAAGGTGTGGGAAGGGCTGCACATCGCGCACGCCTTCGGACGCGCGGGCGGGTTCGACCTGATCCACAACCACTACGACTTCTTGCCGCTCACCTACGCGAGCCTCGTGGGCACCCCCACGATCACGACCATCCACGGCTTCTCCAGCGAGCGCATCCTGCCGGCCTACCGCGCCTACGACGGCAGTGCACATTACGTCAGCATCTCACAAGCCGACCGCCATCCCGACCTCGCCTACCTCGCGACGGTCCACCACGGGATCGACATGGCGGAGTTCACCTTCCAGCCGCACGGCGGCGGCCTGGTGTTCCTTGGCCGCATCCATCCCGACAAGGGGACCGCGGACGCGATCCGCGTCGCACGGGCGGCAGGCCAGCCATTGGTGATCGCAGGCATCGTGCAGGACCGCGGCTACTTCGAGCGCGAGGTCGAGCCATTCCTCGGGGCCGATATCCACTATGTCGGCTCTCTCGGCCCGGCGGAACGCGACGCCCTGCTGGGCGGCGCGGCGGCCCTGCTGCACCTCATTCAGTTCGACGAACCTTTCGGGCTGTCGGTGATCGAGGCCATGGCGTGCGGCACGCCCGTCATCGCCTACCCGCGCGGCAGCATGCCGGAGCTGGTCGCGGACGGCGTGAGCGGCTTCCTGGTGCCGGACGAGGCCGGCGCCATCCAAGCTGTCCGCCACTTGGGGACTCTGGACCGCGGCGCCGTGCGCAGCCATGCCGGGCGCTTTTCCGTGGACGCCATGGTGGACGGCTACCTGGCAGCCTACCACCAGGTCCTGACGAGAGCCGGAGCGACAGTCCCCTGTGGCGATGAGCTGCACTCGTTTGCCGTACGGCCGGGCGCCGTCGGCGTACAAGGCGGGAATGCCTTGGCCTAACGGCTGCGCCAAGCACCGCAGCCAGCAGCTGCAGCAATTTAGGATCGACATGCATAGGACCATTGAGATCACCGGCACAGCTGCCATGATCGACAGCTTGCTATCCGGACTGTCGCGGGAGGAGCACGTCGTCGGCATCACCCGCCAGCGCGGCGGATCGGTTAAGCCACCCGGCTGCGACGTGGTAGTCGTCCAGGCGTTGAACCGGGGCACGGACGCCGTGATGCTATCCGTCGCGCAGGCTGCCGCAAGGCACCCCGGTCCGTACTCGGTGGCGACGGCAGAGCTTGCCAGCTTGACGGACCCCGACCACCAGCATGCCATCGATCGCGACGTGGACGAGGCATTGTGGGAGGAGATGGAGGCCGGGCTGCGCCATCAGGGGCGGGTCACGCCCAACTTTATTGTGCTGATGGCGCTGGGCGGCGCCATTGCTGCGGCCGGGCTGTTCGCGCACGACCCGGCGGAGCAGGTGATCGCCTCCGTCGCAGCCGCCATCGTCGCCCCCGGCTTCGAGCCACTCGCCAAGCTGCCGCTTGGCCTTGTGCTGCGGCGACCCGGAACGTGTCAACGGCTTTGATACAGCCGGGTTTGGAATTTAGGCTTGGATGGTCGGGTTGGTTGTGCGGCATTGAACTGAGCGAGGCGGCCGGCTTTTTGGTGTGATCCTGGCGAGTAAGGATCGGATGACCGGCACACTGGGTTACTGCGTCACGTAACGGATTGCAGTGGGAGCGA
>JAABUU010006880.1_pt1 | contig 11981 bp, 11 predicted proteins | sample 5559301 | NCBI WGS metagenome assembly JAABUU01 (sample SAMN10711884, study PRJNA513360) | rock metagenome | isolation source: Antarctica rocks | place: Antarctica: Victoria Land, Richard Nunatak white
AAGCCGTTCAGCCGCTCATCACACGTCAGGCAAGTTGGCCTGAGCCTTGGCGTCAACTCCAAGCCGTCCACGCAATCCTTTTGCCTCTATGTAACTGAAGCGGAATGAGGGGATGCATGAGGTGAGGCCCCTGATCTCCGGGTGCTCGGGATGGATAAATTCATACTTCGCGTTCAGCGCGGCGCGAAGCCTCGGACTCCATCCCACCAGCTCCCCCGCCGTATGGTCGGCGATGTCGCGGAAGTTCTTCTGCGGCTCGACGATGGCGTAGAAGTTGCCGCCGAAGGCAACATCCACCACGATCTCGCCGAGCCCTTCAACCTCGGCCGATAACCCCTCGGCATGGAGGAAGCCCGGCACGTTGGTGAGGCGCACCTCCTCGATGAAGCGCCCTTCCTGGTGGTAGGTGATGTCCACCTTGCCCGCGGGCGCGTCGATCGACAGCTTCCCGGGTACTCGCGGGGTGATCAAACCGTTCTCGATGCCCATGGTGACCGTGCCGATGGGTTCCGTGCCCGCACATCGGCAGGCAGCCCGAGGTTTCGATGAACAGCACCGCCACGTCACAGTCCGCTCGCGTCGACGGGTAAAGGATCGAGCCGGACATCATGTCGTGTCCGCGCGGCTCGAACATGAGCCCGGTGCGAATCCAGTCGAATTCGCGTAGGAAGTGGGCGCGCTTCTCCAGCATGGTCGCGCCCTGGAGATTCGGTCCGCCGCTTGAAACCAGGCGGACGGGATTGCCGCAGGTATGGCCGTCAATGCAGGAGAAGGTGTGGCTGGCCATGGTTGGGCTTCCTATGAAAATCGTCGCGCAGAGAAGGCGCTGAGGTCGATCACGGGCGGTGCGCCGACTAGCAGGTCGGCGATGAGGCGGGCGGTGCCCGCCGACTGGGTCAGGCCGAGGTGACCGTGACCGAAGGCGTAGATCACCCGCGGCGTGGCGCGGGCGCGACCGATGGCGGGCAGGCTGTCTGGGAGGGAAGGGCGGAAGCCCATCCACTGCACGCCGCCTTCCGGCCTCAAGCCCGGCAGGAAGGCTTGCGCCTTCTTCAGCATGGCCGCCGACCGACGCAAGTTCGGCGGCAAGTCGAGCCCCCCGAGCTCCACCGCCCCTCCGACGCGGATGCCGGTGGACAGGCGCGTCACGACGAAGCCGTGGCCGCCGAAGGTGACTTGGGTGCGCAGGTCGAAGGCGTCGGCGGGGAGGGTGGTGTTGTAGCCGCGCTCCGTTTCCAGCGGGACGGCCTCGCCGATCGTGCTCGCGATGCGGTGCGAGAAGGCCCCCGCCGCCACCACCACGTGCGCCGCCCGGATGATCCTGCCGGGAGCCGCGATCTCGACCCCGCCCTCGATCGGCCGCAGTGCCGTGATCTCCGCCCGTTCGATGGTGCCCCCCGCAGAGTGGAAGTGGTCCGCCAAGGCGAGGGTGTAGAGCTTCGGGTCGGCGATGGAATACCAACCGGGCGTGAAGGTGCCGTGGGAGAAGCGGGGAGCGAGGCCGGGCTGGATCGCGGCCATGCCGGCCGCGTCGAGGTGCTCGAAACCGACGCCGTGCTCCTGCCTCGCCCTCCACCCGGCGAGGGAGGCCTTGAACTGCGCTTCGCCCTCGTAGACTTCGAGGTTGCCTTCCTTTCGCAGCATGGGCGAGGTGCCGGTCCGCGCCAGGAAGGATTCCAGCTCCGCCTTGGACAGGTCCATCAGCGCGGCTTGCGCAACGGTCGAGCGCCTCACGCGGGCGGGCGAGCAGGCGCGCCAGAAGTGAAATATCCAGGGCGCGATCCTGAGCGCGTAGGCGGGTGGGATGGTGAGCGGCCCGAGCGGATCGACCATCCAGCCCGGCATCTTCCTCAGGATGCGAGGCGATGCGAGCGGCAGGATGTCGCCGAAGGCGAAGGCCCCGGCGTTGCCCGCCGAAGCTCCGGCGGCAGGCCCTTCGCGGTCGACCAGGAGCACCGACAAGCCGCGCGCCCGCGCAGCGATCGCGGCCGAAACCCCGACGACCCCCGCTCCGATCACGACGACATCTGGTTCGGCCATCAAGGTACCGTCCTGGAACTTCGACCGGTTGGAGGCTGGAGGGCACCGCGGCGGTTCACCCGGGCAGCTATCTCAGGCCGGGATGAATGGCCGCCCAAGCGGGGCGCCGCGGGGAAGGGCGGCACCCCGGGACTTGACCGGGGTTCTCCCGCCCGTAGCTAGGCCAGGGCCAGCGTGTGGGCCTCGACGCCGGAGGGCTCGAGTGCGGAGGCCGGGTCGGGCCTATGCTGCTGGACCGCACCCGGAAGCCTGCTCCACTCGGCATACCATGCGTTGAAGAGCTTAAACTGCGCCTCCACGTAGCCACGCTGGCTCTCGGTCAAGGCGTCCATCTCGTTGAAGTGCAGGGCGTATTCCTTTTCTCCCTTCAGGGTCATCATGTGCTTGAAGTAGAGGACCAGGTCCGGACCCTCGTCGAAGGAGGAAAGGACCGCTAGCGCGGCTTCCAGTTCCTGCGCACCCTGCCGCGCCTCCACGTCACCGCGGGCCGCGGCCCGCGACAAGTTGCAAAGGTGGACGACCTCGGACGGCAGGACGTTGCCGATGCCCGTGATGGCCCCAGTCGCGCCGCAGTTCACGAAGCCATGGAAAACGGCGGTGTCGACGCCGATCATCAGGGAAACGTCGTCGTCGCGGCTGGTGATGTTCTCGGCCGCATAGCGGAGGTCGGCCGCACCGCCGAATTCCTTGAAGCCGACGAGGTTCGGGTGCTCGGCGCGCAGTGCGAAGAACAGGTCTGCACGGGTGGCGAACCCGTAATAGGGGCTGTTGTAGATTACCGCCGGCAGGTCGGGCGCTGCAGACAGGATCGCCTTGAAGTGCGCCCTCTGAGCGGTGGCCGAGGAGCCGCGCGAAAGCACCCGCGGGATGACCATCAGGCCCTGCGCTCCAACCTTTTGTGCATGCGCCGCGTGGGCGACTGCGGAGGCGGTGTTGATGGCGCCCGTGCCGACGATGACCGGCACGCCGGCCTACACCAGAGCTCCCACGCCCTTCATGCGCTGCGCGTCGCTCAGCAGCGGCCAGTCGCCCATCGACCCGCAATACACGACGGCCGACATGCCCTGCGCGATGAGGGACTTGCCCTTACGGACCAGCGAAGCGACGTCGGCGCTGCGGTCCTCCTTGCAGGGGGTCATGAGCGCGGGGATCACACCGGAGAATATCTGTGCCTTCATTCTGGTCTCCTTGCGGCCTCGCCGCTCGGAGGAGCCTACCGGCAACGACGCGACCTTTCGCCTGAGACCATTAAGCACCTTGCATACTTGTTGTCGACAAGAAAAATGCACCTTAGAGCGCGAGGTCCAGCCGCGTGCCGCCGGCCAGGAGCATCTGGACTTGGTCGACGACCTGTTCGCCGTGCGTCCTCGCCAGCCGATCGGCTTCGTCTCCGTCGCGCGCCGCGACGGCGGCGATGATGGCCTCGTGCTCGTCCACGAAGCGTTGCGGCAACTGGTCGTCGTAGGACTGGTAGTAGAGCCGCAGGATCCGGCGCCCCTCGTCCAGCAGCCGCTTGAAGAGGCCGGTGAAGTAGGGGTTGCGACCCGCCTCGGCGACGGCGAGGTGGAAGGCCGCGTTGGTGGCGATCATCGCCAGCGCGTCCTGGACCCGAACGGCGGCGGCGAACTCGGCCTGCCGGGCGTGGATCACCTTCAGGTCCCCCGCGCGGTGCCGTTGCGCCGCCAGCTTGGTCGTGACGCGGTACATGAGCACCAGCGCATCGAAGTAGGGGCCCATGTTCAAGAAATCGAGCGGCGAAACGATGGTCGACCGGTTGGGAAGGGTTTCGATGAGACCCTCTCCCGCTAGCCGCACCAGCGCCTCGCGGATCGGCGTACGCGACATGCCGAAGCGTTCGGCCAGGCGGGCCTCGTCGATCGTGCTGCCGGGCGGCAGATCCAGGCTGAGGATCTCGTCGCGCAAGAAGTCGTAGACCATCCTCACGCCGGACCCCCGCCTCCGTTCGCCGGTCAGATCGGCGTCCGGCTCCGCCGTGCGTGCATGTTTCGTCGACAAGGCAGAACCTTCTCCGGCAGATTTGGGCCCTGGACATAGTCCAGAATGCCGCGGGAGTCGCCACTTCCCGATCGACGGAGTGGCCCTCCTGGCGCTCGCGCCCGATGCTCTCGGCTGAACTTCCTCACGCGGGTCGTGGGTCCGACGGACGGTGGAACCAAGTCTTCCTAGATGGCAGGGCAAACGCATGAAGCTACTTACCCGCTGAGCAACTTAACCATGAAATAGTCATCTCAGGCGGCAACTTTGCGTCTGCCTTTCAGGCTGGCGTTGAGCGAGGTGTCGGCACGCAGCAGATCAAGCGCGATGCGACGCAGGACGGCGAGGTTGCGGGCTGCGTTGCGCTCGCGCACGCGGCTGCGGTCCTCACCAAAGTCCATGTCCAAAACCCAATGTTGGCCGTTCTCGATGCTCCAATGCCGCCGGATGGCTTGGGCCAGCACCTCAGGCGGCGCGGTCGAGCTGCTGAGATAATGGCGGATCTCAGACGTGACCATGCCGCTGCCGTTGATGCTGCGGATGGTCTCGGTCGCAAGCACTGTGCCCACACTTGGCCAATCTCGCAGCGTGGCAAAGCAGTCAACCTCCGGGCAGACGAACATGCGCCGGCGCACCAGACGGCCGTGAGTGTCGTCGAACGCGTCAAAGCAAGGGCGCAAGTCGGCGCCACGGTTGAAAGCGTGTTCGGCAAACCAGGCCCGGACCTCGTTGTGGAGGCGCAGCGAACCTGCAGCAGCAGATCGGCGCCGCGTCGCGACCAGCGCATCTGCTGTGACTTGTTCATCCGGCGGTTCACCAGGAAGTTGGCCGTCCCTTCGGTGATCGCGGTGCCAACCCGCAAGCCCGCACGGTGCCGCTCGGCGTAGTTGACCAGCCAGGCGCTCTGGCTGGTCAGATAGCCATCCAGGGCCTGCAAGGCGGTCCACAACTTCCGTGACGGCGCGATGGACCTCCGCCCATCCGGCTCGCCCTTAAAATGGTGCATGACCGCGCGAACACGATCGACGCTGACTTGGGCATCCGTGGCTTTGCCATTCCAAATGCGCCAGTGCAGCCGCTCGACCTCGGCCACGATCACCGCCTTCGTCGCCGCCCGCTCCGGGTCGTCATCTGACAGGCCGTTGGCGATTTGCTTCAAGTGCTGAAGCCGCATCGCAACGTGGAACCATGTGTGGATGGCCCCTGCGGTGCAAGAGGTGGGTTCGGTGTGATGTCGCCCCGGTCGGGTGCAAACCATGTGTCCGGCCTTGAGTGCGCGGCGCGCATGGCCGCTGGCCCTGATGAAATCTGCGGATCAGGTGCCTAAACAGTCCGAGCGCGCTCATATTGGCGCTTGGTTTCACTGGGCCTCTCCGATCCCCGGCCTGACTGGTCCGTCATCACTACTCATCACCCTCGCACGCCCCCTCGCCGGCGCCTGAGCGCCGCCGAGTGGACGCGGCTACGCGGCCGGCGCCACGTAACTCTCGTTGCGCGCCAGCATCGCCCAGGCGACGCGCGCGGTCTTGTTGGCAAGCGCGACCGTCACCAGCCGCGCCGGCTTGCGCTCCAGGAGCATGGCCACCCATGGATTGCGGGTGCTGTTCGCCCTCGTGTAGCGCAGCACCGCCGTCATGCCAGTCACCAGCAAGCGCCGGATATAGGCGTTGCCCTGCCGGCTAATGCGGCCGAGACGCTCCTTGCCGCCGCCGCTCCTGGGTTGCGGCGTCAATCCGAGCCAGGCTGCGAACTGCCGGCCCGAGCTGAACAGGCGTGCGTCGGGCACCGTGGCGGCAATCGCACTCGCGGTGATCGGGCCGATGCCGGGGATCGTTGCCAAGCGGCGGCTCGCCTCGTTGCTCCGATGCCAGGCAATGATGCCGGCCTCGGCCCTCCTGATTCCAATCTCGAGTAGGCCGAACTGATCGACAAGCATGTTGAGGGCATTGCGTGCCAGCTCCGGCACCTCGTCTCCGGCTGCCTTCAAAGCCTCGATCAGCACGGCGATGTTCTGTGCACCCTGGGGCGCGATGATGCCGAGCTCGCCCATGTGCCCGCGCAGCGCGTTGATCAGCGCGGTCCGCTGACGGACCAAAAGGTCGCGTGTCTTATGCAGCATCAGCTTGGCAAAGAACTCCAACACCTCGGCACGGCGCAGCTTATGGCGCACGAGCACCTTGCCGCTCGCGTCGATGCCGTGGACCTGGAATACGTTCTTCGCCAGGTCCAACCCGATCGTGGCAATCTCTCCCATGGATGGCTCCTCTCATTGTGGTCTCTACCGACGGCCACGTTACGACACCGAAGTGCCGGAAGCAGGGGCCATCCACCCCAACAGTCGAGCATCGGACACGTGGTGACGCCGGCATCGGCGAGAACGCGCCGAAGGCCAGGGCAGCCGTCGGTGAAGGCGGTCAGCGCCGTGTTTTTGGTTCTCCCGACAGCGTCGAGGTTGCGGCAGATCAGCGCTCGGATGTCGGTATCGGCTTTGGCGACGGCGTCGAAAATCTGCCGGCTACCGGACGCCGTTTCGACATTGCCGACCCGCACCTCCAGATGCCGCTCGTCCTCCGCGCAACTGCGAATGAATGTCGAATCCAGGGTGATCACAACCGCCGACGCCGCCGTTTCCGCCCTGATCGCAGCGCACTCACCAAGAGCCTCGCCGACTTTCAAGGTATGGCGGCGCAAGGTCTCATGATGCTTTCCCGTGTCGACCGGGAACATCTGCGCCAACACATCAATGGCGGTCCGGTAAGTCATAAGGCCCACCCCTTTCAAGGTCTTTGAGCAGGCGCCAGGTGCCGCGTTCTGATCTGACGAGTGAGCAGGAGCGGCATCATCTGGACCTCTGTTGTCGAACGGTTTGAGCAGCATGCGCCGGCGAGCGTGATGGCGCGGACAGCGTTGGAACATGCATTGCCGGCGGGGTGGATCGACGAGGTGTTCGACGAGCACCGTGAGCGCCAGTATTCGCGCGAGTTGCTGTTCTCCACGGTGGTCGAACTGGTGACGCTGGTGTCTTTGGGTCTGCGCCCGTCGCTGCATGCGGCGGCGCGGACGATGCAAACGCTGCCGGTCACGCTGGCGGCGCTGTATGACAAGGTCAACCGCACCGAGCCGGCCATCCTGCGCGCCTTGGTGCGTGGCAGTGCCGAGCGCCTGGCGCCGGTGGCTGCGGCCGTGGACAGCGGCACGATCCTGCCGGGCTGGCAGTTGCGCGTGCTCGACGGCAACCACCTGCCGGCCAGCGAGAAGCGCTTGGCGCCGCTGCGTGGGCACCGGGGTGCGGCGCTGCCGGGGCAAGCGCTGGTGGTTTACGATCCCGACAGCGGCCTGGTTACCGACATCGTGGCCAGCGAGGACGCGCACCAAAGCGAGCGTGCTTCGGTTACGCCATTGCTGGACAGCGCGCAGCCGGGGCAACTGCGGATCGCCGACCGCCACTTCTGCACGCGCGTGATCATGCAGGGCTGGGACGAGGCGCGGTCCGGCTTCATCGTGCGCGAGCACGCCCGCCATCCCCGGTTGCTTGGGCAAGGGGAGTGGCGCAGGTGCGGCCGCAGCGAGACCGGTCAGGTGCGCGAACAGGCGATCGAGGTCGCGGGGACGCCGTGGCGGCGCATCGAACTCGCGCTGGATACGCCGACCGAAGCGGGCGAGACCGCACTCCGGTTGTGGAGCAACCTGCCCGAGGAGATCGGGGCTCAGCAGATCGCCACGCTGTATCGCACGCGCTGGCGCATCGAGGGCATGTTCCAGCGGCTGGAGTCTGTGCTGCACAGCGAGATTCGCAGCCTCGGCCACCCCCGCGCCGCGCTGCTGGGCTTTGCGGTGGCGGTGCTGGCCCACAATGTCCTCGCCCTGCTCCAACGCTGCGTGGAGCAGGCGCATCACGAACAAGAGCCGCCGCCGGAGGTGTCCGCCTATCACTTGGCCGTGCATATCAGAAGCGGCTATGACGGAATGCTGATCGCATTGCCGCCCGAGCAGTGGCCCTCCTACGATGGCGACCCAACCGCCTTGGCTGATCGGCTGTTGCGGTTGGCACGCAACATCGATCCCCGCCAGATCGCTGTCAGCAAGCGCAGACCCAAGGTCACCAAACCAAAGCCATACGTCGATGGCGCTATTGCGCGGGCTCATGTCGCCACCGCACGTGTGCTCGCCCAGGCACGGGCAGCAACACCTTGAAAGGGGTGCCTCTGAGACGTGCAGCAACGCGGGGCGGGATGGGACGTAGCCACCGATGCTGCAGGAGGAACCTCGCATGACAGACCGCCCAGAACCCACGGCTTCGAACGGCGACACGCCCAAGCAGAAGCAAACCAACCGACAGCAAATCGGCGAGCACGATCATCGCACGTCCGTCGACAAGGCTGCGGCCGACGCCGAAACCGATCATGAGGTCGAACTGATGACCCAAACCATCCAGCCGTACAGCGACGCGCCGTCCCGCAGCGGCATCACCGGGTCGGGCAGCGGCGCGGACGGTGAGCGGTAGCGCCGGTCAGCCCAGCCCGCCGACCGCCTTGTCCAGGATCGCCCACGCGTCCGGGCCATATTTCGTCTTCCACTCGGTGTAGAACCCGGCGGTGCGCAACGCCTCACGAAAGGGCGCCGGATCGGGAGCGTTGAACACCAGGCCCTTCGCTTCGAGATCCGACTGCAGGTTATCGTTCAGCTTGCGGACGTCGGCGCGTTCGGCCAGCGCCGCCTGATTGACGTTCCTGGTCGCGATCTCACGCAGGTCGGCCGGCAGCGCCTCGAACGCGCGGCGATTAGCCAGGAACCAGTAGCCGTCCCACATATGGTTGGTCATCGAGCAGTATTTCTGCACCTCGTAGAATTTTGCCGTCGAGATGACCGCGAGCGGGTTCTCCTGGCCTTCCACGACATGGGTTTGCAGGGCGGAATAGGTTTCGGCGATGTTGATGGTGGTCGGGGCGGCGCCGAACGCCTTGAACATGCTGGTCCAAAGCGGGCTGGACGGCACGCGCAGCTTCAATCCGGCTAAGTCGGCGGGTGCGGCGATCGGCTTCGTGCTGGTGGTCGTCTGGCGAAATCCATTGTCGAAGATGCGGTCGAACGCGATCAGCCCGACGCGGCTGATGGCGCCGCGAACATGTGCGCCCAGCTCCCCATCCATGGCCGCGAACGCCTGATCGAGGTCGTGAAACGCGTAGCCGATGCCGTTGATGGAGGCGATCGGCACCAAGGTCGCCAGAATCAGGCCGGACAGCGTGAAGAACTCCAGCCCGCCGCTGCGAAGCTGGCTGAGCATGTCCGTGTCGCCGCCAAGCTGGTTGTTGGGAAACACCTTGATCTCCAGCCGCCCGCCGCTCTCCTCCAGGATGCGCGCGGCAGCCTCGGTCATGCGGACGTTCAACGGATGCAAGGCCGGTAGATTGCTGCCGTACTTATAGGTGAATTGCGGCGCCGCCCGGCTCGGACCGGGCAGGATGGCAGCGGCGGTCGCGCCCAGCAAGGTGCGCCGGGTGATGATCGTCATGATGGCTTTCCCTTCAACTCATGGTCGCGCCGCCGTCGGCGACGAGCGTTGCGCCGTGCACGAACGAGGCGTGCGGCGAGAGCAGCCAGGCGATGGCGGCGGCGATCTCCTCGGCCGTGCCGACCCGGCCCAGGAGCGAGACGCCCTCCAGCCGCGCACGGCCTCGGCGTGCTCCAAAGTGCTGGCCATCATCGGCGTCTCCGTCGGCCCCAGCGCCACGCAGTTCACTGCGATGCCGCGCGGCCCGAGTTCGCGCGCCAGGTTGCGGCTGAGGGCCAGCACGGCGACCGTCCAGCCGTCGCGCAGCAACCTCTGCGCCAGCGCCGCGCCGATGCCGCTCGCGGCCCCCGTCACGATGGCGCGCACCCGTTTCCCCCTGTCGTTACGGGCACTCTATGGTAGCCTGCACCATTGACAAGCCGCCGCACGCCGGGAGGGATTTCCATGCACGCGCACACCGTCGGCGGCACGCGCTACGTCTTCCCGGACCTGCGCACGCTGCTCGCCCGCGCGACGCCGCACCGCTCGGGCGACGTGCTGGCCGGCGTGGCGGCGGCGTCCGCATCGGAGCGGATCGCCGCCCAATGTGCCCTGGCCGACACCCCTTTGACGACCTTCCTCATCGAGGCCGTCGTGCCCTACGAGGATGACGAGGTCACCCGGCTGATTGTCGACACGCACGACCGCACCGCCTTCGCCCCGGTCGCGTCGTTGACCGTCGGCGGCCTGCGGGACTGGCTGCTGTCCGACACGGCCGACCGGCCGGCGCTGGCGGCGTTGGCGCCGGGCTTGACGCCGGAGATGGCCGCTGCGGTCGCCAAGATCTGCCGCGTGCAGGATTTGACGCTGATCGCCGCGAAGTGCCGGGTAGTGACGCGCTTCCGCACCACGGTCGGGCTGCCGGGCCGCTTGTCCGCCCGGCTGCAGCCCAACCATCCGTCGGACGACCCGCGCGGCATCCTCGCCAGCATCGTCGACGGCCTGCTGCTCGGCTGCGGCGACGCGGTGATCGGCATCAACCCGGCGACCGACAGCCCCGATCGCTGCCGCGACCTGCTGCTGATGCTCGACGACGTCCGGCTGCGATTGGACGCGCCGATCCAGTCCTGCGTGCTGACCCACGTGACCACGGCGCTGCTGCTGATGGAGCGAGGCGCGCCGACCGACCTGGTGTTCCAGTCGGTCGGTGGGACCGAGGCGACCAACCGCAGTTTCGGCGTCGGCCTCGCGCTTCTGACGGAGGCGCACGAAGCCGCCGGGTCGCTGCGGCGCGGGACGGTGGGCGACAACGTGATGTATTTCGAGACCGGGCAGGGCAGCGCGCTTTCGGCCGACGCGCACCATGGCTGCGACCAGCAGACGATCGAGGCCCGCGCCTACGCCGTCGCCCGCGCGTTCCGGCCGATGCTGGTCAACACGGTGGTCGGCTTCATTGGCCCGGAGTACTTGTACGACGGCAAGCAGATCATCCGCGCCGGGCTGGAAGACCATTTCTGCGGCAAGCTGCTCGGCCTGCCGATGGGGTGCGACGTCTGCTACACCAATCACGCCGAAGCGGACGCGGACGACATGGACGTGCTGCTGTCGTCGCTGGGCGTGGCGGGGGTCAATTTCGTCATGGGCGTGCCCGGCGCCGACGACATCATGCTGGGCTACCAGAGCACGTCGTTCCACGACGTGCTCTGGACCCGGCGCATGCTCGCCCTGCGCCCGGCGCCGGAGTTCGAAGCATGGCTGAGCCGGGTCGGGCTGAACGGTGAGATGGCGGCGATCCCCGAGGCTATGCGCCGGTTGCTGGCATGATCGACTGGACGCCCTTGCGCCGCCTGACCGCCGCCCGGATCGGGTTGCAGCGCACCGGCGTCAGCGTAGGCACGGCGGATTATCTGGCGTTCCGAACCGCGCACGCCCTGGCCCGCGACGCGGTGCAGTCGGAGCTGGACGTCGCCGTTTTGGCCCGTGAGGTCGCCGCGCTCGGTTTGGACCCGCACGTGCTGGCCAGTGCCTGCACGGACACGCACAGTTTCCTGACCCGGCCCGATTTGGGGCGAAGGTTATCCGCTGCGTCCCAAACCGTGTTTGCGGCGGCACCGGGGGGATGCGACGTCGTGTTCACCTTGATCGGCGGCCTGTCCGCGCGCGGCGTTGCGACCCATGCCGCTCCCCTGCTAGCTGTCCTGCTGCCCCGGTTGCAGGGCTGGCGGATCGGCCCGGCCTGCTTGGTCGGCCGCGGCCGCGTGGCCCTCGGCGATGAAATTGGCGCAGCCTTGAATGCAGCAATGGTTGTTGTGCTGATCGGCGAACGCCCCGGCCTGTCTGCGCCCGACAGCCTTGGCGCCTATCTTACGTGGCAACCGCGCCTTGGCCGCCGTGACGCCGAGCGAAACTGCATCTCGAACATCCGGCCGGAGGGGCTGCCGATCGTGGACGCAGC
>JAABUU010006881.1_pt1 | contig 11981 bp, 20 predicted proteins | sample 5559301 | NCBI WGS metagenome assembly JAABUU01 (sample SAMN10711884, study PRJNA513360) | rock metagenome | isolation source: Antarctica rocks | place: Antarctica: Victoria Land, Richard Nunatak white
TAAGTTTCCCCCTCCTCCACCCTCCTCCCATCTTTGCCCTCTACCGCAATCCGACCGCAACAACTCCTCCGCTTCCACCAACTCCTCCTCCTCCTTCAACTGACGCCCATAACAGGACGGTCTCCGACGCGGCTACTACGCCGCCCTCGACTCGACGCAGCACACAACGCACCACACCGACCCGGCCCACATGCGCCACTGCATCGACTACCTGCGCCAGTCGCTCATGTGTGCCGCCGACACGAACCTCGAGGAGGTCGATCCCGCGCTGGGCGGCGCCACGGGTTGGGGGTTCGAGCGGAGGTGTCGGGATATTGTGCGTATTCGGGACTGGGCTGAGGAGTGGAGGGCGAGTGATTCGATGGGGATTATGTGAGGGGAGGGCGGGGTCGTCGGGAGGTTGGGGGAGTTATGGGGTGATTGTAGCGTACTGGATAGATAGGATGATGATAGTATCGAGAATTGACATCAGTATCTCGAATTGACTTGGAATGAGTACGCCGTGCCATTTATTTAGTCAGGGGTTTATAGCAAGGCACCTTTGGAATAAATTCAAATTCGATTCGGAATTCGTCCTGCTATACTATCGACCCCCCTTCCCTCGCACTCCCAACTCCCAACTCCCAACTCCCCACCACGGGTCCCTTCCCCCTTCCCCCATCATCACCCTCACATAATTCCCATCCCATCACACCACCCCATCCCTCGGCGGCGGCACCAGCGTCCTCGGATCGAACAGATCGACCCTCCGCCCCGCCGCCCACGCCGCCAGCCGCTCCCAATCCACGCACTGGTGCAGCACGCCCTCCTTCGTCGACGGCTCCAGCGTGTGCCGGCCCGTGCGCAGCCACTTGAAGGCGGTGACGGACGTGTCCCCTTTGCAGATGGCTGCTTGTCGGAGGAGTTCGAGGCAGTGTTCTATGAAGGGTTCGTGGGGGTTAGAGTCAGTGGGGTTGAGAAGAGAGGGTGGAGGAGGAGGGTGCGGTTGGGGGAGAGGGAGGGGAGGGAATAGGGGGGAGGGACGAGAGGATAGGTAGGGGAAGGGATGGAAGAGACGGACCGACGTGCGTGTAGTGTTCCAGCCGGTCGTGGTCCGTCATGTTGGGGTAGTAGTGCTCGCGGTAAAACCATTTGCGGGTGCGTTTCTGTGCGTCGTTTCCACGTTGTCAGCTTGTTTCCGCCCGGTTTTGGAAGTCTCTGGGGAGTAGAGGGAGGGAGGTGAAACGGAGGGTGGTTTGAAGGGAAGGGTGGGCGAAAGGGCGAGGGAAAACACGCACGATGCAGTGCAATTCGTGATAGACGCCCAGCGTGCCGAGAGAGCCGGATCCGTCGGCCAAAGGGAGCGAGGTCTGGCCCAGCTGCGCCATCTCTTCGGGGTAGATCCGGAGGTTGATGTCTAGCCACGCGGTGAGTTTTCTCGGTACGTTTGTTTACATGGGGAGCTAGGGGCGGTGCCGTACTGGCTAGGAGTTTGTGCCACGCCTCGTCGAGTTCAGGGCTCGGGTCGCCGGCGTAGATGCTGTCGGTCGCGAGGCCGTCGACGGCTTTGGTCGTGTACTCGATTGCGCCGGCCGCCGGTGCTGCGGGGTGGTTTAGTTGGGGTTTTGCGAATGTAGGGGCTGTTGGAGGGAAGGGTTACAGTAGGTGAGGCGCGGACGGATGTCGGATCCTTGGAAGTGTGCTTTGGTGATGTAGAAGAAGATGGCGGTGTATGTGAGGATCAGAAGGCTGTGGAAGAGAATGGCCCATCCGGGAGAGTGCCGTCGAGGGTGGGTTCGTGATGGAAGGTCGTCGCCGTCAACAGTGCTGCTCCGCGAGTCGTTGCTGGCCCAATCGTGATGCTCTTTTTCGAGAAAGGGCTGTTGGTCCATGTCTTTTTCCTGCTTTGGTATGGCCATGGTGGTGATAGGTAGTGAGGATCGATTGTTGAGGCGGATATGGAGTAAGGATGATGGAGCTTGTAATTAGGGCTTCAGAGATTGGGTCTTGCTCACGCTGCGACCACACTCGATAGCAACACTTGAAGAACGCTTAGTATTACCATATAGGATTTGAAGTACAAAAAAGTGCTCAGGATGACGCAGCCAGGAAGAAGACTGGGTACTTGGACTGAGGGAGCGGAACAAACGCAGTGAAGGGTTGGGAGAACAGAGCCTAGACATTGGTGACATGAACTTCGTAGTCACTGCTGCTGGTCCTCCTCAGTCCCTGTCCCTGGTATCTTGCTTTTCCGCAGCTGCCGCCAGCGTTGGAGAGCGGTAACGATGTGACCCAGATGGTCCAGATAATGTAACACAACGTAACAGCAACATGGGTAGGTAGTTGTACAACCAGTGAGTCCGAGACATAGCTCCAAAAGAAACATTAGCATTACATACATGGGGTGGCATGTCGCTTGACTGACTGTGAGCGGCTGGATGAAGGTGAGGAAAGATATAGTGACTACGGTACATGGTAGTCAGGGTTGAAGAATCGACAGGGTCAAGCGGTCCCCAAGGAAAGGAAGAGAAAGGAAAGCAAGGTTATGAAGGTAAAGGTGGAGGTGGTGGGATTTGGTGAACATCATTCTTGATCATTGCCCACAAGGGGATAATTGTCCGATGATGCGGTAGAGGAAAGTACCATATCATAGAATATATTTCTAGGGTTTCGGTTTGAAGACGGGTAATGTACCGTAATGTTACCGTGATATTGCCGTAATATTACCGGGGACTAATGACGGCAGAGGTCAACGAACTGTCGAACTCGGACGGAACATTACTAGGTGGTTCAATCCATCAACTTGGAGAGAGAACAAAGTCGCGATGCAGGTCGGTTGGTAAGGCAGGCCAGCGGGCGGGAACATCATTGCTACCCTTGTAGCAGGGGCCAATAATGACTTACATGTGCTGTAGGTAGTCTCCTCGTCCCAGCTTCCTTATCTGTTGGACCAGGCGAGCACAGATGCGATGGACACTGCAGCCTGCAGCTGGCTTTGCATGAACTTCATGTGCTGCCCTGTGCCCCGTGCACCTTTACTACTGCACCTGCAACAGCAGCTACACCTTGGTCACCGTGTCACCAACCAATCCTCAATATCTTCATCTCCCGCTCGTACAGCCTAGTGCAGCCTGGTGGTACATCTGTCTGCCACATGGAACAAACTTACCCGCTAGCTTCCCCGGGATCTTGTGCTACTCACAATCTCTGCACATGATTGAACGCTGTTTACGAAGTATTGCTATCAGGACTGGGACGAGGAACGGGTGGACGGTGGATCAGAAGGTCCACTCCCCATTGTCAATGTCAATGCTTCTGTGCCGTCGGATATATCTCAATAACACCCCGGATCGATAGCCAATCGTCCTGGGCCGAGATATGAAGCTCAGGGATGGTTCATGGTTGCAGCCAGCTTGATTGCTTTTTCTGTATACGGAGCACATTTATGCCTTCCAGTCAGGAGCAACGGCCAAACCCCACCTCCTGTGTATCGTGTATCTGTGCTTCCTCATGCAGGTGTTTAATCAATTAATTCACCCGTTTCTAGACTTCCCTTGCGAAGACTTTGATTCGGGTTCCGTTCTTATAATCATCCCAGATCTGTCTCAGGGCAAGGACGAGTCCTGTCAGATCAGCCTTCTGTTTACCACACCATCGTGCTCTTTCACTAGAGCTACAATGGCTTTATCAGGCAATGATAACATAATCGTCATCTCAGTCGTCTTTTCCTTGGTGGCAGCCGTTGCTGTCGTTCTTCGTTTCTACGCCAGGAGCCTGAAACACATGAGACTGGGCGCCGATGACTATACCATTCTGCCTGCACTGGTATGACGAACTTTCCGTGATGTCGTTCCCACTTCTTAGACATTGACTCTATAAACAGGCCTTTGCGGTGGGAATGGGAATCAACAATATCATAGGCAAGTCAATACCGGATAGCTCACATAGCTGCTGGACATGGTTCTCATAGCTTCCAGGCGCCGTGCAGGGAAATCTAGGGGGTCACGCAAAGCTAGGACCGGATGGCTTACCCATTTTCAATCCATCGATCACTGTGTTTCTACAGGTATGTTTCTCCGAGTTGATGCCATTCGCAACTGTACGCCATTGACACTTTTTCAGACCGAGTTTGCGTGCCAGTTGCTCTCCCTTGGCGCACTCACCTTTACTAAACTATCGATTCTGCTTTTCTACCACCGCATCTTCCGAAATCAAATATTCCATAAACTGATCTGGGTCCTCGGTGTGATGGTCGTCGTGTGGGGCATATCCTTCTTCTTCGCAACGCTGTTCGAATGCTATCCGATCTCCCAAGTTTGGACGACGTTCTATGGCCAGCCTCGGAAATGCTACGACTATCTCCCCATGTTCTTTGCAACTGTTATCACGAACATGATTATGGACATCATGATCCTTACGATCCCATGGCCTATGATATGGAAGTTACAGATGCCTTTACGGCAAAAGGTTGCTGTTACTGGAATTTTCCTTCTAGGTGGACTGTAAGTCTCGACATGCCTCAGCCGCGAACGAACCGCGAAGCTCTGCTTACAGTCAACAGTGTCTGCGGGATCAGCATTGCACGATTGGTCTTCTTCGTACCAGCCGGCCAAGGCTTCGATAACGCCTATGATGTTACCTGCAAGTCACGTTCGGGTCGTAACGAATTACTCATGCTGACCGTGTTGAACAGACAACCTTGCCCCAACCATATATTGGACCCAACTCGAAGCCGCGCTTGCCGTCACCAGCGCGTGTCTTCCCACACTGCGCCCGATCTTCCAAGGTCACTCTCCAGAGAGTCTTCTTGGCAGTTTCCGTGGCAGACTACCCGCATACTGGCAGCCTAAAGGCTCTGCGGGTCCTTCCTTCAAGAACGCAGCTCCCTCCGAAGAAGGCGATTATCCTTCATCACTTCGGGGGCTCACTAAAGGTCCTAATGACGCCGTGTTCGAAAGTCACATTGAGGGTACACGGATGAGCGACTTGGACGTGCAGCGAGGAGGTGGTGGGCGTGGTATCATGGTTTCCAAGGGTATCTCTTATCGCAATGAGAGCGTCTAGGTTGTGTCGGAGTATGATTACTGTACATTTAGCTAAGGTAGAGTCAACTGGCGTTGACCCCAGCGGGAAAGGCGTCGACGGTTGTTCTTAGGCGTATAAAAACGTAGTGTGATACCAGGTTACAAACACCTTTTTTGTCGGTGGTACACACTGGTAAGCTTCCATCTACGGACTACAAATATATATGAGCACCTACTTCATACCTCATACTATCATATGAATAACTGAGTTTATGTCTCCGTACATTATTCAGATCTGCCCGTAAGAGGTTCCTTCTTTGTAATCCACGTTGCGTCTACCTTATATAACCGTCACTGTACGCTGTACATCATGTCTCTTCCAGACCTGCTCGCTGTTTCTTCACCTCTCATACTGCCTCTGCTTTGCGAACTCCACCATCCTGTCTCTGCACATTTACAGCCATGACTACTGCAACAATCTCCGAGTTGGCCTCGATCATAGCGACCAACACCGCTAAAGTCAATGATTACCTCTCTTCCAAGAATCTTCCTTCTCCATCCTTCGACGTCAATGCCCCCAGCACCTCTCTCATCCCCCCAGAGGCGGAGGATATCGAAAGCGCGCGCGCCGCCGTAATCGACGCCACGACGAAGCTCCACCGCCTGATGCTCGGTCCGAGAGACTATCTCCAAAGCTTCACCGTACGCCCCCTACCTCCAAAGCCCCCGTCTTCCAGTCAGAGCACGCTGACACCGTCCCCGCCAGCATGACGAGCTGATCAGCATGCAAGCCATTAGCCGCTTCAAGATAGCCTCCAGCTTTCCCCTACACTCAGAGGCGACATTCGCTCAGATTTCCGAGGCCTGTGGTCTAAAGGAGCCCGACGTCCGCCGCCTCCTCCGGCACGCCATGACGAAGCACATTTTCTGCGAGCCCCGTAAGGGCGTGGTCGTGCACACCGCCGCGTCACGACTGCTGGCCGAGGACCCGCAAATCCTCGATTGGGTGGGGGCTAGTAGCGATGAGCTGTGGCAGGCTGCGGCGCAAACCGTCAATGCTATGGTCATGTATCCTGGGTCGCAGGAGCCCAATCAGACGGTACGTCACATAGACACCCTTTTCAAAGCGAGAACTGGCGTGGTACTTTTGCTTATTGAGATATGCGGATGTAGGGATTCGCCCTGGCGAATAATACAGACAAGTCCATCTACGAGCTCTTCTCGCAGTACCCGCAACGCGCCAAACGCTTCGGGAGTGCGATGAGTTCGTTCATCCAGGGCACGGGCTACGATCTCAAGCATCTGTCGGACAACTATCCCTGGTCCGAGCTCGGGACAGCCACCGTCGTCGACGTAAGTCCCCTTCCCCCTCCCTTGTCCTTGCCTCAACCCACCCCTCCCCCTGCACCCTTATAACCCCATACCACCCGCCTCGACTGACTCAATGACAAACAGGTCGGCGGCTCCCACGGCTTCGTCAGCGCTCACCTCGCGCCCCTCTTCCCGGACCTACGCTTCATCGTCCAAGACCTGCCTCAAGTCACCACCGACGGCCCCTCCAAAATCCCCACCGCCCTCACCCAACGCATCACCTTCCAAGCCCACGACTTCCTGACCCCGCAGCCCGTCCACGGCGCTGACGTCTACTTCTTCCGCTGGATCTTCCACAACTGGTCCAACAAATACTGCACCCAGATCTTGCGCAACCTCATCCCGGCCCTGAAACGCGGCGCCCGCGTCGTCGTGATGGACAATGTACTGCCGGAACCGGGCGCGCTGCCGCTTTGGCCGGAGGAACGGATCCGGTACGATTCTTTTTTCGTTTTATTTTTCCTGCTTCTTTCCTACCGAGTCCGAGTCTTTACCCCTTTCCCTCCTGCTCCTCCTCATTTACCTACTCAAACCACTGCAACCACTGACTCGCTCGGCTGACGTGGCAAACAGATCAATGGACCTGACGATGATGGAACTGCAGAACTCGCGCGAACGTGAGCTGGAGGATTGGGAGACACTGTTCGCGCAGGCGGATCGGCGGTTTTCGTGGAAGGGCGGGAAGCAGCCGAGGGGGTCGCGGCTGTGGATTCTGGAGGCGGTTTGGGAGGGCGATTTGAGTGAGGACTCAGTTGGGAATGAGTGAGGGGGGGGGTTTGGAGGAGGGCAGGAGGGGGAAAGGGGATGAGTGAGTGTGGTGTGGGAGTGAGGGGGGCAAATTGGAGGTAAATGGGCTCAACGGCTTAAGGGAGATTTGGCTGCGGCTTCGTTGGCAAGGAACGAGGGGTAGGTGGCCCATTCTTTAGCACTGAGGGCGAGTGGTGGCCTACTGAAGAAAATAGAAGGGAGGTTCTCGACAGTGGGGGTCGGAAGTCATTGATCTTAGCGATGGCGAATAAAGTCAATATATCCATCTTCCTTGATGTTTGTTTGATGTGTAATACGTGTGTATGTATGTATCTGTATATCAGAAATGAAACGCGCTCCTTCCTTTCTCTATCGAATCAGACCAATAGTCGGACACTTCGAACGAATACTCCACCGGACCCTACCCTCTCACTCCGACCCACGCGATGATTACTCCAACCACTCTTCCATTAAGGGTGCAGTAATCCCTCACGCGGAGGATTAGTTGCCCTTAGGAAGGTACCGAACGCCGTTTGCGGGGCAGTCCGATTTCGTGCCGTCTGCGGGGTCACATCAACAGCCGTCGTCAAGTGAGAACACGGATGGAGTGATTCGGGAGAAGAAGACGAAGAAGAAGAAGAAGAAGAAGAAGAAGAAGAAGAAGAAAAGAAGCTAACTAACCAGGGTCGCTGGGAACAAACTGCCCGGTCTGGACGCTGCCGGCGACGTCGAAATGGTACCAGATCTCGTCCAAGGCGCCGTTGCGGCAGCGGATGGTGACGGGATGGCCGCGGGGCGCCGAAAGGGCGGCTTGGATGTCGGCCGAGGCGTAGGTTTGGTCGTTCGACGGGAGGATGTTGGCTGCGGCGAGGAACTGGGTAGGTGGAATCGAATCAGTAACGACTTGGGAGAGGGCTGGGGTTGGGATGAAGTGGGGGTCGGTGTAGTGGCGACACATACTTGATACGAGTCGAGGCCCTGGAAGAGATCGACCGTCTTCTGGAAGAAATCAACCACCTCCTCCTGGCCCGTGTAGTCGGTGTAGCAGCCCGGGTCGAGGGTGCTGATGCAGGTGCCGTGCTTAGCCCACTCGTGCTCCCAAAACGTCTCGTCGTCCCCCTGGTAGTCCTTCCAGTAGGTGTTCATGTAGTCGAGCAGGTCCGTCTTGCCGTACGACGTCAGGATGTCGGAGATGTTGGTGTAGGCGCGGTTCGCGTCGCAGTTCGCGTCGTACGTCCCGTCGCAGTGGTCTGGCCTTTCCCCCGTTTCACGTTAGCGGAAGAAAACTCTCGCACAGAAAGATCCGCGATGCGAACGATCGAACGAACCATAAGCCATGCACCGTCCAGTGATCGACCGGCCCCGTCGGCGGGCTCGTGTCCCAGAACTGCGTCTGAAGCAGCTGGCCCCCCGGCGCGTTGAAACAGCACGTGTTCTGCACCGCGCTCGTGTTGTGGCAGCTCAACTGCGGATTCGGGCAGTCGGGAGGACTGCCCGCGTCGACGGTCCGGTACGACGGCATCAACGCGACCTGGGCCGAACCCAGCGCGAACTTGGCCATCGAGCGCAACGAGGGCATGGTGTTTTGCGGCATCGTATCTGATAAAGCTCGAGCACTACCGAGCAGTCTCTCGAGGGCAGACATCGACGCCTTTTGTACTCGTTCCGCGACTGCCCCTGAGAGGCCGGAGAGGGAAGTCATTGTTTGGTTGTTGTTTGGGCACGGCCGAGGCAGAACTGCTGCGTGCCGGGCGGTGATGGAGACGGATGGAGAAGCTGATGGATGGAGGGTGATGTCCGATGCGGAAAGGGGGAGCCTATCAAGCTGGAGAGTTGCGCACCGTGGGGCCGTGCCGATGCAGGGACGGGGCCTTGGTTCTTCAGGCGCTTGCGACCTTGCTCGGAAGTTGCGTCATTCTTTGTGAGAGTGTCCACGAGTGGAGTCTGGTTTGCCAGGTGGTGTTCCAAGCTGAACGGCTTTCTTTGTTTAGAGGTTCTGCGAATTGGATTGGATGGGTCTGGGAGCGCTGGAGATCAGATCAGGGACGGGGACCCTTGCTTGTTCCGAGAGACCGCGCCCAATCAGCAGGTGTAAATATTGCACAAAAGGATATTCAGCCATATTGAGGCTTATTACATAAGAATGGTGGAATTTCTGATATATTATTGTTCTAGGTCCCTTCTCACATGCCATCCAGTTTGAAACAGTAGATGATACGTACGTATAAACAAGCAGAGGGTCCTGGTTTATGCTCGCAAAGCTTTGCGCTGCTCATATCTATGACCGCTATATATCATGAACTAGCTTATCGCTCCGCTCCACTATACTACAATATGTTCCGAAAACGTGCCTTGGTCTTCCCGCCACTTCCATCCACCAGTCCCTCTTCCTCCTGCTTTCCAAGTGCTTCCCGCTTGTCAAGCCCCCCATTCTCATTCTCCTTGGCCAAAATTCGTCGCAGGATCAACGCCAATACTCCGACCAGAAACATGAACCCGCTACATACGGCCATTCCTTTGACGTAGTAGGGCTTGTCGCTGTCGGGATAGAGCCTCGTGCCCACCAAAGGTCCGAATTGCCCGAAAAGATTGAGCATCGCCACCCCCGTCCCTCGCTTCGAGTCGGAGTTCTGATTGTTGATCGTCCAGGTCAGGATGAGGGTGATGGCGGAGAAGAAGCCTGCCGCGGCGGGATATACGCCTGCATATCTCCAGGCCGAGCTCGCTCTGAGCCAGCCTGCAACGGCGATGAACAGGTATCCGGAACCGCCAAGGATGGCGTGGAAGACAATGTAGTTGCTTCGGTTTTTGGAGCGATCCGACAAGAAAGCGGTGAGTAAGACCGTCACAGTTGCGAGAAGGTATGGCGGTGCTGAAAGAGCTTGAGACGTGAGTGCAGAGTATTTCATTCTGGCTTGGTGTCAGAGTATAGGTTTATAGGGTGTGCTTCTTAGGATGTTCATACTCGTGGATGATGGTCGGCAGAAACGGAGGCAGACTAGAGAAGGCGACGTTGCAGCTGAAGAACATCAACTATTCTCTCAAATCAACCCTGCCCTGTATCATATTACCTAAGGGACCGCCTCACCGCAGTTATGTAGCACTTCGAGTCTGTCAAAGCCTGACATATCTCGTGCCAGTCCAGCTTGCTCTTCCCCACGACTGGTGTTTTCTCTGCATCTTTCTCTTCTCTGAGTCTCAATCGTGCAACCCTTTTCTCTCGTCGGGAAAGAAACCTGGCTGTGTCAGGGCTGTCGGGGATCTGATACCAGGCGATTACTGCAACGATGAGACTGGGGAAGCCCTCCACTAAGAACAGCAGCCTCCACGCTGCGATTGGAACCCGCTCTCCGGCTTTCATGATCAGCCAAGCAAGACTACCTGCAAAGGACGTCGCAAGAGGGGCAGCAGAGATCAAGAGGCCCGTTCGCAGGGCGAGTTCTTCCCTCTTGAAGAAGAATGAGAACAAGAAAGGGACTCCGGGAGAGAACGCAGCTTCGCCGACACCAAGGAGAGCACGCAGAATGAGCATCGTGAGGAATGATCCAGCGATGGACTGCAGAGACGCGATGAGGCTCCATGATGCCACGCATAGAGATATGTATATATGGGCTGGTAAAACGCGGTAGAGAAGTGTCATCCACTGAAATAGAATATATGTGCAGTAGAAGCTCGTCAACAGCCAATCATATTGCGACGAGCTCAGGTTGAGATCTTCCGTCAGACCGGCAATCCGCGCATTACCGATATCTGGAACACTTAGCATCAACGTTCAACCCCAAGTGCAAAAGTGCCCGCTGGTGGCGTACTTGACCTGTCCAGAAATGAAAGCATATATAGAAATGCAACGAACAGCACGAGCCTTCGGTCGAGCTTCTTGATCACAGCTTGCTCTTCTTCCGGCGTGTAGGGTATAAAGCCCTCCTTTCTGATCTGCTCTATCGGGTCATCATGGCCGTCACCTAGGGTACTGCTCGAGTTCCGTACGTCGCCATGGTCGGAAGGGAATGGACGGTTCGAATCATCGTGCGGTCTTGAGATGTTCGAAAGCTCGAACACCTCACCGCTACCATCCGTGGCCACGTCCATCACCTTGCTCATCCGACTTGTAGATTGAGTTGCTAAGCGCGTCGGAAGTCTAGTAAGCAGCCCCGCATCCCGCAGGGACACGCGCGGGTCCTGTATCAATGACTTGAACGCGATAGACCAAAAAGACAGGGTCGAAGATGGTCAGAAATGTCGTATGCAACGGGTGTATAGTATATCATCAATGGTTGAAGTGTGCTTCTCGCCGTCTAAAAGGATAGGGCTGACAAGGCTGACGGGACGTATCAAAAGGTCATCAAACGAATTGCTGACCAAGCTAACTCATCTTTGAGGTTCTCTCGAATAGATCGGCCCCATTGAGCTAACTCAAGCGGTAATCGCGAGGTTGGGGTCGAGAAGATCTAAATGTTACATACCTTAGTACACCACTACATTCGTGACGGTCCGTCGCTGCGGAGGAAGGGAAGCCCGAAGCATAAACTTCAGAAGACTATCATCAACATCACCACTACCACCACCGCGGCGCCTCAATCAAAAGTATGATTTGTTCCAACTCGAAGGTATTATTACCCTAAGGTACATGTAATGTATCAAGAAAGGAGGAAATTATTTCGTCGCTAGACCATCGACTCACTAACTATCTAAGGCAGTCATGGACCACGCCTAATTGATTAGAGGTTCTAGGCTACAGACCATAGACCTACAGTACTAGGTCAAAAGTCTTCGCGAATGGCCTGTTTACCACCAAAACTCATTACTATCAGTGCTATAGAACTCAGAACTCTAGGCAGTTAAAAATTCTGAAAATTCAGA
>JAABUU010006883.1_pt1 | contig 11979 bp, 14 predicted proteins | sample 5559301 | NCBI WGS metagenome assembly JAABUU01 (sample SAMN10711884, study PRJNA513360) | rock metagenome | isolation source: Antarctica rocks | place: Antarctica: Victoria Land, Richard Nunatak white
AGGTTTCCTAGGTCAACGCACAGTCAGGGTCAAAGCTCTGCAGCTAGCGCTACGGACGATATCTGCCGCACTGGTCACACCTACGCACGCGTTCGATGGTGTACTAGGCCTACCTGACCGTACCGCCAGTCAGATTGAGCTGTCGTCGCACACGAATTGTTCTGCTAAGCAAGGACTGGTTTTGGATACAGACTTTTGACGACCACTGTACATGCTTGGATCGCGACTGGATGCCTAAGTGCAACAGCTGTGCATCCCCCTGATCATAAATCAAGAATGCGTGACTAATGTTTGATAAACTTATCCAGTTCAATGTCACCTTCCGGTCAAAACGCGTCAAAATTGAAGCTGCAAACAGAGGCCAAGCGCGGCGTAGCTGCCCTGCCGCCGCGCTTATAATGCTCGCCATCTTCAACGTCCTGGCCACCAACATCTTTGCGAAGCACCAGAGAATACCACACCCGGCGATTGTGCCTTGACGCGTCACTGCAATAGCAGCGTTATGCAGTTAGCCATGAACAAATTATCCACATTGGTACCGGTGCTAGCTTTGTGTTTTGCAGCTTGCACTTGTGCCAATGTCCACGCATTCAGCACCGCACCGGTAAGGCCTATCGTCCGTGAACGTTTGCTTTGTGTGGGCTCTGCAGTGCATGCGTTTTCTATGGCTGCCTCGACGAGTGATCCTGACTAGCCCGGCCAGGCTCTTGCGTCAACATACAAGCCGCATGCCGAAACCTTGCCGCATATTCCCCAGGACGTATGTGCATGTGCGCATAGTGCTGATTTTGTCACCAACGCTCGCTGAGTTTCGTTGCAGGCTCCCGCTCCAGGGATGGAGGCTTCTTGTACGCTGACCCCCGAGCTGGAGGAAGGCCCTTACTACCTGGATGACATATTGTTCCGCAGCAACATCACAGAGGACCAGATTGGAATCCCTCTTGTTCTTCGTTTCAAGGTCGTCAACACGGATTGCGAGCCCTTGGCAGACACTTTTGTGGACATCTGGCACTGCAACGGCACTGGTTTCTACTCTGGATACACTCGTGAGTTGCTGCTACATTTGCTTCACGACTTCAGTTCGAACGCGTCAACAATGTACAGCCCACTGCCTCCAAACCATGTATGCTCAGAGCTATGCTGGCCTCTAATTCCTCCAGAAGCTGCACTTAAAGTATCACTTGTGAGTGGGGTTGTTCCTGGATGTGTACTATCATGCATACATGCAAGTGTACACTGTATGAGTCGCGAAATTGGCACACCAATTTGCAGCCGCTCAGAGCATAGTGGCTGTTTGCCACTAGTGCTGTTGTCTATGCACTCTGTTGATTCTGGTTGGTAGCTTCAACTTCAGGAAAGCATTCACGATTCATCACACAAGAACAGTCTGAGACCTTTGCATCATCTGCATGCCTCTGCCTAGCATGGAATATACAATCATTCTACTTTGCACTCGCCAAATTCTGCTTGGACATTGCTCCCTTGCCTGCACTGGTTTAATGCTGTACATTTATGAGGTAGTAATTACACTTCCTCCTTGACTGCAGTGTCTGCCGGTGCTGGTGACAGCGGACAGACAAGCGCAGGTGAAGCCAATGCGCTTGCACCTTCCGGCTCAGCTTCCACACCCGAAGGAGCACCAGGTGCACCGTCAGGTACCATGGCACCTTCTTCTGAAGCTGCTCCATCAGGAACCATGGCTACAGCAAACGCCAGCTCACCAGAAGGGTCAGCGTCTGCTGGGTCATCCACCACGTCATCTGGTGGTCAAACATCCACTGTTACAGACACACTAACCTGGCTCAGGGGCATTGTGCAAACAGACGAAGATGGCATCGCTGAGTTTGAGACTATCGTGCCTGGATGGTACTCAGGACGTGCGCCTCACATTCACATTAAGGTAATTACACGTGGTAGTCAGTCAATGATGCGCATGACGGTCTCATGCATCACTGTTATGCATGCATATTCAGTTGATGTACAGAATGTATCTCTTGTTATCAGATATACGTACAGTGTCTTTGATGTTGTCGCTATGTACAGTATCTTTGAACACAACCAAAAGTCTTGCAACCATAACATTTGTGCTGCTTCTTGCTGCATGCTTTGCCACTTGCATGTCCCCTGTAGTGTGATGCTGAGTGTACAAACACAGCAACTGTATCTTTTTGACAATTGCAGGTGCATGTGCCATACAACATGACACTAGATGAGTATGACCAGTACACAGACAGCCATGTGGTTCACACAAGCCAGGTCTTCTTCGAGGACTCTCTCTACAACCAGATCGCAGTAACAGAACCTTACATCCAGGACAGTGTGACTCGCACACTCACAGCTGATGACAGGGTCTACGCTGCTGACACCACAGCAGTTCTGGATGTTAGTCAGGATGACTCAACCCTGAGTGACGGCCTAGTGGCAATGATCACTGCTGTCATTGATGAAAGCGCCTCACCGTCCCCAGCATCAGAGCAGGACTCTAGTCAGTCATCACAAGGTGGTGACTCATCAACCACAGCAGCTCCCAGCATTCCAACCACCCCTGGAACCAGCTCAGCAAACCGCCGTTTGTTGACAGCCTGAAGCCCAGCACATTGCAAAACGTGTGGCTGATACTTGTCACACCCTGTGATTGTTAAGAGAGTCTGTGTGAGTGTTTGCATTTTCAAGACACATGTTCTGGTCCACTGAGGATCACTGAGTGTCCAACCCCTGAATACAAGAAATGACACTAGTATGAATGAGAACGCCCAACACTAGCTTCTCTGCTACATTAGATAGTTGGTGGTTTTTGCACCAGAATGATACTCTAAGAACCCAACAACATTTCCCCTGCTACAGTAGATGGTTAGTTGCTTTCTGAGCAGAAGTTTTGTGTAGGCAGTGCTCGAATGCCCTCAAGTAATTTGAATCTTGTTGTTGCAGTGTGGGATCACTAGTTGGTTGTCTGATAGTAGAATCATGCTAGCACTGTGAATCTTGGCATCTAATGGCCATGGTACAGCACGTACACGAGTAGCCTAGTATAGCTATGAGTAGGCTGATACTGTCAGTGCGCACACTAAACAAACTGTACTGCTTGCAAGCGTTCTCCTTGTAAAAGCCAATCTTCACTCACCCGTTTGTTTTTAGCACATGACACATCACTACCTCAAGGTGTGCTGCTCTGTTAAATCAAGCTCAACCAAGTGTGCTGGCTGTGTCTTAAAGCTACACTCAATACACTGTCACACTATGAGAGTCACAGCTGCACAGCTGATTTGGTGTAGCATGTTTTGACATCAATATTCTGACCCAGTTGTGATGACAAGCCATCAGAACACCTTTGCAGCGTCCTATGGCGTGTCTGGCCAGTTGGGCTCAGCAGGACCTGGTAATGAGCAAGTGATTTGATACTGAATTCCAACAGGGCATCGAGCAGTAGCTACTCTGAGGTTGGGTAGAACATCGTTTAACATCTACAATGAAAGTCTTTGTGCTAAGATGGCGAATATTGTTTCTTTGCAGTAGCTATGAGCAATGTCCCTCTTGTCTCTTTCTCCTGCTGCAGCAGGCGTTACGACATAGGGTTTCGATCGTCGCGGAGGGTTGCAACTGTATAATCGACATGGAAACACACGCTGTTGCGCGACGCACTTGCGTCAAGGCAGGCCAAAGTCTAGGGTTTCCTTTACAGTTGAAGGCAAAAAGCGACCCTGAATTGATTCATACGGCTGTGCGTGAAGCCTTTTGGTGCGACAACATGCACGCCAGACGCAGCGCTCACCGCTCGAGGCAGGCTCTGTGACAAGTCTGCTAGAAGTGGTGAGCGCTGATCCAAAGTTTTAACTCAGTTAACATGGCAGACGACTTCGAAAGAGCTGTGTTGTTCAGCTTTGATCAGACCGGCAATGTCGATGCCGCTCTCAAGGTGCGCAGAGCATTGCTCATGTCATCGCAGCTCTCCAGAAGCAGCATTGATTGTGCACACACTGTGGTACAGGACCGCGCGGTGGCATACTGCAACGAGACAAAGGCGCAACCTCTGTCTTGGCAGCTATGTCTTGAGAAATACTCCACAACTGCTTACATGGAAGTCAGATTCTGGTGTCTACAAACGTTGCACGAGGTACGCTCAGCTCTGCCATCAGTCCATTAGCACCAGTCTGGAGAGCTATTGTTGCTCTGGCAGTTGCATGCAGTCAAGCCGCACTCTCAACTGACAAGTGAAATCTTGCAGGTTCTGGTCACCAGGTATGATCAGCTTGATAGCAATGTGGTGAGTCTCTACCCATTCCAGTTTACAAATTTGCTCCTGCTGCACAGCTCAGCCGTGGCCCCTGCTGCAGACTCTGGCAGTGGATTGTGTTGCATCGTGATCAGTCATTTCAACCACATCCGTCTGTACCTGGTTGCTCACGAAGACCTGCGTCATTACATTGATGCAGGTCAAGCAAGCTGTGCTGTCATGGGTTAGAAATACAAATGTGGAGCATCAAATGCCTCCTTTCTTGCGCAATAAGGTTGCGCAGGTCATTGTGGCCTTGGTTCAGGTTAGCTGCTGCACACACACTCACTCACTCACTCACTCACTCACTCACTCACTCACTCACTCACTCACTCACTCACTCACTCACTCACTCACTCACTCACTCACTCACTCACTCACTCAATATTTGCTTGCTCCTAGCATTAGGTATGTCTAGTCCTGAGCTTTCTGGTTCAGGTCACTGCAGCTTACTAGTGTTCAGATTAGTCACAGACATTTTGCATCGGCCCGGCCAAGGCACAATGAGCTGCTGTTTGGGTTGGTCCTCAATCACCAATGCAACAGAAAGCATTGGTCAAAACTAGGTGCTGCCCCATTCATGTTTCGCAAGATATAGTCTGCTTGAGTTTAGTGCGTGAGTGCTCATGCAGCAGCCTAGGTCCTCCACATGATCTTGAGTGCAATATGCATAAAGCAAGCTGCTTTGCAAGTCAGCTGAGGTACTTTACTAGAGTTAGATTTTTGACATCCCGTTTGTGCTATCACAGACCATACTCAATTTGACTTATTACAGATCATACTCACCTTGACTCATCACAGATCATACTCACCCTGATTCATCACGTGTCATACTCAACTTGACTTATCACAGATCATACTCAACAATTTCCAGGTGGTCCTCTGCTAAGGTCGTCATCAATGAGGTGCTCAAAACAGTGGCGTCTATGATTGTGTCCACCCATGGTGGGCATCTCCTGTCTGCAGACTGCGTTGCCCACTAAACAATACACTGTTTACCATTATGCGCATGTCCTGTCTGCAGAACGAGTACCCCCACAAGTGGCCCAGCTTCTGGACGGATCTGCTGGGAATGCTGCCAGAGGGCCCAGGGGTGGTCGACATGTTCTGCCGGATCCTCATTGCCATTGATGATGATGTCATCAGCCTAGACATCGCAAGGTGAGTCACATGCTGCATGAGCTGGCAATGATGTGAGTGACAAGACTTGTCATTGTGCAGAGTGTGACCTGCTTTGCTGCTGATAGCCCTGCCCTGGGCCCTGCCTCTGTTTTACTTGGGTATGCTGTGCTCAGCTGTGTCTCAATGCTGTGCCCTGCCCTGCCCTGCCCTGCTCAGCCCTGCCCTGCCCTGCCCTGCCCTGCCCAGCCCTGCCCGGCCCTGCCCTGCCCTGCCCTGCCCTGCCCTGTCTCAATGCCTTACTCAGCCCTGCAAAGCTGCCCTGCTGTGCCTCAATGCCCTGCCCTGCCCTGCCCTGCCCTGCTCTGCTCCTAGCTGCCCTGCCCCGTCCTTTCTTGCCTTGCTCCTCCTTTGACAAGGACTCCCTCAGCATCAAAGTTGGCGCTGACCACTGTGCAGGACCAAGAGGGCATCAAGCGCAGCATGCAGTTGAAGGATGCAATGCGTGAGACCTGCCTGAGTGACCTGGCAGAAGCTTGGTATAACCTGCTGACAGCCTACCAGTCTGCAAACCCTGACTTGGCGGCGGCTGTGCTGAACACTGTGGAGCGCTATGTCAACTGGATAGATGTGGCTCTGGTAGTCAATGAAAGGTGGGCGCTGCAACAATCAATCAATCAACTTACAGCTTGTCTTGGGGGGCCCTCAGAGGAGTCACAGACAACAGCTGAGAGTTCTCAAAGTATGCATGAACAAGTCATTAATGCTGTTCCCAGACCACAGAAAAGTCCAAGCAGATGCTGTGATGTATGGTCACATGTCTGCGTCGTGAATCATGTTTGATAAGTGTCTCATTGAATGCCTTAATGCGTTCCTGCTGCTCTGTGCTCCATTGCTCTCTAAAAGTCTGAAACGGCACAGGCCTGCTTAGCCTAGTGATGCACCTCATTGTTTGTCATGACAAGAAGTGGCTTTCTTCTCGCTGCAGGTTCATCCCGTTGCTCTTCACCTTGCTGTCAAGTCCTTCAGAAACCCTGAAAGGCGCAGCAGCAGATGTCCTCACAGAGGTCATCAGCAAACGCATGGAACCACAGAACAAATTAGGCCTGATTCAGCAGCTAGGGTTAGGCAGGGTCTGTGCCCAATGGGGAAATGGGTTACCTGTACAAGACGGGGAATACGAGCTAGCTACCAAATACGCCAAGCTGCTGGCAACAATAGTCACTGGTAAGGCAAAGAAAATCTTTTGTTGTTCAAACATATTGTGTTAAGAGTGTAATAGCTTCTGCATTCACCAAGCATTTTGTCAGCTGATGACTGACATGCAGCCTGGAGATCAGCACTGGTGTCAAAAGTCACATGTTCTGGTTTGCACATTTGTGCTGATACTCAATCAGTACTCAGACAACACGCATCTCAGCAAGGTCTGCACATGCCATCATGAATTATGTGCATGTGTGTGTTGCTGCAGAGGTGTTAGATAGTTGCAAGAAGGTGGAGAATCAATTAGTCAGCTTTGCAGCTGTGGGTGTGGTAATGGATGAGGAAGCTGTGCAGGAAGCCACCTCCACCTGCCAAGCTGCTGATAAGCTAATCCAGGTCAGTTATGGAGCCCTCACAGATGAACTCATCCTCAGCCAGCACGTGGCTATCTTCGACTGCCTGCTTGCTTGCATTTGCTGCAGTGGGTCGAGACTGCAGACAATGTACCCTTCACACCTGCTTCCTCCTGTGATAGATTGTTTGTTTACTCTGTGCCGGCTTTGTGCACAAGGCACATTGTATCATTGTTTAGTTTAGCACATTTATAGTTGAACTGTTGATGTTTCATAATCATAAAAGGCAGCACTTGCAGGTGTCAGACTTGCCACGTCAATTACTGTGACCTGTGATGTGGCGCCAGTTATCTTCTTCCTGTTGGGTTGTACCAGACACCTCTATTACGTTTTCTACAACAAAGTGCTTGTATCGCATGTTCCTGAGGAATTGTATATTGTGTTCCTTGACTTCAAAAACAGAAATGGGCCATGCAGGACTTGCTTCCAGCAGTGCTAGCTACTTTGAGGGATTCTGAAGACGAGGTGGCTACAGCAGTCGTGCCATTCCTGAACAGCTGGGTAGCTCGTCTGAAAGCCAACCAGAAGAGGACAGGTGGCGTTCCCACAGTAAGCTTCCACGCAGTATATCCTACTCACATCATCAGGAGAAAATGCCATTCAAATGTGCTCAAACTTGGTCACAGACACCTGGTGTGAATGCATGATACTAATTGCATCATACTCTGCTGGTGACCAATGCACATACTTGATGTGTTGCATGTTTGTGCAGTGTGTTGTGATGTGATTGCGATGTGAGTGCAGAAAATGTGATAGCTCTGACACTGGTGCTATAAGGCAAATTTTGCTGATATCAGGGTTTATTTAGGGTTTGTTCAGGGTTTTTGGGTATATTTGCACATGCCATGGCACTTTATGTAGCATCTTTTCATTGACTGTTGGCAGACATCTTGACTGTACATGGAAGCTTTACAAAGCCACTTGTGCTATGCTGCTCAAAAACGAAGAGAATCCATAAAATAAATTCTTTTTACATTCTATGTGACTGGGGTGCCATTTTTGCAATGTCTGTTTTACTTTGCAACCGAAATAAAAACCACACAGGCACAAAGGCGGTAGCAGCAAAAGAGCTGCAACTATAGCACCTAACACATCACTGTTATCTCAGGCAAATGAAACCTTGCAGCAGGCAGAGTGGTGTCCATATTCAGAGTTTAGGCTTCAGGAATGAGCTGTTGTCTGCTGCGTCACAGGATTGAATGTTGTCTGCTGCGTCACAGGAAGCTCTGCAACACATCCCCGCCATGCTAGACTCCCTGGCAGTCTGCGCCAGATTCCCAGAAGACTCCTGCAACTATGCCCTCACAGCTCAAGATGCCACAGAGGCAGTAGCAGCGGAAGAGGAGACTGCAGCTGTGCTGGAAAAGAGGCAGGACTTGTTCACCCTCTTCAAGAACACAGCCAAGCTGGTTCCGGAGCCGGCCTATGTGTTTGTGGGGAAGCAGCTGCAAGGCGTTGTGTCCAGGCAGAAAGCTGAGTGGCAGGTAAGCATCCTCCATGAACACAACTCATCTGAATGGATGTTAGCTTACCTAACAAACTTCCATAGATTTAGATATACATGGACTAACTGCAAGCAGGGTGCAGATGAGTGCCTGCAGGAGAATGTGCCAATTTTTGCTTGAAACCACAACAAGCCAAGCAGTCCCTCCCAATCTGGGGTTGTTTAGAGCGGTTGAGTTGCCCTGACAAGGCCCGCCATTCGAAAACGTCCCCTGAAAAAACCGCCCTGATTGACTGTGCAAGCACAGTGTACAGACGCAAGGGGAGCAGAATAGGGATAGCATCATTCCTGCCTGGATCGGCTGTTTGACTGTGTGAGCATGCCCCTTGGTTGCTCTTGTGCCTAAGCCAAAACGCTAAAATGCAGAATACCCACTCACACCTGCCATGTCAATGCCGCCTGTGAGTGGCATCAAGGCAAGATCTGGACAATTCTACAGCGTTGCAAGATGCGCAGCAGCACCAGTAAGCGATTTGACATTACTAATTCAGTTTCCATCCGTATTTTCATGACCATCTTCCCCAAGTCAACCTTGTTTGCTTGACTTCATTGATGCTGCAGAACAGCATATCGGGGTTCCTGAACACCAACATTCTGCAAGCAAGTTACCTGCTGCCAGAGCACTTCAGTCCAGAACATACTTTGCAAAGTCAAAGGTGTATGTGCAAATGTGTGACACGTCCGTTTGTCTGCTGATGCTGACGTATTGTGGCGGCATCGTCACGAGCAGTTGCACGCAACATGCCTGCCTCCTGCTGTGGTTCCAGATGATGGATTGGTGCACACACGCAGGGTGAGCTGATACACATGTCTGCCTGGAACGGCTGTGTGAAAATGTTTGACTGCAGCAGTACAGCAGTGTGACTGATATGACCGCACTGGAAGCGGCACAATTGCTGAAATTTGGAGTGCAGCAGTACCTGGCTGCATGACAGTGGTGATGTGGTGCAGGCAAGTCAGCGTCCAAGGGCTTGGTAGGTTCTGCAGACAGCACCATACCCTTGGGTGCTGTTTTGCCTGCACATCAGCAGTCATGTACTGCCCTAGTCGACAGTTCCAGGCAGAAAGTGTGTCTCTGCTCACCTTGCATCTGTACACTATGCATGCAGCGCTGAACACCAGGGCATAAGTAGGCAAAGCAGGCATTGTGCATGTACTTGCCGTGGTGGATTCTGCAATACAGCAGCTTCAACAAAAGCTAAAAGGCAGCAAGATATGAAAAGTGCAGTGTGGTATACCTTTACACCTAATGTTTTCGAAAGTTTTTTGTCATTGTGGACATGCTGCAATCCTGCATCGAGAGGAAGTATCATGTATATGCTGCCGTCCTCCAGTTCCAGTAACACAACATCGACACAAACGTGTCTGATGTGTCCACTCAGCGAGGTGTCGCTGCAGAAACTGTGACAGGGCTACAGCTGGTCTGCAATGGCCTCTTTCGATAGCCCCTCTGTTTGTCTTATTCCCAGCAAGTCTGCCTTCCGAGTCCCCTACTGCTCAATACACCATTTTGTGTTGCACAATAGTTGCTGCTGACTGTTGCAGGATCTTGCATTCACCCTTGGCGCACCTGCTAGTTTGCAAGCCAAGACTGTGCATAACCAGTCTGGTTTTTTGTGATCAAGCCTATCTGTTCTTAATTTTTATCATGAGGGAGAGCAAGTGCATGGAGGTGTATGAGCTGAATCTTGACACATGGCAGTGGCACAAGCTTGCTTACACCGGCTAGCCGCCACAGTGTGTGGAAGCCTCCAGCAGATCATCAGTGCCTTCAGTAGCTTGTTGGTGTTGTGCAGGATGTGGAGTTAGCCATAACACTGTTATACCAGCTGGGGGAGGGGGCAGCTGAGGAGACCCTAAAGCCAGGCAGCGGCACCCTGGGGCAGCTTGCCACAGGTGCATCACCACAGCATTTTTTGCATCTCAACCTTTTCCTTTTTTGTTGTTGCATTTGGATCTTTTGTATCAGGATTTTCTGCATCTACATCTTTTGCTTCTCGATCTTTTGTATCTGAATTGTTTGCATCTACATCTTTTGCGTCTCGATCTTTTGCATCTGGATCTCTTGCCTCTAGGCCGCATGCATTCTGTGTGTGCAACATTCTGAAGCCACTTTATTCTGAACGTGAAATATCTTGAACGTGTGCAGGGTATATGACCGTCATATGGTATTCATTACAGTAAGAGATATGATGGCAACAAATACTCTGTGATGACAGTGTTAGTACCAGTCAAATGGACCAGTGTGTTGGTTATGTACTTCACACAGACTGAGCATGAAAGCAGTCATGTGTCCTGAGATGACATTTTGAGCTGCGCCTGAGCTGGGCTGTGCTTTATCAGCACACTGGGTCTGCGGCAGGCTGCTGACCATACTGTCATTGTATGGTGCAGACTTGTTTGCTGCTGAACATACTGTGCTTTCTGTTGCAGCTTTGCTTGCAGCTGACCATACTGTGATTTCACCCTGCAGGCTTGTTTGGTGTTGAGGTGCCAGCCTGGCATCACAGGCTGGTGGTCTCGGCTCTTCTGGAAACCTATGTGCGCTTCAGCAAGTAAGCTGCTGGCCTGCTCATCTTTGCTTGATCCGTATTTGCCTCTGTTGGTTACACGCCTGCAAGGAAGGTTTCAGGATTAAGGGGGGTTGTTTTTTTTATGGGTTTTCCCGCTTTGGTGGCATGTGGCCAAGGGTATGCCATACAGTGCTGTTGCTGATTGTAAATGACTGTATCATGTGCCTGTATTACATGATTGTACATGGTTGTGTTTGCATCAGTATGATCAGCAGAGCGTAAGCGTAACCTGAGCTGCTGCCGCTGCTTCAACAGGGCATGTGGGACTTCCAGCTTTGATCATTGATGACATGCCTCTGACAATAAGCTTTGTGGTCAAGCTTTGACAATAGATGCATGACATTTTTTCAGTTACGCAATCACCGCAATCACCTGCAGAGTGATGCAGCAGAACCAGGAGTTCATCCCCAATGTTTTGGCTGTCTTCCTTGGGGACTCTGGCATGGGTCACCCTGATGAGGTAATCCTCTCCCAATGTAGCTGTGTTTACTCATTTTCTTGCTGTCACCTACTGCAATCTACCCTGAGATGCTTTAGCTTACTTCACATCATTTCGATTTCATCTACTAGAACGTAGATGTTCAAGATTTTTGTCGCTACTGGGGAACAAACTTTGCACAATGAAAAAGCTTTCTACGTACAATATTTATGGTATACACTTCAGGTTTTCTGTCCAGGCTTGCTGTCAGCATAAGTTTTTCCCCTAGCTTGCATCCAGCAAATTTGGTTGGACTATGACAGGCATACATGCTTTTACTTTTACCGCAACTTTCCTTCTGCATGCTGTTGCATGCAAAGCATGGTTTCAGCTGAGCAGATGTGACAACGCCTGGTCTTGCAGTCAGCACATCCTTGTCCAGCACCTTGTCACTCACCGGATGGGATAAGTGATGTGTG
>JAABUU010006886.1_pt1 | contig 11977 bp, 15 predicted proteins | sample 5559301 | NCBI WGS metagenome assembly JAABUU01 (sample SAMN10711884, study PRJNA513360) | rock metagenome | isolation source: Antarctica rocks | place: Antarctica: Victoria Land, Richard Nunatak white
TTATTATTATTATTATTAGGGCAGCTGTCAGGGCATACAAGCATTGAAGCAGTTGGGTGCCTGCAGGCGCTAATGGTGGAGCCAGTCATTGCTGCAGATGGGCACACCTACGAGAAGGCTGCCCTAGAGACCTGGCTTCAGCAGCATACCATCTCCCCTGTCACTGGAGACTTTCTGCCTCACACCCGTATAGTGCCTAATGTCCTCATCAAGAGTGCCATCGGGACCAACCAGGGGTTGTAGGTCTGACATCAAAGCAATTGGTCAGCTTAAGGATGCTTCTGGAAGCGAGGAGTGATACTGAAGTGGGCATGGTTGCTTCGCAGGTGAGAAGCTGGCATGAAGCTGTTATCCTTTTTATAGTCAGTCTGTTTGTCTTGTCAGTGAATTTGGTTGCATGCGCAGAGATCCGGGTGCACAGCATTTGCCAAGTCAAAATGTGCTTAGTAATTGCAGCTGTTTTCAATGATGCTACTTCTTGTGGAGCTGAGTGGCTCGCAGGAGATGTTTCCCAAAAAGCTAAGCTTGGGGTCAAGACTTATGCTGAGACTGATGCAATCCAAGCAGATGCAAATTTGAGACATAACCCAGGATGGCATTCAAGGCCCTTGTAAAGTTGTACCTGGCAATTGGTCAAGCATGCCATAGGTGTCAGACAGAAAAACAAACAGGAGGGTGCTTGCTGTACAGTAGTCTCTTCCTTGTGTTGTTGAAGCTAGACACAGGAGATTGATACAACCAAGTTCACATGCAACTTCTCTCTCAAAGCTGCATTGGCCATGACTTGTTCCTGTGTAAATCTGTCTTGGTGCTGCCCAATGTGTAAAATGATCCTTGCCAACATACACTTGCCAAACACTCTCTGTCATAAGGAACGGTGGGCCAGTGTGAGTTTACAAGCTGCAAAGGCTGTTTTGAAATTACCATCAGCGGATTGTGCTGTCATTGCTGCTGAGCTGACTGCAAATCCAGCTGCTCTGCATTCAGATGCTATGTCTTGCATGCTCAGCACCCAAACCTCCTGTTGGCAAAGTCCCGTGATGAGTTCCTGCCAACTTTGCTAAGTCAGCTGCATCCTGGGCTGAACTGTCACGCTGTACAGCTGCAAAGCTGTAGAAAGGCAGGATCTGGGTTTTGCCCACCTCCTGTGGTAAGTGTGGCAACATGCGAGCCATGATGTCTCTACAGCACACCAAAGACAATGTGAGCTTATTTGCATGTCTGTGCAGAGGCAACTCAGCTACTGGGGTAATGAAATGATGCTCAATCTGCTGACTCACAGCAAAGAGCAACTAGACACCAGTGAAGACGTGCATTCATTTGGCAGATGTACCTGCTCTTCCAGCTGGCATAGCAATGGTGCACACTATGTTCTGCACAAATCAGGCAGAACAATGATATTTGACGCCATGCGTGCGTGCATTGTGCGTGCGTGTGTGCGTGCATGCATGTGTGCATGCATGTGTGAAGCTTAGCAATGCAATGCACATTGCAATTACCTTGGGTTGAGCAGTGTCACTAAGCTCATGCCATACTGTGCAAACTTCTTGCTGAGAAACTCTGGGGATGGGTCTATACCAGAAAGAAAAGGTTCTCCCTTGATGTCCACCACCTACAGAAAGCAGGCGTAGTCATGACCCAGCATGACCATGAGAGCATGCCAAACCTGTCAAAACGCACAGCACAGGCTGTTTGCCAGATGCTTATAAAAAGGTCGAGGAAAGCTGCAGGAGCTCAGTGGTTTAGTTGTCTGACAATGACATGATCAATCACGACTTGGTATTACAACTTGCGCACATGTGCACTACTGGGGTTTGATCATGCATTTGATGCACTGATATACAATCCGCATCATGATGTGCAGAAACCAGGTCTTGCATGACGGTAGTATGCAAGCTTGAGTCAATTGAGTTGCAAGGACGTTTATGTTTGACGCAAACAAGTGGACGACATTCAAGCTTGCCTTAGCTGTGTTGGCGTAGCCTACAGCCTGTGTCCTGCCTTCTAGCACATCTAGATGCAGAAAGTCAAAGTAGAACAGGCTGGTCGGTGCAGCCAGGCCAGCAATATTGGCTACCAGCTGCTCCACAGCCTCCTGCAGGAAGAATATGAAAGATTACGCATTTTTGGAAGTGTTTACTCTGTCACAGATTTGAAATGGAACTGTTATAAAATCCGCAACAGTGTAAACAAAAGACCAAGAGTGATCTTTCTGTGGGCACAGCTTCCTGACTGTTTTGCTGTGACTACCTTGCCAATGTGTCACAGAGTGGTTGCCCTTTGCTGTCACCTCAGATACTCCTGGTCAATGATTCTACCACAATTGAACATGATGGTATCAGAACTTGCAGGTGTCATGTGCTGCAGCTTGTAGCACTGGAGCCGCCACTGAGTCTGTACAATGACTGTGACACACCAGGCAGAGCACCTTTCAAATTCTTTGGGTACATGCGCTATAAACGCCACAGAGTAATCCAGTACAATGTGATGTGAGCAGTGCTTGGGAGCAAACTCAGGTGCTTGCATCACACACGTGCGTACCTTATGTGATATTGAAGAGGATGTGGTTGAACACAGTCTGCATGCAGGCATGATGATGCACGATGATGCATGTGGGGTGTAGTACACTTTTGCCTTGCTGCTGGCAGTTCAAAACCTGGAAGCCAAGGCAATAGCATGTACCTCTGGTAGGTAGTATACTAGGCCTTCACAGATGAACAGGGAGGGCTTGGCTGCATCAAAGCCCGTCCCTTGTAAAGCATCTTGCAGGGTGCATTTGGACAGATCAGCTCCAACAAACACTGGCCTAGGATACTGCAACACATGTGTTTGATGAGGCACACTGCCGTGGCTGCCGTGACATGTCTAAGACTGTTAGGCGGAAGCCAGCTTGACTGTATGAAGCATGCATCAGCAATAGATGTGTGTCACAGCATGGAGGTGTTTGTTTGCATTTAGCTATTGGTGCATTTTGCTTCAGCGTGGGGTCAAGCAGGCAAATTGTGGAGCTGCAAGCAGTCGGCCTTTGCAGTGACATAAGGCAGCAAATAGTTTATCAGCACAGGTATCAAGAGCACAGCTTGACTCACCTTGTTAGTATCTGGCAAAACCTTCTGCACAAGCTTCTGCTTGATGGCAGATGCATGGGGCAGGTCAATCTCGTAGAACTGCACAATCAGACCAAATGTGCATCAGCATGCTGTGTTCTTCTGTCACTTCCATGGTGAAAATCACCCGTAATGGTGCAAGATACATACTAATTGCATGGGCACAGTCAGAAACCTGAAGCATGTTTGATCTGACCACGTATGTGAATGCAATGTATACCTGCATGCCAGGAGCGTGAAGTCTGTAAGCTCTGCTGTCAAACCCAGCTGCTATGACAACCACTTGTGTCAACCCCAGTTTTGTGGCTCCTTCCACCGCTTGGTCAAACCATATTGTGCGAGCATCAATGTAGTTGGCCGTTCCAGGGGAACCATGCTTCGGGTGCTCTGTCACGCGCTGCACAAGAAAGCAGTACAGATGACCAGTAGGTACGTCAAGTGTTCAGATGGATTTGGTCAATAATCTGGTGGCTTACCTTGTAGGCAGACAAGCAGGCGGGTAAGCACCTGTTCACACAGCTCCTGCAAGATAACACAGCTTTGAGCACTTGCTGACCCAAAGTCAGTTCAGTACGCAACTTCATGGTGGCTTCTGACCTGACAGGCATCAGTTTGTTTCGGAACAGAAACGCTACGTCGTCGTTGTTCGTGTTTGGATGATGCATATCGCGGTTCATAGTCCGAAAAATTAGCTGCGATCAAGCATGGCAGAGTCAGCAACGACATGAGAAGCTCGTCACATCACACCCTTACAATCACTGACCATATTGTAGTTTGTGGGCATGAATTTGGTCAAAAACCCCAGCACGCCACCATTTGCTTTTCCTCTCGGTGCCTTTGCAACTGATCCGGCATGTACCTCGGCCATCGAGCAGTAACTCAAACAGCTACGCGAGAGTGCTTTCTGTCGTGAGAGAAGCTGTGCCAGCGATGCTACAGGAACTCCGTCACAACAACACGCAACCCGCCGGAGTGCGCTGCGACTTTACACAGATGGACGTTGTCAGGTATGCGTAGCAATCAGAGACGTTTCCGCTTGAGATCGTACCCTCGGGGAAAATACAAAACGCAGACGGCAAACCATGCGATACCGTTGATGTTTGCTGTGTAAGCTGGTCTGTCGAGTCCTGTGCACGTTCGTTCTTCCAAGGTCTGAGCATCTCGCAAACGACGAAGAAGAGGCAAAGATGACCAATCGGTCGCATCGGTCGGTTGGATTTGTGTCCCGGCATTCGCTGCTGTGGTTTGACCGGCGATGTCATTAGGCGCTCGCTGGGCGTGAGCCGAAGATTCGACCAGCTTGTCGTGTGTATCTTCTTTGATCTTCCAATACCTGTCACTGCAGCCAGTCTGACAGCGTTGCCCGGGGTCTCAAGCCCTAACATGCACCTGCTGTAGGGCCCGCATTCCGCCTTGTCGTCGATCCGATGTTGAATTTCGCCTTGCGCAAGCAGCTTTTAGCGCGTACTGCACAAGATGCCCTGAAAGCATTGCGCGCGTCAGCAGTTGCACTCCCAGAGTATCAACGTTGCGCACAGCAAGGACGCTCCTTTGCCGCTGGGCCATCTTTTGAGTACGAGCCAGATTACAGCAAGAAACATGACATTGTGCGCAAATCGGGCGTTGATGTGCTGCACGATCCGCTGTACAACAAGGCAAGTTGTTATTTCGCCATGCAGCTCATGCTTGATTGCAAGTGTAGACGTGAGCTGACTGCAAGCTGTGCCACTCCTTGCGACAGGGAACTGGATTTCCTCACGCCGAGAGAGAACGATTGGGGGTCAGAGGCCTGTTGCCCCCTGGCACACTCTCCATGGAAAGACAGGTGAGTTGCTGATTCACGGCTTTTGGACAGCCAGTCAGTGACTCTCGCGCCAAATGCTCACCATGTGCAATGCACTTGCCAGGCTGCACGAGTGCTGGATGACTACCAGTATGGAAGGGACTTCATCGATCCCTCGCATGTGAAGGATGGTGGAGTCACCAAAGATCACACTCGGCAGTGGAAAGTCTTGCAGGAGCTGCAGGTTGGTCTACTCTGCATCGTCTTGGCCCATGTGTGTCTCAAACAGCATGACTTGTCAGCTTAGACATTGCTGCATTGTTCTGACATGCTATACTCAAGTAAAAGGCTTTACTCATCAGTTGATCCAGATTCTAGTCTATCAAGCAATGTTGTAATGCTACAATGCTGTTGCAGGATCGCAATGAGACCTTGTTCTACAAGGTGTTGCTGGACAACTTCACCACCATGGCGCCCATTGTGTACACTCCGACAGTAGGCTGGGCATGCCTCAACTACCACAAGCTGTACCGCAGGCCCAGAGGCATGTTCTTTAGTGCAAATGACAAGGATGAAATGGTGAGCTATTTCCAATGCATGCTTGCTGGGCACCGCTCTAAAAATGCCTTGTCCTTGCATGCATGCTCGCAGCTTTGTTCACTGCAGGTGCAGCTGTCACTGCATGTCATCACTCACTTGTCCAGCCTCCTTTACTGAGCTTGCAGCTATAGGCTCAGCTCTGGTCAAGCCTACTGAGTTTTGCCCATGGCACTAGCATGTGTGCAATTGAAGCATTGAATGACTTGTTTCATTCAGATTCAGCATTCTCAGAATTGTCACAGTTGTTGTCTGTTGACTCCCCTGATGAGTATTAAAGACAGGAATTGAAATTGATTGAATTACATTTCGACTGCCTGTTGCAGTCGGCCATGATTTGGAATTGGCCAGCACAGGAAGTGGATGCCATTGTGGTAACAGATGGCAGCCGTATCCTGGGCCTGGGTGACCTAGGCCTCAATGGTCTTGGCATCTCCATAGGTGTGACTACCTACCTCTTGCCAAGCGTTACAGTCTGCTCTGCCCGTTCCTCCACACATGTTACAGACTTCAAAGAACAGGGCTTAGTTGTATTGACTCTAATGCAGATCACAACGCTGTTGTCGGCCTGGTTTTAGCCCATCTTTGGTCTTACTTGAATGACTGTCTGTCTTGTTTGCGGTTCTGGCCTCCTTGTCATTGCACTTTGAGGGTGGTTATCCTGTCATGCAGACCTGCATACCTGACAGTCTCAGGTGCTCAAGCACCAGGCCTGAATGCTCAGCTTTGAAACCACTGTAGCAGAGCTGAGGTAAGAGGGGCTAGCATGTCAGGCAGTCCATTTCTCACACTGTTATACCTCCCATCCATTCAACCTAAGGCCAATTGGAGGCATCTCAGCGTCGGGCACAACTAGCATGCTCAATCCTGAAATGAAGCTCATGCGGTCCAAACAGCAGTCAGAAAGGCGCTTGCAAGGAGGCCTATATTTGTGACCAGGGATAGACTTCCTGAACAGTGCCGGTTTGTGTCCTGCAGGAAAGCTAGATCTGTACTGTGCAGCAGCCGGCTTTCACCCTGCGAGGGTCTTGCCCTGCGTCATTGACGTCGGCACAGACAATGAAGCTCTCAGGAATGACCCCATGTACATGGGCCTGCAGCACCCCAGGCTACAGGGTGATGCCTACTTTGAGGTGTGACACTGTCTGTCGGGCTGCCTGACTGTCTGTCTGGCTGTCTGTCCTGTTGCAACTTGACTGCTTGCTTACAATCAGTTGACAACCAGACAAGTGCACAGCAGAACTTGGCCAGCTCAGACTGTCAGCATACAGCATACCGTGCATGTCATCGCAAGACCATTGTGCCCTCGTCTCCCACAAACAACTTCAACAACAGCTTAGCAACTGGCCAAGGATTGCCATAGTGTTTGTCCTTCTGTCTGTCCATCCGTGTAGAGGGGGTGACCTGCACTGTCTTGCATGTGTGCAGCACTGCATATTATGTCTCTTTTGGCAGGATAGCTACATGACAGTTCTAGATAACATGCAATCTGCTCCATCCATCTTGCCACAGCAATTGCATCAGGCTGCACTTGGCAGTTGCATCTTGGCTGTGCTGCATCAGCTCTCATATGGTTGCTCAAAAGAAGTTTGTGCCTGCTGCAGCTCTTGGATGAGTTTGTAGAAGCAGTGATGAGCAGATGGCCCAAAACAGTGCTGCAGTTTGAGGACTTCCAGCTGCAGTATGCTCACACACTGCTGCAGCGGTACAAGAACCAACATCTGGTCTTCAATGACGACATTCAGGTGGGATTTCACTGTTGCTGCGCCAGTGCAACAGCTTGTGAAACAGAAGCATGATCTTTGGGACCAGCTGAACTCACGAGCAAATGCGTGAGTGAATTCAATTTATAAACTCACCTTCATGTGGCAGCAGGGATGCCCTAGCTATACAAGTGAGCACACACTTGCTCCAGAGGTCAATGGCACGCAGCAAAGGCCAAATGAAGAATGACCTGGCAAAGTTTGTGCACTATAGTCTCTCAAACCTGTCTCTGATAGTGATGCAGCTAGACAAGCAGCAACACCACAGTCAGTCACACTGGAGTCATTCATTCCCCATACAGACCAACCCCTTGATGATCATCACTTTGTCGTAGGGCAAGTGCAGGGGACTGCAGCAACAGCATCCCTTTTACTCATGCTGGACACTGTCACTCATTTCATCACCCCTACACTGTGATCACCATCAGCAGTCTGTGAGTGTGTAGGTGCAGGGGACCGCATCAACAGCACTACAACTACTCACCCTGGTGCTTTGTGAGGCACACTGTAAGCTGCACTATGAGACTCAAACAGCACTCTGTGAGTGTGTGAGTGCAGGGGACTGCAACAATAGCATTGCAAGTACTCATCCTGATTACTGTTCAGAATTGTCTTCGCTTACACTGTGACCATCATCAGCAATGTGTGAGTGTGTGAGTGCAGGGGACTGCAGCAACAGCCCTGGCCGGCGTGTATGGAGCCTTGAAGGTGCAGGGCAAGGAAGCTCACAGCCTGACTCAGCAGCGCATTGTGGTGCTGGGAGCAGGCAGCGCCGGCATGGGAGTCAGCACTATGATGGCCCAGGGCATGGTAAAACATGTGAGCTCTACTCTCATGCCTCATGTTGCATCAAAAACTCAAAACCTCGAGCAGGACTAGCAATATGCTAGAAGATGTACACAAGTTCCTATGTGCATTGTTGAATTGTACTGAATATGAGGTAAAGTGTAATTGATCTCCATCTTAGTCCTCGTGAAGGGTAATCAACTGCTGTCAAAGCAATCAACACGTCATGCTGAGCATGTGTGGGTGCCTGTGCAAAGTTGGGAAAGGGAATGGTTAGATGGACAGAAATGACTGCTTCTTTACTGCCTGAGAGCATTTAGCGTCAGGATCACCCTTGCCTCAGCTGCGTGTTTCTCTTGAGTCAGATAAGGGTTGCAGTGCATGAGCGGTTCTGAAGTGGCCACCCACAAACTTGCTGGGGGTTGAGACAAGATCTCCTACTTGCTGTCCAATCATAGGCTAACAAGTCCAGTTCTGATTTGACTGTTTGATCTGTGGCTGAAGCTGCAACCCCAGCTCTGACTGCTGCTAAATTTGATGCAGACATTTGATGTTGTAGACAAACCCCCGCTTTATCTCCTTCACGACAGGCAGGAGACTTTGAGCTCAAACTGACCATCTGGTCTCTGAGTGACAGCAAGCATCAGACAGGCACCATGCTGCAAAGCAGTTCTACATTCTGCACAAGAATGGGTTGATCGTGGGAAAATCACACAGCATTTGTTCTCAGATGTGACGGCGATCGTGTCTGTCTATGACAGGGTCTGGATTCTGAGGATGCTTGCAAGCCCTTCTAGGTTCTGGACAGGCATGGCCAGGTGCAAAAAAGTCACACTGAAGTCCTTCCCAGATGTGATAGTGACTGTGTCTGTCTGCGACAGGGTCTAGACTTTGAGGATGCTGCTAAACGGTTCTGGATTCTGGACAAGAATGGGTTGATAACTCGAAAGCGGCCTGATGAGGAGCTGACAGATGTCACTCGACCCTTTGCTGCCATTGGGGAGGATGACATTGAGGGCGAAAGCCTGCTTGATGTTGTCAAAAGGGTAAGCCCTACACCACCACAACTGTCTTTTTCAGAGGTTGATGCACTCCTATGACTGCAAGCCTGCCCCAAGGGAAAGCTTGCTGAGTCATTCACAAATGACGTTGAGGGCAAAAGCCTGCTTGACATAGTAAAAAGGGTAAGCTTTACACGGCCACAAAACAGTCTTCTCAGAGGTCGGTGCACTCGTTCACTTGAAACTGGCCCTGAGCAAAAGCCTGCATGATGTCGTCAAAAGGGTAAAAGCTCTCCTCAGCCACAACAGCCCTTTTTCTGGCTGTTGTTGATGCAAAATCGATCATGACAAAGGACTTTACAGTATAATGCACTTCTTCTTATGATTGACGCACTTTTGCGATAAGAAGTCTGGCCCCAAGGGACAGCTTGCTTGCTCGTTCATAGATGTGCTTCCTGCGTGTGACATTTGCTTGCTGGGGCTGTGCTTGGTTGGCATCTTGTCACATACTTATACACAATGTAACCCTGTATGTGCGCATGCTTTGAAGCCCGGTTCACAATCTCAGCCGTGAAACATGAAATCTTGTGTGTCCGTCCTGAGGTTGTGTGAAAACCAGCGCACTGGCTGGCACTCCCCCTGCTTGTTCCTGTCACAATCCCAAGACTGCGACGATGCAGCAACACTAAGCAATGACTAAGCAACAAATAAGCAGCAACTAAGCAACAAATAAGCAACAACCAAGCAATGACTAAGCAATGACTGCAACAAGTAAACAACGGACAAATGGATACCCTCTGTTATGCGTGCCTGCATCTGACTCCCAGGCTGTCAGTACGTGCGTGGGAAACTCCGGCACACTGCTGAGCCCCTCTTGCATTGTTATCTGGTCATACTTTCCAGCAGAGTGCCTCAGGCAGCCTCTGTCGGCTACATCGAAGTGGCCAGCCACACTTCAAAACATCAACAACAGCAACAATCTGTCTGTGCATGCAGGTGAAGCCCAGCATACTGATCGGCCTCTCTGGTGCGGGTCCCTTGTTCACCCCTGAAGTGTTGACAGCCATGGGGGAGTGCAATGAGCGGCCCATCATCTTCCCCATGTCCAACCCCACCTACCGATCAGAGTGCACCTCAGACGATGCTCAGAAGTACACAGGTAACAGTAACAACAGATTACAGGTGTGCTAGGTACCTGATACCTGGTCTTGTGCGCCAACATCTGCCAACTAAGTTGCACCCAAGGGGTGTAGACGTGCACAGGTAGTCATTGCAAAACTTGCTGGACAGTATTCCAGAGTGTGCACATGACGCCAGCTGTTTTTCTGTATGTGACGTGTATTACTTGTCATATTAACTCTGTTCCCTTTTGTCATTACCAATGTTCTTGTCAGCTCCTGTGCTGCTATACTCACTTGCCCTTAGTCTATGGCAAATGCGTGCTACATTTGATAATGGATGCTGACTATTCACTTTTCCAGCCTGCAACAGAAGCACCAAAATGTACCTCCAACCCTTTTAGAAACGCTGAACACCAGTGTGACTTCCTTGCTTGCTCTTTGATCGAAAACATGACTTCATTTCACACCACGCAGTGAATACAGTGATCAGAAGTCTGCTGCCACACAGTGTCGGCCAGCACAATTGCTGTTGGAATGCATAATGCGGCGGTGAAAATCTCAAAACCTGCGATTTTTTAAACTTTCAATTTTGGTGCAGTCACAGTGCACCAACCATCTAATTATTGTACAAGATCGTGACCTTGCCACCAGCCTGCATCAGATGTTGTGCTGGGTTGCCAAAATCTGCTGCCGCTGCTGGTGTTGCTACTGTTGCTGGTGTACTTGTGCAGCCTCACAAACTCTGGCGTGTGTGTGACACAGGCGGCAGGGCCATCTTTGCCAGTGGTAGCCCGCAGCCTGACGCCCATTATGAGGGCAGGAAAATCTGCTCCAGCCAAGCTAACAACATGTACGCCTCTTTGCAACTACAGCAGCACCCCCATCGCGAGCTGCTACAAGCAGGAGCATGCAAGTCACAACTAATTTGATGTGATAGCTTAGTCAGGCACAGCAGCAGATCTGGCTTGGGCTTGCTTGATGTGCGTATGCTACAGAATGTCTGCCAAAAAAGTGTGGCCAGCATGACCATTGTCATGCTCATGTGTGCACCCCAACAATTTGACTGTGAACGACGTGGTACTGCACTGCAGCCTCACAAGCAGTGCTGCAGGTACAGATTTCCCACTTGGGGTAGCCATGGGGCTGCTACTGGGTCACCCTGGGGTCATCACACATGACAGCAATGCAGATGCATGCCACCACTCAGGTGGCTTCACACATCTCACTTGCTGCTTGGCATCACTGCAGGTATATTTTCCCTGGGCTAGCCATGGGGGCGCATCTGGGTCAGACTGGTGTCATCACCGACATGATGATGACTGCAGCGGCAGAAGCCCTCCCCAAGCTCATACCCCAGCAGGACCTAGACAAGGGGGTAGTGTACCCCCGCCTGTCAAACATCAGGTATGTGTTGCTACCTACGCATGCCTATATGATCAGATGGCATAGATACATAGCATTTGTCAAGCAAACAATGCAAATGCCTTGCTGATGACTGCTGTGATGCAAAGTTAGGGGAAATACTGCCTCTGAAACAAGCAGTTGTCTGTGCTTTGCCACAATGCAAAGCAGACGCCATCAACACTCTCTAGGATGCTGTGCTGCATCTGTCCGACGTCACGGCTGTGCGCACTTGTGTGTTGTCAGCAGTAGCTGCATACCACAAGCCTGGCATGAAACTCTGCTAGGTCTACTGTGGACCTTCATCTGGTCCACTCTTGTGCTCCTGTGTCACAGTGCCCAGACACACACAGTTAGACAGGCATGCAGGTTACACTCTGGCAAGATCTCAGTACAGCTTGACTAGGTCATTTTGCAG
>JAABUU010006887.1_pt1 | contig 11976 bp, 11 predicted proteins | sample 5559301 | NCBI WGS metagenome assembly JAABUU01 (sample SAMN10711884, study PRJNA513360) | rock metagenome | isolation source: Antarctica rocks | place: Antarctica: Victoria Land, Richard Nunatak white
CCTTGCACTGCAACAACCACAGCTCGACCAGTGACTCTATTAGCTCTGAAAGGCAAGCCTTCCAGGTTCCCAGCCTGCACCACGGGGAGGAAGAGTCTTTGCAGGCCCATTCTTACTGTATGTTTGTATGTACTGTACGTTCCGAACATGTGAAGATTCGGTGGTTAGTCCTTCACCGCCCTTCGTATCCCGTTGACAGATTGGTGGCTTGTGGGCTTGCGTATTGCGTATTGCGCACTAGATCAAGCCACCCCGGCATGAGACTTTGTGCTTTGTGCTTTATTAGTCCGCGTAGACTGTGACATCTTCTACTGTAAGGTATCTGCAAGATTATCAGTCCACCGCAAATACCTCACTACATACGAATCGTACCTTACCTTACCTTACTGTACTGTAGGTAATGCTCTGCAATCAAAAAGCAAGAGTATCCCACCTCTCGGGCAACTTTAACTTTACGGTACTTCGTACAATACCTTACCTTTGCTTGACAGGCTGCGGAGCACCTTTAAGTACTGCAGAGTACGCTACCTACTCTACAGTTGCCAACATGAACATGAACACGAACATGAAGATGGAGATGGAGATGGAGCTTATCGCACAGCATATGCGGTGAGTATTGCTTGCAGGTGCTTGTGCTGCCATTGAAAGCGAAGCACCTTTCACCTCTTACATACCTTACCTTACCTATCTCTCTTTCTCTTTCCGGTCCCAGGGTCATAAACGCAGAACTCTATCTCTCTCTCCTTCTCTCTCTGATGCTGGGCATCTGAAAAGGAAGCCACGAGGAGCATAATCGGTCGGTAAGTTCTCCATGCGTGTATGCGTGAATTGCTACAGCCAACGAGATCTGTTTGGCCAAAAACGTGCCTCAACAATCACAATTCACTCCGACCCACATAACACATAAGTCAAGGAGGACTGAGATCTCTAACACCTTTCTGGCAGAAGGATCAACAGGCCTTACAACGATCGAATGGCCTACTTATTCCTGGCCACCGCCAAGTCCTCCTGCTCCGCCTCTAGGGTTCGTTTACGTTTCTAAACACTTGGTTCAGCATCGATAGGCATTGCCTTCGTCGCCCTTCGTCCTTCCTTCGTTATCCTAAGAAGCTCTGGATCCGCCGGTTGGGAACGTTCATCACCATGAAGTTTGGACGAAACTTGCCTCGGAACCAGGTCCCGGAATGGTCTGCATCCTACATCAACTACAAGGCATTGAAGAAGCTCATCAAGTCTGCTGCGGAAACCGTGAAGCATGGAGGGGACGCTGACTTGGCTGGTGAGCTTGGAGACATCGTTGAAGTTCACACAGCATGCTGAACCATGCTGTAGAATTCTTCTATTCCCTCGATCGCAACCTCGAAGACGTTCATGCCTTTTACAATAAGAAATTTAACGAATCGGCACGGCGGCTGAAGCTCCTGCAAGACCGTTATGGAAAACCAACCGTGGTCCCGGAAGGTATGGATAGAGATGAGGTTGAGGATCTTATGGGCGCCCTACTGGAGTTGCGCAGCGAGCTCAGGAAGTTGCAATGGTATGGGGAGGTCAACCGTCGAGGGTTCATCAAGATCACCAAGAAACTGGATAAGCAGGTGCCAAACGCCTGTGCGCAGCGCCGCTACCTTGAATCGAAGGTGGACCCCAAGCCGTTCGCAACGAACTTGGGACTGTCGGAAGCTATGAACACCATCAATGCTTGGCTGTCTACGCTCGGAGATGTCAAGGTATTGAGTGATGCGAGTTCGTCCCGGTCGTCTCACTCGATTCGGAGGGTTTCGTCGAAGGCTATATTGAATCTACCACCTGGACTTCTAGATACTGTTGATCGTGCAATACGCAATGACGACGCTTCGATCATTCTCGAGCTCCTGCCGGAGGCTAACACAGGCTCTGAGAACACGAATGGACCTATCTTTCAAACGCTCTTACTCAACATATTGCAGCGCGCTATCTCATGTCAAGCAAGAGAATCTATCGACAAGCTGCTCGGCCTGATTGTCTCTTTAGATGAGGAGGATGACATCAATGACCGAAACTGCATACATCGCCTAATCATCGCCGTTGGACGTTCAAAGTCTGCCGGTGACACCGACCCTGCAGCGGATGCGTTGCTCCAGGTGAACGATGAGGATGCGAACTACATCACCCCCGCAGCGTTACCTGTACTCACCTCTCAGGCGTACATGAAGAAAGAGCCTGATGGAGTTAAGCTACTAGGAAACGACGATAAATCCGTGCAACTTCTGGATTTTCTTTTAAATAGGCTACGTCCTGAGCAACGGGGAGCTCTCAAAGCAAGGGATAGCTATGGCCGTATGCCATTGCATTATGCAGCGCAGTATGGGTCTGTGATAATATGCCAGATCATCATACGACATATGCAAACATGGGGCCAATTTGCTGTCGCTGATGGGATTGATGCGCCCGCTTGGCAAGACTCGGAGGGGCTGGCGCCATTGCATCTTAGTGTCATAGAGGGCCACCCTTTGACGACGAAGGCACTGCTCGAGGCCGAGAATTGGAGAGGTGCCACTGAGCACAAACAAAGCGTGCGGAAGCATGTCTCGAAGTCCAGTGCGGTTTTAGCTTTGGCGACCAAGGCAAATTTCGTCGTTATCGTCGATTTGCTCGTCGAAGCAGGTGTTGATATCAACTATCAGGACGAGCAGGGCGAGACCGCCTTGCATGTGGCGGCTCGTTTCGGGCATGAGAATTGCGCAAAATTACTTCTTGATGGCACCAAGGACCAACGGGCCGACACGGAATTGGCAGAAAATACGTTTGGCTGGACGCCGCTGTTTATTGCCAGCGTCGATGGGCATCTTCCAATAGTCGAGCTTTTGATAGACGCAGGAGCTGACCTTGAGAGACCCGACCTATCTGGCTGGACATCGAAAGAACACGCTTCGCTGAGGGGACATATGAGAATCGCGAAGAGAATAGCGGAGTTGACAAGAGCACCTGATACTTCTGATTCCGAGACATCGACTCTAGCTTCTTCTCCTCCATCATCATCACTCTCCCTGGCCGACCGTAAATCCGGTACCAGCAACACCAATAGCACTGCTCGAACCACAGAGCCAGTCAAAACCTTCGGTCATCGATACCTGACTAATGAGAGCATGGTCCTCGTAAGCTTGGGATCAATGGATATGAGGAACACGGTAGAGGCCGTCAAACTTGACCGCATTCCTCTCGCGGATGCTCATTCGACTCAGCTTGACACTGCTCTATCGATCGTGGTTTCAGCCAGCGGGGCTAGCGGTGAACCGTCTATCATCGATCTTCCTATTCAAGACAACGTCAGCACGGACCAGATCGTGTTCACCACTATCGATGCTTCGAAGGTCAGGCTGCTTTTCGACATTGTGCCCACTTACGCGGGATCGAAGGATCACATTGTGGGACGTGGGGCTGCGTTACTTTCAAGCGTCAAACCAAGCCTTGGGTCAAAACGTATCACGCTGCAAGTGGACAACACCGTGCCCATTATGGCGGCCAACACCCTGGAAGTGATAGGATCTGTCAGCTTTAACTTCTTAATCATCACGCCGTTCACGCATCCCAATATGTCTATTACCGAAAATCAGACTTACTGGAAGAGCATGACGTCGACAATGGTTATAGGGCACCGAGGTGATTTTGCATTTGTATTTTCCTTCCTTGTTGTAACCCTAACGGCTGTGAAGGACTGGGTAAGAATATGGCGGCTCGAAAATCGCTTCAACTTGGAGAAAACACGATTCAGGTGAGCATACTTGTATTCCATATGCTTACAAAGGATTACTGACGGTTTAGTCGTTCATTGCTGCCGCCAATCTTGGGGCTTCTTACGTTGAGGTGAGCAAGTATTTGAACTTACGAAGTTTCATTGGACTAACTTGTATTAGTTTGGTAATATTGCGTAACGTATTCTGCCAATGGTCGTGGTATTGACTCTTCTTAGATGTTCAATTGACCAAGGATCACGTTCCCGTCATATACCATGACTTTCTAGTTAGCGAAACCGGCATTGATGCTCCCGTTCATACTCTCACTCTCGAGCAGGTCAGCATTGTCCCTCCCAATCTCCGGAGCTCACTTTCTGTCTGCTTTTGCTCATCAGTAGTTTTCAGTTTCTGCACGTTAGTGATAACCGCACCCCGAGGTCTTCCAGACCAGCTTCTCCAGACCAGCTTCTGGATCCGAGGATCGCAAATTTGAAGGGATCGGACAACCGGAGACACCGGTCCATGTCCCTTGGCACAGCCACGAATGATGAATCCTCGGAGATGAGGGAACGCATGAAACACACTCGCGACTTCAAGCAGAAAGGGTTCAAGGGCAACAGCAGAGGCAACTTCATCCAAGCTCCGTTCACAACCCTGGAGGAGATGTTCAAGAAGCTTCCAGAGTCTATTGGCTTCAACATCGAAATGAGTAAGTGGCGATAAGGCGCTTCCTTTTTACATCTCAGCCGGCGCTGATCAGTTTGCAGAATACCCGATGCTTCACGAGAGCGAGGAACAAGAGATGGACACGTACGCGGTCGAGCTGAACTCGTTCGTGGACACTGTCCTGACCAAAGTCTACGACCTCGGCAAGAAGCGCAACGTCATCTTTTCGAGCTTCAACCCGGATATTTGTCTCCTCCTTTCGTTCAAGCAACCTTCCATCCCCATCTTGTTCCTAACCGACGCCGGTACCAACACCGTCGGCGACATCCGAGCCAGCAGCCTCCAAGAGGCCATCCGCTTCGCGTCCCGCTGGAACTTGCTCGGCATCGTCTCGGCCGCCGAGCCATTAGTCATTAGTCCTCGGCTCGTGCGCGTTGTGAAAGAGTCAGGATTGGTGTGCGTGTCGTACGGGGCTTTGAATAATGACCCGGACAAAGTCAAGGTACGTTACCACATTACGAATCTCATGAAGTGAGGCAGAGCTGACGGCCTTGCAAGCTGCAAGTCAGGGAAGGCATCGACGCGGTCATTGTCGACAACGTCCTCGCCATCCGCAAGGGGCTTACGGGCTCGGATAACAACTCGGCTCTGAAAGCTGCGGCCTCGGCCAATGGCTCGAGAAAGTCGAGTGATGGGCTCCTTGGCGAAAATGTCGTGGGCGGACTTGAGCATGCGCTTACGTGATGTGATACCCTCTGTGTTGTTCAGATTGCGTCCATGTACCACATTAGGGACGGATGTCTTCTACAAAAGTTTTTGTTTGGTTACGATTGTGCCTCTCCTCTCTCATTGTGGGTCAGGAGTCGTACCTTGAGATTAGACGCTAGTGTACCTACCTACCCTTAGGCACTGTATGTTCACTCGAAACGAATAGAGCATCATCTCTCTCGTCCCCAACTGGATTGATGTAGACTGGCATGCTCGTCACAGTGCCGAAGTAAAAACATTAGCAAGCACGCACACGCCTCGTAAAAAGACTTTTTCCCTTTTCCCATCCCGCTATCCCCGTAAACCCTCCCAAGAAAGGCCCAGGACAGGAAAACCCACGCACACCAAAACCGACACACAATCCTTCCAGCTCCGACGCAGGGCCCATCACATCAAACACCCATTCTTGCGACTCGAATGCAGATCCGACACGCCCAGCCGGACCCTCCTCTTCTCGCCGCCCAGCAGCGCCGTGAAGACAAAAGCCTCGACTATCCACTCGTACCACACCTTGCGGTCGTCGGTCCGGCGCCACACGCTGACTTCCAGCTCGGAGTGGTCGGGGAAGTAGAGCGGTGTCTGTACGCCGCGCCGGGACCTGGTCAGCCATTGCGTCGGGAGGGCGGGAACCGAAGCGCCTCTCTGGAAGTGAAAGAGGCGAGGGTGGGATTTGGGGGGGGAGACAGGAGGAAGAGAGAGAAAGCTTACCTTCAGCGGAAAAAAGATAGGAAACCAAGAGATCATATCGGCGCTCTTCCGGCCCATGGTGACGGGATTCGTGCTCAGCTCGACGCCGCGGTAGAGGTCCGTCTCGAAGTAGCCGGCCAGGCCGTGGCAGACGCCGCGCTCGCGGCAGCGGAAGGCGAGGCGGGCGTGGCGCGCGTTGTGCGCGTTGCTGCCGGGCGTGGAGAGGGCGGGGGGCAGCGGGTGGGTGAATGTCCAGGCGGTGTGGACGGTGGGGGCCGGCGCGAGGGAGGGCGTGGCTGCGGAGGAGGAGGCGGCGGCTGCGGGTGTGTTGGCGGGGATGGAAGTGGTGGTGGTGGTGGAGAGGTAGTCGATGGCGTGCAGCATGACGACCCAGGGCGTTTCGGGCGCCGAGGCGTCGGTGAGAGTGCGGGCGGCGATGTCGGCGTGGAGTTTGGGGGCGGAGATCGGGGTCAGGTGGGCGGAGTAGGAGGTTGGGATGGAGATGCCGTGGGTCGGGTGGAGGACGTGTTGGATGCCGTCGAGGCATTCGGGCGAGAGCTCGTTGTCACCGAATGAGCCGAGGAGTTCGGATACGAGAATGTCGACGTAGCCGTAACCCGCTGAGTGTTGATCTGGGAGCGGGGTGGGTTGCAAGGCCGATGCGGATTCGCTTTCGGCCGAGGAGTTGAGGATGGAGGAGGGCGCGTTGTCCGTACGGGTGGATGAGGTGGTGTCTGTGGAGTTTGGGTGTGCTTGCGCGTTGTGACCGCCTTCTCGCCATGGGCCCTTCCATGCGCGCATGTCGGATTTGACGACGTTGACTTGGCCGAGCCATTCGTTTTGATTGTGTAATTGTAGTAGAACGTAGGCGTTGGGGTTCTTCTCCACCGCCCATACTTCGATCGGAACGTCGGTTGATATGCTAGCCTGCAATGCCCGCATGACGAGTGGACCTCTTCCTGCGCCGACGACGGCCACAACGACTCTGCCGTCGGGACTCGAAGTAGGCTTTTCCTGCTCGACCCAGTCATTGAGAGCACGCGCAATTGCCTGTTCGTACCAATCGTATTTGACTGGGTCTTTTTCGAAAACCTCGTATACGTTGCTTTCCAGATTGTCGGTGAGTGGCTGTAGAGGCGATTGGAGATAATCTTGAAAGCCGGCGCCGAAGCGCTCGATTATGGTCCGAGCGGGCTGCCTGCGCTGGAGGTTGCGGATATATGAAAGGTGCGGTGTCGGATCGTGATACTTCTTACTCTGACCTTTTGTCTGCTTTGGAGCTTCGGAAGGGGTTGGGGAAGCTGAGCTCCCAGTGACTGCATCGGCTGCGGCACTCGGGCTTAGAGAACCGTCCGCAACAGTGAAGATCGAGTCCGGGCTGTCGAGGCCCGGGATAGGGCCAACGTCGCACAGGACAATCCATGGCGGCATACGAAGCCGCATGTAGCGTGCAATGAGCGCCTGATGGGGTTTCGAGAGCACCGGGTAGCCTTTGGGATTCTTGAGAAAAGAGTCGGAGGATATGGAGAGGAGGCGGAGTGGTTCGCTATACCACCGAGATTGAATCGGAAGCGGTGGTAGATGCCGAGGAAGGGAGAGGGCTTGTATCTATCGTCAGTATAGGTCTGTAATGCTCCAAAGCAGGTTTCGAGTAAGTAAGAAAAGGGGAGTCTGTGGTAGATTACGTCCAGAATCTTCAGGCATGATGTACCACACGGAGATTGTATGAGACATAGGGGGGCGAGAAATATCTTCAACTTTGAGTTTGTAGAAACCCGTTCGATGTACAATGAACATATATTGGAACGTCTCGTGCGCTTACCTACAAACAGCCGTGAATTATATTTACACACAGTCCGGATAACATTCCAAGCATCCCAAGACCCATACATATCCGGCTTCCGAGCCGTTTCCTTCCTCACATCTCCAACATAATCGTCTCGTGCCAGTTGCGTAAGACTCCCCATACTGTCATCGACGTCTGACCCTGGTTGGTCTGTCATCGGTAACAGGATCTCAATCTGCACATTGATTGCAACGCTCAGGGCATCTGATATGGCGCGCGCATATTGCACCAAGGCATCTCCATGTACTTTGCCATGATGCAACTTTGGTCCTGATGTTATGATGTTTCCGACGCCGCAGAAGGCTGCATAGGCGATTTCGAGACTCAAGACTTGCTGGGATATGTCCTGGATTACTGGATCCGGAGAGCAAAGGTCAATCCAGGGACTAGCGACTGCAAGAAGCTGTGAAATGGTCTCGTTAGGGGTGATTGCTGTGTCTGATGGTCCTAGCGGTGGTATTAGGAGAGGCAAGTTGATCGCTGAGTTCGTTAGACTGCTGTGTGACTCGTCGAAGCTCGACTGCGACGTATGTGATGAGAGAAGAGTTAGAACTCTGCTCTGAAAATATGGAGTCGTTATTGGCGTAGTGAGCATGTCATACTGTGAGACTGTCAATATGAACTCGGAGGAAGTGATGGGATGTCACCGACATTACAGTCTTGCGCCTGTCGAAGCACATCGGCAGACACTGGCAGGACACGCTTGCTTTCATGCTGTCCAACAAAGAAGACGGGCACATAATCATCTGCAGATGCTAGAGAATCCATGGGGAGATCGACTGAGAGTAGCCCGTCCAAGGAATAGGGCAAGATCAAAGATCAGTAGAACCAGAGAATTTAGAAACTTCTATTTCCAATGCAGTGCACTTAGAGAAGTGAAAACAGTTCTCCTCAAATAAACCTGATGGTGAATAAAGCAGCAGGTCGGGAGGAAGCAAAGGAGTGACTGTCCCGAAGATTCCCCGACGTGCGTCTCGCGCAGGATAGGTTGCCCTGCATATCATTCTGCGGAAGCTAAGACTGATCAAGTTAGGCTAAAGTTGTCTCACCTGAGGTACCCTAAAGGCGCGGCAAGACTATTTTCCTTCATCCTAACCCAGCTTCAACTTCCATTGTATTTGTACCTTGAGTTACTAGCGAATTACAGCAAGAACGTCAGTCACAAATCTTTCTTGCCTCATCAATACAGAAGTTGTACTCATGGCGGACCGCAGACCAGACGGTGAAGATCAGTTCCGCGCCAAACGTCAGAAAACCTCCGTCGCCGCAGACATGGATCCCAAAGCCAACCCATACTTGGCGCACATGTACGAAGAGCCGGCGAATCAAGGCTACAGCAATGGCTATGGATCACCAAGGAGCAGGATGAACGGAACACAAAAGAACTCGACGCTTTCAAAGTTCGAGAGACATAGTAGTACCTCTGCAATGGCCAAGGTAGCAGAGGATGGACCGAACAACCCTTACAATGGGCAGCCGTTGTCAAGCCAGTATTTTTCCATCTTGAAAACTAGAAGGGGACTGCCAGTGCACGCCCAGAGGTGAGCTCGTTGTCTGAGCATTAAATCACTCCAATGCTAATGGGTTGTAGAGATGAATTTCTCCACATGTACCAAAAGTCTCAGATCTTAGTCCTCGTCGGCGAGACTGGCTCGGGGAAAACCACGCAGATTCCGCAATTCGTGCTGTTCGATGACCTCCCACACTTTCAGCGTAAACTCGTTGCGTGTACGCAACCGCGTCGAGTCGCAGCTATGTCTGTTGCCCAGCGTGTGGCGCAAGAGATGGACGTTACGATGGGTGATGAAGTGGGTTACAGTATCCGATTCGAGGATATGACCAGTCAGAAGACGATATTGAAGTATATGACAGATGGTATGCTGTTACGAGAAGCCATGAACGACCATAATCTCCAACGTTATAGCACCATTATTCTCGACGAAGCCCATGAACGGACTTTGGCAACCGATATTCTGATGGGGCTACTGAAGGAGGTGGCAATAAGGCGTCCCGACCTCAAGATCATCATCATGTCGGCCACTCTGGATGCGCAGAAGTTTCAGAGATACTTCAACGATGCGCCTCTACTGGCTGTTCCTGGTCGAACCCATCCAGTTGAAATCTTCTACACCCCGGAACCGGAACGGGACTATGTGGAAGCTGCATTGCGCACAGTCTTGCAGATTCACGCCACGGAGCCTGAGGGAGACATATTACTCTTCCTGACGGGAGAAGAGGAGATTGAGGATGCTGTAAGGAAAATCACACTGGAAGCGGATGAGATGATTCGAGAAGCGGATGCCGGTCCTTTGAAAGTATACCCGCTTTACGGAACATTGCCACCAGCCATGCAGCAACGCATCTTCGATCCTGCACCACCTCCCCGAAAACAAGGTGGCAGACCCGGTCGAAAATGCATCGTCGCCACGAACATTGCAGAAACCTCGCTTACGATTGACGGCATAGTCTACGTTGTTGATCCCGGTTTCAGCAAGCAGAAAGTATACAATCCTCGCATACGAGTCGAGTCCCTTCTCGTATCTCCCATATCCAAAGCTTCCGCACAACAACGCGCTGGTCGAGCTGGTCGAACGAGACCTGGAAAATGTTTCCGGCTATATACCGAGGGAGCCTTCAAGAAGGAGCTCATCGAGCAGACGTACCCTGAAGTTTTACGCTCCAATCTAGCATCTACCGTGCTGGAGCTCAAGAAACTCGGCATCGACGACCTCGTACACTTTGACCTCATGGACCCTCCTGCACCAGAAACACTCATGCGAGCTCTCGAAGAACTTAATTACCTCGCCTGTCTCGATGATGATGGGAATCTGACAACACTCGGCAAACTCGCTTCCGAATTCCCCCTCGATCCCGCTCTTGCTGTTATGCTCATCTCGTCACCGGAGTTCTACTGCTCCAATGAAATCCTGTCCCTTACCGCTCTTCTCTCGGTACCACAGATCTTCGTCCGACCGGCAAGCGCAAGGAAGCGGGCCGACGAGATGAAAAACCTCTTCGCCCACCCTGACGGCGACCATTTGACCATGCTAAATGTCTACCATGCCTTCAAATCTCCGGCCGCAGCAGAAAACCCGAAACAATGGTGCCACGACCATTTCCTGTCGTTGCGAGCTCTCCAATCCGCCGACAACGTCCGGCTTCAGTTGCGGCGCATCATGGAGCGCGAAGAACTCGAGCTTGTCAGTACCCAGTTCGAAGACAAGAAGTACTACGAAAACATCCGACGGGCCTTGGTCGCTGGGTTTTTCATGCAAGTGGCCAAGAAAGAAGGCAACGGGAAGACATACGTGACGGTTAAAGATAACCAGAACGTCCTGCTGCATCCGAGCACGGTGTTGGGGCAGGATAGCGAGTGGGTCGTCTACAATGAATTCGTGCTGACGACGAAGAATTACATCCGCAATGTTACGGCGGTGAAGGCCGAGTGGCTTCTTGTAAGTTCTTTCGAGTTCCTTGGGGAGTAACTGCTTCGACGCTGGTTGACTGACTGATTTGCGTTCAGGATATCGCACCGACTTACTATGATCTGTCGACGTTCGCCAAAGGCGAGGTCAAGACGGCGTTGACGAGAACGGTGGAGAAAATTAGACGGAAGGAAGCGATGAAGGGAGGCCGGAGATGATGGACTTCGGTGTCGCAGTCGTAGTCAATCAGAACTTTATCCTACCATTAGACCCCCCGACGGTTATATCAAACCGGGTGACCAATCGCGAGCACTAGTACCTTGGAATGAAGACGTTTTAGAGACATGCAGGAAGCAATAAATATCGTTCCATACCCCTACAAGCAACCCTACTCCAGCGCGCAGTTTCTATATCTTCAACAACGTAAAACCCCTATTCCCACTATTTTCAGGTTAGGCAAGTATTAGAGCATCCCTCCTGGTAGCCCTCACATACCGTACGACAAGATCGGATAGGGGGTGGGGGGATTGGTTCAAGCGCCTCTGGTATGCAGAAGATAATAGATACGTACGAAGCAGACTGTGAGTGCCCAACCTGGTAGGCAGTCACGCCTAAGCCCACGTCTGAGCCCATTGCCCATACCTACCGATTTTTCCAGACCAGCTACCAACCTCGTGTAGGCCCCACCACGCACAAAAATCCAAACCAACCCTCCCCACCACAGTCACTAACCTTGAGCAGCAAAACAAAAGGCAAAATGAGAGGTGCGCGATTCGAACGCGCGAGGTTTCCCACTGCGGAATTTCCTTCCAATGAAGAACCTAAACACAGCGCCTTAACCACTCGGCCAACCTCCCATCTTTGTAAAAGC
>JAABUU010006890.1_pt1 | contig 11973 bp, 13 predicted proteins | sample 5559301 | NCBI WGS metagenome assembly JAABUU01 (sample SAMN10711884, study PRJNA513360) | rock metagenome | isolation source: Antarctica rocks | place: Antarctica: Victoria Land, Richard Nunatak white
TTTAAGCCTCAATACACGAAAACAAACACGGCCTCATCCATTCCATATATCCTTATAATGGTCAACTACTTTCTCGACGACGTACTCATAGTTGCTAGGTAGGTAGGACTCTCCTCAGATTAGTGGACAACGATAGTCGGGAGTGTTCTGAATACCGCTCTCGGCAATGTCACACTTTGTCAACACCAAACATGGGGCTTGCTGCACTTGCTCGACATATGCGTAGATGTATGTTCAAATCCCCGATTCCTGCGCACTAGGGAACTGAGGCTTCAAACCGTTGGAGAGTTCATAGATCCACATGATCCTTTCTTATCCCACATAATGATGCTTTCGACCAGTGGAGGACAACTGCTGTCATATACTGCATATGCTGAACCTACCTCTGTTCATCGATTACACCATCGATATTTCAATTCAAAAGGCCTCTTGGCGTGTAGCTAGACCCTTTACGCTCTTGACAGTAACGCGAAGACCATTGGAGTCGAAACGTGGAAACGGATTGACAAAGTCATGGGCAGTTTCGACATCGTCCCTCGTCGTGTGGTAGAGTTCCAAGTCGAAGTGACGAAACACTGCTGCAATCGACAGATACAGCTCGGCGTAAGCGAGATTCATGCCAAGACAAGCCCGTGTCCCCTTGCTGAAGGGCACCAGATACTTGTCCAGTCGCTGCATTGCGTTATCTTCGAGCCACCGCTCCGGCCGCCACTCATGTGATGCAGGGAAGACTTCGGCGTTGTGGTGCATGAACATCGAACTCATGCTCACCGGAGTGCCGGGTGGGATGACCCAGTCGTGGAAAGTGAGGGCTCGATCTGGCGCGATGCGCTGCAGACGTGTACTGACCCCGAGACCCAGTCGCAGGCCCTCATTGATGACGGCAGATAGATATGGAAGCTGTTCAAGACGCTGAAGGGGAATATTGTTGGCTAGATCCGGCTCGGTTTCGCTAAGTTCTTTCTTCACCTTCTCGAGTGTGGCGGGATTGGCTAGCAGATGGAATGAGATGGTCTTGAGAGTATGTGCGGTTGTGATGGTACCGGCGCCGACGAGCCCCTGTCCTTCATACACCAAACGATGCATACTCTTCTCTTCCGGCGGCAGGTCGGAGTTGAGGAGCTCGTGAAAGATGGTCGGATGACTCGCATTGCTGTAATCGTCTGACTTGCTTGCCTGGATGATCCGCACTTGCGCTTCCATCCTCTACCACCACCGATCCATATCAGCTTCTTGGTATGCTAGACACGAAGGGCAGCAGAGACAGAGTTACGGACCTGCTGGATTTTGAGCAGTTGCATGATCGGTGGGCTTGTCAATGCTACGAGCCATTCTGGCATCGTCTCAAGCACCTGATGTAGCCATCCGCAATGTTTCAATAAATGCGCGCATGTCGACGTTTGCAACCACATATCATAATGTGCAGCTCCAAAGTCAGGCGACGCCATTTGGTCAAAGGACTCGCCAAAGCAATATTCCGTGATGACGTCGGCGGTCAGCGCAGCCCATGCGTAGCCCAAGTCAAGGGGTTGGCCAGTCTTTTGGAACTCGGCAAGTCGCCAACAGAGTCGGTCCACAACCGATTGGATGGTGCCATCAAACTTGGCAATAGAGCGCTTCGAAAAAAATGGAGCGAGGGGAGCGCGTCGCCGGCGGTGGAGGTCATGGTCCACAGTGGCGAACTCAGAATCATTATCATAACCGAACATCTTCACCGACCAGTGCCACTTGTTGGTTCTTTTGGTGGGTCCAGGGTAGACTTCTCCATAATACTCCAGGTCGTTGATGTGGAGTTCATATGGATTGATACGCACAATGGGACCTGTTCGGGAAGCAAACAATCAGTCCAAGACTAGGTCTTCGAGCAAGTGACAACTTCCTCTCTCGAAATGAGGCTGACTGACCGTACTGCTCGTGTAATTTCCCAATCTGCCATGTATATCTACCACTCTTGACGACATCGTAGTAGAACTCGTACCCAAAAGTCAATGCCGCCAATCTCGGGCCAGGGAATTTAGCAATTGGACTGAAGTAAAGACGATAGACAGCTACATATATAAGATAGAACACAGTGACAGCCGTAGCAAGCGTCAAAAGATATGGGGCGACGATATGAAGCATCATGGTAGCTACCCAACACAACACACAACAAAGAACGACAAAGCTTTAGATGCGAGCTTCGCTCCTCAAAATGGAGTTGTGGACCTTCTCAAGTTGAGGAATGGAGGCAGCATGATGGCCTCAAATAGTAAAGAAAATGGAAGGAGGGGAACCCAGCACGCTGCACGCCTAAACATTCTTAACACTTTGATTGGCACAACTGCAAAATCATATATTCAGCCAAAGGTGGTGAAAGGTGCAGCACCCAGGAGCTCTGAGCAGGGGCGATTGGCGATTGCAGATCCCACTTCGTCCACCACCGAGAGGCAGATAAGTTGCCCGAGGAAGAATCCCTACTCAACTGAACTTACTGAAGGTACAAGTGCACGCCGATCGAGATATGTTGCAAATATGCAGTATGCAGAGCACTCGCCGGTATCGATCATCCTATGAGATGTCGTTCCCCGCCTCCACTCAGAGCAATTTATGAAGGATGAAGGGCACTACTCCGTATGGCTTATACTCCTTCTGAAGATGAGATGTACTGTAAACGCATGAAAAGCCAGCACCCAGAGGGTCATGCAGCGGGGCGCGTTCATGTACAATAGAGAACCCGGCTCCTGGCAGCACGGGGTATCTCTGCCGTGTCTTTGGAGTAGCATCCTCAACATCGGGCAGCCACGTTTTGGTTGATTATGTGGGTTGGTAGAGAACTCTCAATCTACTCTCCTCTGATCTAAATAATCCACTATATATCCGTCGACCAGCCCCGTCATAGGCCAAGTTGCTCATGGGTACCTACCTTATGTATGGCCAGTATTGTTATCTTTGTGTGAAGCTTCAAGTGTCGGGTTGGTGCACGAAACAAGCCGAGGAACCCGCACAGATTCCGCTCCGCAGGTGCGCTAGCTGCAGCGGGTTAGGTCTAGCTAAATCACATGGACTACCCAAAGTTATTTACTTACTAAGCCCTAAAATATATATTGGTAAGCCCACCGCATAACGTTACCTATCCAGTATTCCCTAGAAAGCCCCCAACCCTGACACTCACCTTGACCCCGTGGAGCTAGCCCACAACTATGCAAATGGCGAATAATCCGCTTGAGTTGAGCGGACTGAAGGGTAGCGGAAACAGACTGTGGGGAGTCCCTTGGGGTTGGCGGAGAAGTGAAGAGGGAGTGGTTCCGGTACGCCCCTTTGGGGTAGGAGTTTGACTGGGTTGGATTTATGACTGAGAGTGGACGGACGGGAGAAATCAAAAGCTAAGGCAACATCATGTGTACGTACATGTGGATTGAGTCGGCTTGGACAACGGAACAAGAGTTACGGGATTCCTAATGCTGTTCGACGACTTGTTGCTGATCACGCCCACAACCTCCGGATCCTGCGCAGCTGGTCTCTTCAACCGCTCGATCTGTTGCATCATACCTTGCAACGTCGGTTCAGACGTCAGATACTGAGGTGTTTGGCTCCATCATACTACTGAACGCGAGGTGATGTGTCGGGGAACGTACGCTTCGTACACAAAAGCGCTTCCACTGATTTTCTTGACAAAGGTTGACCTATCCTCCGTCATACAACAATGCACGGGGGATACCAGCAATCTACTCAATCCTGCAATTGTGACTATCATTACCTTCCCTTTCTGCGGTAGCATCTTCCGGACCTACAGAAACAATATAAGGATAGGCTATCGCATCCCGCAGATGGGACAAAGCATTGTATGGTTATCGAGCACAATATAGTGCTCGAAGCGTTCTTTGATCATATTCTCAGGCCACATATAGCGAATCCGATCTCATACCAAACTTCTGTGTTGTGTACTTATTATTCAGGGGGTTATCGGTTCCGAAGCTACTCAACGAGTGGATATAACCTCCTACAAAGCTCTCTAGCAGGACAATCTGAAAGGTTTCTCTTTTGACTTCGTCTTGTAACCGAGCTACTATACGCAGAAGTGACCACTTCAAAGGTCAGCACGACTTTTCTCGCAGTTTATGTCGACTCATTTTCCCCAAGATAACGAGCTCGACCGCGCCCAAAGAATAAAACGGCCCCGGTCACATCGCTGGAGCTCAAACTCCACTTCTTTCTGAGTATGGAGACTTACGCTCTTGACCCCTTCGGCCTGGCGTCGGGTGAAGATGACATTGCCTCTTCACCTGATCGTGACTCTTCCCACGACACAGACGCCAATGTGTGAGCCTCGGACAGTCTATGGGTTCAGCATGGAGGAATCCAGCATGCTGCTAGACCTCGCTCCTCCGGATCAATTTCCCGACGCCAGGGTTCAGATATCGAACCGCTGAAAAGTCATCTAGTACCTCCGAAGTGGTCTAAAGCTACGCTGTCGCCCATCCATTCTACCTGCTCCGGAAACAACCGTGCTGGACAATTGACTGCCGACCTTTCAAGAGGAATATCTCGGAAGAGCAAGGGATGACCGTGACGGGCGGGCAATCCGACACCCCGAACCCATCGGAGGAAGCGAGGCCGAAGCAGGAAGAAGAAACAAGTCGAGCTTGGATCGAAAACCACTGGCTGCTTCAAGCGGCTTGCTAAATAGAAAGCAACTACGGTTTCGAGACGTACGAGGGCGGGGACTTTTTGCCGGCGTCAGTGAGCAGATGAGGGATGGATGGTCTCTTAGTGATCGCGAGGGAGAACAAGCCGTTGGCGAGGAGGTGGGAGGTGGGAGGTGGGAGGTGGTTGACCCTACCTTCATGCGGGGTGAGGTGTGGCGGTCAGATGGCGTTTGCCGTCGACGGCCTTGGTTCTGCGGCTGGGAAACAGGAAAACTATTTCAGGCTGCAGATGGAGGGATGGAGACGTGGCTACTGCGATGGGGAAAGGCCGGACGGGCTTGGCGCAACGTGGCATGGCATGGGTGGGTGGGTGGCCCGTGTGGGATGGGGGTGGGGATGGGCATGTGGACTTCCAGCGCTTCTCCGTAGTAAAGACGGCCTGGTTCTCGATCCCTTTCCGAGTCAAGCTGCGGGAGTTTCGGTGTCTTTCATCGTGTTCGCTGGCTGGCTGGCTGCAAACTACATACGGATGGGCTTCCCGACTACGCGAGAGAATCGATCGTCTGCTCCATGACCGACCGATCTTTCCGAGTCTTTGCTAGTCCTCAGGGTGGTCTTCGTCGGAGCTTACTGGGTTGGAGCCAACGGGACTAGTCACTCCGTGTTAGGAATTCGAGAGGCGCTGACGGTCTGCTTCCGTCGGCTCTGCTCTGCTGTGAGGACGTTCGGGTTGGTAAGGTTGTGCAGGGTGGATTGGGGGAGGGGGAGGGTTTCAAGGATAGGTACTAGGGTAGGTAGGCTGAGCTGCGGTTCGGCAAAGTCGCTGGTGAAGACTTATACTACTATGGTGTCGCGAGGGTTTGGAATGGGTTTGGTTTGGGATGCAGAATCCGTACGACTTTCTTCTGTAAGAAATAAAGCAAGATGAGTAGATCGATAGCTATGGAGCGGCCACGTCAAGGCATCAAGTCGGAGTGATACACTTCTCAATCGTTGGGATTCCAACGTGTCTCTGGTAGAAATACAAGGACAACGGTAACGTCCAGATGCTGGGGTTGGGGTAATAAGGACGAGGCATTGCACGGATGTTCAGTGAGGACTGTCACAAAGCGCCAGGAAAGAAGCCCCGTGCACATGTAAGTTCAGAGGCATGGACGAGACCCAATTGGGCGACCGATGAATAATAACTTAAGGTAGACCTAAAGCCCACGGAACATTGACGCCAGGACGTATGATGGGTAATTCGTGCGTTCGGTACAAAGTCGGTTCGACGGGAAGTGGAAAAAAGGTCATGACCAGATCGAAGATAAAAGTAATAATCAGTCATCCTCGCCATACGGTTCTGTGCGCCCCCCTTCAAGTCACCTGCAGTATGACACCGCCGCCGACAGGTAGCAAAACATTTTGACGAATGCAACTCCTGGCGCGTATGAGCATGCAAGCCTCATTACCCGTCCTCCACTCCCACCTGATTGATGAAAACTCCTCGGGACCCGTCGACATCGACATCGGACGCGGTGAACGACGGAGCACGTATGCGAGCAAGTCTATGTCGTGTAACTGCTTTGGTTATCAGGATCTAGGGCGGCGTCAGCATCGACTTCTTCTCTGCCTAGCATGGGGGTATGACGTTGATGGTACATCGGTTGGCCCTGTCCGTAGGGCGAGTGTGGGTACTGCTGGTACATCTGCCCGTTGCCTTGCTGGTACATCGGGTCCACTCCTCCAGGGTACTGCCCGGGGGCTTGCGCACCGGCGGGCCCGTAGCCGATCGGCGGAAGTTGGCGGACGCCGGGAGGGTAGTTTTGCGCCGAAGGTGCTTGCGCAGAGTCAGGTGCTTGGCCGTCAACGGGGTTGGTTTGCGCCGCGGCGCGTTGTCGTTCTTCGTCAGCCTTACGTTGGTTCTCCTCCTCCTTCTTACGAGCTTTCCACTCCTTACGGATCTCTTTGAACTCTGTTTGAAAACTTCAGATTAGCCGTGGTACTAGATGGATGGAGAATATGAGCAGTTGCGCTAGCTGTGCCGCGACCGTAGCCTTGCGCTTAGCTTCCGTGATGGTGTGAAGCTATTCGAAATGCGCGTGAGGCGTAGCCGCAACGCCAACGTAAGGCTCACGCTGTGTAACGCGACTAAGGCCATGCAAGGGCGGAGCTAGCCAGATTCGCGACTTTGCGAAAAACATCAAAACAGATAAGCTTACCTTCTGGAGTACGTTTCGCACCGTGCGACTGCATCGTGACGTGCGCGTTCAGGTGGTTCAGCGTTCCGTAAGCCTTTTCGCACCCATGCCACCCACATTTGTACATCCTCTCAATTTCTTCGTAGCGGCGACGGGGTCGTTTGTGCTGTTGAGCACCGGGGATCGGGACGAAGGAGTATACCTGAGCAAGCGGATGAGACTGTGCGACAGGATGAGATGGGAGTTTCGGAAGAGGTGGGGAAAGGCTGACCTGTCCGGGGCGAGGCCCAGCCGTTGCTACTGAGGATGCAGATGAGACGGCGGTCCCAGGGGAACTGTAAGGACCAGGCATACCATGCGCGTGCTGTGCGTATTGCGGAGCCCAATCGGGGCGACCGTACATCTGCGGCGGCGGATGACCCTGATATTGTGCCATGTCGTTACCCGGCGGCGGGTACGGCGAGTAATGACCGGGAAAGGTGGGACTCGAGGCGGCTATCGAGGGATCTATAGGTACGTCCGGGTCAGACTTCATGTGTGGAGCGTTGTGATGGTTATGTTGATGTCCATCTTGCAGAGACATTGACGGACTTGTTGCTTGAGCCATATTCCCTGCGCCGGCGCTTGAACTGTTCTGATGGTGCGCGTACTGTTGTTGACGCGCCAGATAATCGGGTGGGAAGTTGGCGGAACGCGCCGAGGACGCGTTGACACTGTAGTCGGAAGTCGGCGTGGACGACGACGCAAAGTTCGCGGGTCGGACGTCTTGCTGGGGCGTGTTGGTATACTGCGCAGCAGATGCTTGATCTGGCGATGAAGAACGTTCAGATTGAGAATCCCTGAGCGCAAGGCTGTACGGCGAGTGCAAACCTGGCTGCGTGTATTCCGGTGCACCTCTGTCCATAAGCTGACGTTGCGCGCGTCCTCTCGGTCTGCTACGTTGACAGTCGGTGAGTGACTATGCGCGGTTGGATTGATGTAGGCCGTGGACGTACTACGACCAAGAAGCTCGAAGATCGAAATATCGCCGGCGGCTCTTAGCTCTGAGACAAGGCGTGGAGACAACGAGGTGTCAGAAATGAGGACTAAACCAGGCGGGCGGGAAATTCTTCGACCAAACAGGCGGACTGATTTAACTAGTACTGAATCCCGTCTGCACCCAGGAACCGAGGGTGTTGCGTGGTGCTGGTGCTGGTGGTGGTGCTTGTGGGAGATAGCTTGGTTCTGTATCCGAACCGGCTAAATCTCTAGGACGGGAAGAATGATTTGCAGGAAGATGGCCACAAGTAGTAGTAGTGGACAAGTGAAGTACTGTAAGCGGATCTTGATGAGGAGTAGACCCGTCTAGCCTCAGCGGGGGCCGGGTGCTTGGATCGTTGAAGTAAGGTCGGCAACACGTAATTGTAAGGTATGCTTCGTTGACAACAGCTCTTCGAATTGTGGTATTGGGTAGACCAAAAGACGATGGCCCCCAGTCCGGGTCAAAGGCTGGCGCTGGTGCCGATGCTTGGTGTTGGTATTGGTGTTGCAACTGGTATGGTCGATGAATGCCTGTGTGATTATGGATGGGACGGCGCAGTGTCGCGGGAGATTTCTTTAGTTAGGTTTGGGGCCGAGGAAAGGTAGAGCAGAGATTAAGTTTAGCGGAAATTGAAATTGAGTAGGAGTCGTCTTTGCAGGGGCCGTGCTTGGCTGGCCGGTTCGTTTAAAAAGAAGAGAGAGGAGTGAAAAGCAGCGCCACGGGGGATTAAGTTGCAGATGTGATTATTTGCTTAGTTTGGCGTTCTGATAGAGACGGTTTACCCTGTTCGAGTACAGTACAGTAACGTACCCGTCGACAGGAGTTGTTGTTGACGGTGCGATTGGGATACAGCTGCCGGAGAATTCTTTGGCTGAATGTGTAACTAAAACTGTAACGAGGAAGGCGTTGGTGTTGGTTTGTCGGATGTAACACTACCTCAAGGTAGTATAGCTCGTGCTGTAGCCTTCCCAGAAGTGCAGAGGCCCTTGTGTTGTGGGTGAATACCAGGTACCTACTTCGTAATAGGTAATGGTGTTGGTGTTGGTTGTGTGTATGGCGACTGGTGAATGGTCAATGGTAGATGTAAAACGCCGGACACTCGAACTTTGCTCAAGTGGCTTTACGGTACTTGAAGCTGGCAGTACTCTCGAGGCCAGCAATAATGCCTGTGTCGTCGAGGATCGAGGACGCGTTTGGAATGGGATCGGTGGCCGTCTAAGTCTTTCAGGAAACAGCTGCGTTCGCGTGGTATGGTGGCCCTTGCGCCTCACGTCCGTTTTGCTCGTAACGATGTCTTGCGCAGGGTAAGCCTTTGAGGCGCTGTGGACGCTTTCCTCCTTCTGTCACAGTGTCGGCGCCTTGATTGCTATGTTCCGTAAGGTAAGGTAAGGTATGCGAGTTGGTCGAGTAATGCTCCGGCCAAAAGTGTGTACCGAGGAAGTGAGATCGCGTTCTCTGCTTTGTGTGCTAACACTTTTGCTCAGTCAATACCAGGAACGAGTACCTTGTGCACAGTAATGATACCTACCTACAAAGTACTTCAATGAGGTCGAGCTCCTCCGCGACTCACCGCGCGGCTGCCACTGATAGTACGGACCCAGTCGAGTGCTAAATTAGCACGTCGACACCTTTTCTATTCTGGACTGGGCCGAAAGACGGTAGACGAGAGATGGAGGTTGTGACGACGACAGAAGTGAGGAAAAAATACTAGCTAGGTAAGGTAAGGTAGGTTGTGTTAGGTAAGGTAGGCCCGGTCGCGTCCTTAGCGCCACTTTTAAATGTTTAGCTGCTTGGAAAATTAAAGATAAAAGTACGGTATTATTTACCTTATTTATACTGTATAAGTCAGTACCTTATCTTAGGTAATCGGACCTTGCACTTCGTAAGGTAGGTCGATCTCGAAGGCCCGATTGCTGGGTTCTGGGTGAAGGGATATCGTCGAAAGTCGGAACAAGTAACAAGTCTGGGAAGGTTAAGGCAAGGAAAAGTACTGTAAGGTAAGATAAGGTAAGGTATCGTACATCAAGATTCAAGAAAGATAGCGGAGACAGCCACTTGCCTCCACTGTGGGACTGGCCTGGGCCCGCAGGTGCTTACCTAATTTACTCTCCGTACTGTACAGCAGGCAGTGAGGTAAGGTACAGTAAGGTAAGGTACGGTAAAGTAAACTACCGGTACCCGGATTAACACTACAAGTACCGAGGTTGAGAGTGTTTTATGATTTCGAGGTGGACTTCGTGAGGCTGAGAAGTCTTCGTTATTATGGTCATGCTGCAGGATGCCATATGAAAAGATTAAAGGATGATGACAATGATGACGGTGACTATGATGAGGTAAGGTAGGTATGTAAGGTAGGCACGCAACCTCCACGTTTCTCCCGAACATCTTGGCTAGATGAGCAGAAGATTTGCGGCGAGCTGTGGATTATTGTCTCCAATGTGATCGAGCGTGGTTGTCATCATAAAACTGTACGTGTAAGAGAAAAGTAAGTGGTCATTAGGCATGGATGACGGGGAAGCAACGAGGAGAAATGGTGGTGTTCCCGACTCGCATATGCGTATGGGATAAAGAGGGCATATTGATTGAGCAGGTATACGGCACAGCGAAGCGCGGCACGCAGATGGGAAATGTTCCGTCTGAAGACGTGTAGGATTGCTTATGTGCTGGAAAGAAATGGTCATATGAATGAGAAAAAGAAACAAAAGACACCTTAAAGGTACAGTAGGAATATGAACGTGGCACAGCTCTTCAGCTACAGAGGCATGTCGTACACTTTTCACACGAGTGTAACCTCCAAGTTCCAAAGATAGAAGGAAACCAAGATGCCCAGAAGGGCTCTGTCAAGGGCGTTTGATCGCTGTGCATTGGTGTATCACAAGGTAAAGCAGGGTCGTCTGGAGATTTCTTCCCTCCTACTCCGCCCTCCTGTCCAGTGCTTTCGCCTCTCCTCTATCACCATAGGTCCTTGGGCACAGAGTCATTGCGCATACGCATGCCTGATGCAACTGTATCCGGACAGTACCTACGGCATCGTTAATTCCAATAACAAGCATTGCATCCTTCCTTAAACGCCGTGACGCATCAGCCGAGGACATGTATCAGTCCGATCATAATCTGGTGGATGACTTTCATACGTGGTGTGCTGTATGAACATGGCAGGTGGTATCAAAGGTCGTTCGCTTCGCGTCAGACATGGTGGGTAAGAGTGAGCGTACTCCGTAAAAGTAGACGGATTTGCGGCATGTGAACCCGATTGCTGGTCCAGTCAAAGGCAAATATTGTACAGTCGACAGTATCTATACTCCAGATGCAGAATGCAGACGGCTGAAAAGTGATCGCTGGAGGCTGGCTGGCTGAGGCGAAACGGGCTGCGGCGGTAACAGGAATGAGAGATGAAATTGGCATAGAGGGAAAAGCATAAAAGAGGAGTCCCGGCGAATGCCCTTGTGTTGATTGCTTTATCGGTTCCTTTCATGGATGATATCAGGTAAACACACACGCGCCCTTTCCTTCCTTCTACTTCAGGAGGCAGGACTGCCCTGATTTCCAGCGTACTTCGTACAGCGTATTCGCACAGACACGGGAAAATTACTCCGTACTCTACTCCGTACTGCTTCGAGATACATGTATCGCTTGTACGTAATATCGATTGATAATGATAAACATATACCCTCGGCGATTACCGTCATCTATGGAAGACGTGGAACCCAGGGGGTCCCCAGGTGAATTGATATGGATATGGACTCAGGTCTCTTGTAAGGTGGTGGCTGGAAGTCTTCGATCGGACTCTCATCTGTTTGACTTTTTTCTTTCCCTTCCTCCTGGATTCTGTATCCTGATTGCATCGGCTATGGCATGTTCTTGGATCGTGTATGCGAGCGACCCGTTGTGGCCGTGGCTTTGCCTCTTTCCCAAGGGAGACAACAGCCATCTCAGCCCATGAGGTCGGGTAGAATAAATTAGGTTAGTGGATATGTACTGTATGTAGGGTACGCTCAGGAGAGGGAGTTCGTCCGTCTCTTTACCGGTTCCTATATTTTGCAAAGTGCAAATAATTTTTTGCACTTCAGAATTTACAATACTAGCGTGTAATTATCTTCCAAAAGTAATCAGTTCAGGGTCCACCAACTGTAAATGAAGTGTAAAA
>JAABUU010006893.1_pt1 | contig 11971 bp, 9 predicted proteins | sample 5559301 | NCBI WGS metagenome assembly JAABUU01 (sample SAMN10711884, study PRJNA513360) | rock metagenome | isolation source: Antarctica rocks | place: Antarctica: Victoria Land, Richard Nunatak white
GACTCGGGGGCGTCTGAGCCGTGAACCATGTTCTGCCCGGTCTGGAGGGCGAAGTCCCCGCGGATCGAGCCGGGCGCGGCCTCCAGGGGGTTGGTGGCGCCGATGACCTGGCGGGCGGCGGTCACCGCCTCATGGCCTTCGAGGACCATGGCCACCAGGGGGCCCGAGGTGATGAACTCCACGAGCTCGCCGAAGAACGGGCGCTGCGCGTGCTCGGCGTAGTGGCGCTCGGCAAGATCGCGGGTCATCGTCATGTGGCGCAGGGCGAGCAGGCGCAACCCCTTGGCCTCGAAGCGGGCGATGATCTCTCCGGTCAGTCCCCGTGCGAAGGCGTCAGGCTTGACGAGGATGAGGGTCTGACCGGCGGGAGCAGGGGTCATGCTCGCGGATCAGAGACGGCGGTGGACTCGGGCGACTCGGTGGTCTCGCGCCGGCGCCGGCGCCGGGGCGCAGGGGCCGCGCCGGGCACCGGGGTCTCACAGTAGGGACAGATCCCCCAGGCCTGCTCCAAGGGGCGGCTGCAATTCACACAGGGGTCCTTGAGCTTGCGCAGGCAGTGGGGGCAGACCCGGAAGTCGCGCTCGACCTCGTGGTCACAGTGAGGGCACAGGCGGTAGTTGAACTCGTGCAGGCGGGCCTCGGCGGCCTGCATCTCAAGCTCGCGCTCGCGCACGTCATCGATGAACTCGGGCGGGCGCACGATCATGTAGACGATCGTGCCCACGAAGGGAAACAGGGAGGCGGCCGTGGCGCACGCCACCAGCATCGGGTCGAGGATGCGCCGACGGGCGTCGGCGTAGGTCCAGAAGATCAACGCGAAGTAGATCACGACCAGGAAGAGCATCAGCAGGTTGATCGCCAGGTTGACGCCGCTGTTGTTGATGCCGAAGTAGGCGAGGACGGGCATGGGTGGCGCGAGTGTAAACGGTCGGGTCACAGGAACAGGCGACCGAACAGGTAACCGGCGGCGAAGAACACGAGGATGACCAGCGCGACGCTGAGCGCCACGGCGGCGATCATCGCCCGTACCGAGGGGCCGTCGTCGTCTCTCACGGGCCCGGGGACGGGCTCGGGGAACCTTCGCGCAGAAGGGTGGCGATGAGATGGATGGAGCCGGTCACCAGTACGGCTGCTCCGCGCGCGCGGGCCAGCTCACGGGCCCGCTCCAGGGCCCGGACGGGCTGGGGCTCAACCGCCATCCCCGTCTCCACGCCCCCCGGCTCCCCCTCTACCCGAGGTCCGCCGAGCTGGCGCGCCAAGGAGGCCAGGGTGGCCGGCGACAGAGCACGGGGGGTGTCGGCGGCGGTGAACAGAACCGCCGAGCAGTGCGACAGGAGCAGGGCGAGCATCGAGGCGGCGTCCTTGTCGTCGAGGATCGAGACGACGGCCACCAGGCGACGCTCGCCCACCACCTCGGGCAGGGACTCAAGCAGTGCGCGCATACCCGGAGGGTTGTGGGCTCCGTCGAAGACCACGAGGGGCTCGGTGTCGACCACCTCCAAGCGCCCGGGCACCCGCGTGGCGGCGCCGGCGCCGGCCACCGCGCCGGCGTCCAGGACTCCGGGGTCGGCGCCTCCGGCGAGGTAGGCGCCCGCGGCGGCGCGGGCCAGCGCGAAGTTGCGCCGCTGAAAGAGCCCACGGGCCGCCAGCGGGGGATCGCCGGCGCCCGCTGGCCCGGGGTGAGCCTGCTCCTCAGAGGCCCACACCAGCGCTGCTCCCCGCGCCACCGCCACCTCCTGGGCCACCGCTGCCGCCTCGGGACACAGATCCGCACCCACCACCAGGGTCGAGCCGGGCCGGAGCACGGCGAGCTTCTCGCGGGCGATGTCGGTCACGGTCGGGCCCAGCCAGCGGGTGTGCTCCAGGCCCACGTTGGTGAGAACCGTGACCCGCGAGGGCAGCACGTTGGTGGCGTCATAGCGCCCGCCCAGCCCCGCCTCCACCACCGCGACGGCCACCTGGCGGGAGGCCAGCTCGGAGTAGGCCGCGGCGGTGAGCGCCTCGAACTGGGTGACGCGGTCGCCGGCCTGAGTCAGGGTGCGATCCACCAGGGCGCCGGCGTGGGCGGCCCGGGCCACAGCGGCGGCGAAGGCGGCCTCGGAGACGTCGCCTTCGCCCACCTGCAGGCGCTCGGCGAAGGAGACGAGATGGGGTGAGAGGTAGGTGCCCGTCCTCAGCCCGTGGCGCTCGAGGATGGCCGCGATCATCCGAGTGGTGGAGGACTTGCCGTTTGTTCCCACCACGTGGATCGAATCAAAGGCGTGCTGGGGTGAGCCCAGGGCGGTCATGAGGCGGCGCATGCGCTCCAGGCCGAAGCGCATGCCGAACATCTCAAGGGAAGCCAGGTAGGCCTCGGCCTGGGCCACCGTCCACGGTCTGACCGGGCGGGCCCGGGCGGTCACAGCGCCTCCAGGGCGGCAGTGAGCTCGGCCAGCCTGGCGCGCTGGTCGGCCACCACCGCGGCCGGCGCCTTGCTCACGAAGCCGGCGTTGGCGAGCTTGCCCTTCGCGCGCGCGATCTCGCCCTCCAGCCGCGCTCGGCGCTCGCGCCCGCGGCGCTGGGCCGCCCCCAGATCCATGTCGGCGGTGACCGTCACCAAGACGCTGCCCCCGGGGATGGCCACCGGCGCAGTGGACGACGCAGGCCCCGGCCCCGGCCCCTGCGCGCCCGCGTCGTCCGCCGCGGCCGCCTGCAGCTCAATGCGGGCCATGCGCGCCACCAGGTCCACGGTTTCCTCATAGTCAGCGGCGTGCAGGACCCCGGACACCACATGCCTCGGCGCCAGGCCCACGCTGTCGCGCCAGGCGCGCAGCGCCACCACCGCCTCGACCACGCGCGCCAGGGCCGACTCGGCGGCCTCGTCGACGCGCTCGGGACGGGCAGACGGCCAGGAGGCGCCCATGAGCAGCCCCTCACCGGCGGGAGCCAGGTGAGCCCACAGCTCCTCGGTGACGAAGGGGATAACCGGGTGGGCCAGCGCCACCGTCTCGCGCAGGATGACCAGCAGGGTGGCGGCGAGCGCCGTGCGGTCGGTGCCCGCGCCCGGTCCCCCCGGCGTGAGCCGGGCTTTGACCAACTCCACGTACCAGTCACACAGCTCGCCGTAGATGAAGTCATAGAGCCCCAGGGCGGCGTGGGAGAAGTCATAGGCCTCGATGCGCGAGGCGGTGTGGTGCTTGACGGCCTCCAGGCGCGAGAGGATCCAGCGATCCTCAATCGCGGTGGGGCGCCCGGCGAGGACGGGTGCGTCGCGGGGGTCGAGCTCGAGCGCACCGACGGCGCCGAGCACGAAACGCGAGGCGTTGAACAGCTTGTTGGCCAGCCCCTGACCCTGCTGGACCTTCTCGGCCGAGTAGCGCACGTCCTGGGAGGAGGACATGGCCAGCAGCCCGAAGCGCACCCCGTCGGCCCCGTGGCGGTCGATCTCGGCGACGGGATCGATGCCGGTGCCCAGCGACTTGGACATCCGTCGCCCGTCGGGAGCCTGGATGACCGAGTGCACGTAGACGTCTGAGAAGGGCACCTCGCCGGTGAACTGCAGGCTCATCATCACCATGCGAGCCACCCACAGAAACAGGATGTCGCGGGCGGTGACAAGCAGGTCGGTGGGAAAGAAGGCGTGCAGCTCGGGGGTCTCCTGCGGCCAGCCCAGCGTGGCGAAGGGCCACAGCGCCGAGGAGAACCACGTGTCGAGCACATCGGGATCGCGCCGGACCTCATCCCCGCAGGCTCCGCAGCGCTCGGGTGCGGCCATCCCCACAAAGGTCTCCTCACACGCCGCGCAGTACCAGACCGGCAGCTGGTGGCCCCACCACAGCTGGCGCGAGATGCACCACGGGCGGATCTCGGCCAGCCACTGCTCATAGCGCCGGGCCTGGCTGTCGGGGTGGATGCGCACCCGACCGTCGCGCACCACCTCGGCGGCGGAGACGGCCAGCGTGTCCATCCTCATGAACCACTGCAGGGAGATCAACGGCTCGATGCGCTGCCCCGAGCGGTGAGAGAACGGGACGGTGTGCTCATAGGGCTCTGATCCGCGCAGGAGCCCCTCCTGCTCGAGGCTCTCGATCACCGCCCGCTGGGCCGCGGCCACGGTCAGCCCGGCGAAGGCCTCCCCGGCGGCGGGAGTCATGCGCCCGTCCTCACCGATCACCGAGATGGTCTCCAGGCCGTGGCGGCGGCCGATCTCGAAGTCGTTGGGGTCGTGCCCGGGGGTCACCTTGAGCACGCCGGTGCCGAAGTCGGTGCGCACGTAGTCGTCGCCGACGATGGGCAGCTCGCGACCCACCAGCGGCAGCCGTGCCCGCCGACCGATCAGGTGGCGGTGACGTTCATCGGCAGGGTTGACGGCGATGGCGGTGTCGGCCAGCATGGTCTCCGGTCGCACCGTGGCCACCACCAGCTCGCCGGCGTCCCCGCTCCCGCTCCCGCCGGCGCCGCTCCCGCTGGCGCTCGTGCTCCCGCCACCACCGGGGCCGTCCTCGGGAATGAGCGGGTAGGCGATCTCGTACAGACGGTCGGTGACCTCGCGCTCCTCGACCTCCAGATCGGAGATCGCCGACCGGCTGCCCGGGTCCCAGTTGACCAGGTAGTTGTCGCGGTAGATCAGCCCCCGGTCATACAGAGCGACGAACACGCGCTGGACGGCCTCGACATAGCCGTCATCGAGGGTGAAGCGCTCGTCGAGGTAGTCACAGGAGGCCCCCAGGCGCTTGAGCTGCTCGATGATCGTGCCCCCGAAGCGCGAGCGCCAGTCCCATACCCGGGCGACGAACGCCTCACGGCCCAGCTCCTGGCGGCTTGAGCCCTGCTCTGAGAGGGCACGCTCGACCTGGGTCTGGGTGGCGATCCCGGCGTGATCGGTGCCCACCACCCATTTGGTGCGCCGGCCCCGCATGCGCTGATAGCGCACCACCGTGTCCTGAATGGCGCCGTTGAGGGCGTGGCCCATGTGCAGGGCCCCGGTGACGTTGGGCGGCGGTATGACGATCGAGAAGTTCTCCCGGGCATCGCCCAGCGGGTCGGGATGCTCCAGGCCCGAGCGCCGCCAACGCTCCCCGATGCGGGGCTCGACCTCGGCGGCGTCAAAGCGGGTGGGCAGCTCGGTCACGGGCGACGAGAGTCTATGTCGGTGCGGCCAGCGCAACCCGGCGCGAACCGGGAGTCGTGCCCGCGCTCAGCGAACCGCGCTCGCTCAGCGACCGCGGCGCATACGCCCGCCGAAGGGCAGCAGCTCGCGGCCCATACCCACCACGTCGAGCTTGGCCATCAGCGCTTTGAGCTCGTCGCGCTCGCGGTCGGTCAGGCTCCCCGGACGCCCCCGCGAGATGCGCAGCAGCTCGGTGAGCCGAACGCGCTCCGGACCGTCCAGGGCACGCCAGTGGCGGTGGGCGATCATGCCCGCCTCGGCGGCGACCATGAGCGGCCCGCCGCGCAGCCGGTTCAGCGGGAAGGCTACGCCGACTCCTCTTGGAGCTCGTCGGGCTCCTCGGGAGCGGCCTCGGTAACCAGGGTGGGCGTCAGACCGCGCTCGATGGTCTCCTTGGTGACCACGCACTTCTTGACGTCACGGCGCGAGGGTAGATCGAACTGCACCTCCAGGAGCACCTCCTCGATGATCGAGCGCAGCCCTCGGGCGCCGGTCTCGCGCTCCAGGCCCCGATCGGCGATGGAGACCAGCGCCTCGTCGGAGAAGACGAGCTCGATGGAGTCAAAGGAGAAGAAGCGCTGAAACTGCTTGACCAGGGCGTTGCGCGGCTCGGTGAGGATGCGCACCAGATCGTCGCGGGAGAGCTGGTGGACAGCCGACATCACCGGCAGGCGTCCCACGAACTCGGGAATCAGTCCGTACTGGATGAGATCCTCGGGCAGGCACTTCTCGAACACCTCGCCGTGGTCGCGCTCGTGCTTGGTCTGAATGGCCGCGCCGAAGCCCACCCCGTGATGGCCGATGCGCCGTTCGATGACCTTGTCGAGGTTGGCAAAGGCGCCCCCGCACACAAACAGGACGTTGGTGGTGTCGATGGTCAAGAACTCCTGGTGGGGGTGCTTGCGTCCACCCTGGGGAGGCACCGAGGCCGAGGTCCCCTCGAGGATCTTCAGCAGGGCCTGCTGGACGCCCTCGCCGGAGACGTCGCGGGTGATCGACGGGTTGTCGGCCTTGCGGGCGATCTTGTCGACCTCGTCGATGTAGATGATCCCGGTCTCGGCCTTCTTGACGTCGTAGTCGGCGGCCTGGATGAGCTTGAGCAGGATGTTCTCCACGTCCTCGCCCACGTAGCCCGCCTCGGTCAGCGCGGTGGCGTCGGCGATGGCGAAGGGGACGTTGAGGATCCGCGCCAGGGTCTGGGCGAGCAGCGTCTTGCCGCAGCCGGTGGGGCCGAGCAGCAGGATGTTTGACTTCTGCAGCTCGATGTCTGAGTCCTCGGCCTGCATCATCTGCACGCGCTTGTAGTGGTTGTAGACGGCGACGGAGAGGATGCGCTTGGCCTCGTCCTGGCCCACCACGTACTCGTCGAGGACGTCGTAGATCTCCCGCGGCTTGGGGAGGTTCTCGATGTCAAAGCTCGGCGGGGCGGTCAGCTCCTCGTCGATGATCTCGTTGCACAGGTCGATGCACTCATCGCAGATGTAGACCCCGGGGCCGGCGATGAGCTTCTTGACCTGACGCTGGGACTTCCCACAGAAGCTGCACAGAAGCTGTTCGTTTGAATCGGTGGGGCGCGCCACTGCTTCTCCCTTATCCCTGCGCCGACGGAAATCCCCAAGCTAGTGCTCGGAGATCACCCGGTCAATGATCCCGTACTGCTGGGCCTCTTCGGAGCTCATGAAGTAGTCGCGCTCGGTGTCATGGCGCACGACTTCGAGCTCCTTGCCGGTGTGGTGGGCGATGATCTCGTCCAGGCGCCGGCGCACGTCGATGATCTCGCGGGCGTGGATCTCGATGTCGGTGGCCTGCCCCTGAAAGCTCGAGCTCACCTGATGGATGAGGATCTTGGCGTTGGGCAGGGCCATGCGCTTGCCCGCGGCGCCGCCGGCCAGCAGCAGTGCGCCCATCGACATGGCGATGCCCACGCAGATGGTCGACACGTCGGGCTTGATGAACTGCATCGTGTCGTAGATGGCCAGGCCCGCGTACACCGATCCGCCCGGTGTGTTGACGTAGATCGAGATGTCCTTGTCGGGGTCCTCGGACTCCAGGTGAAGCAGCTGGGCCACGATCAGGTTGGCGATCTGGTCATCGACCGGAGTGCCCAGGAAGATGATCCGCTCGTTGAGCAGCCGGCTGTAGATGTCAAAGGCCCGCTCACCGCGCGAGGTCTGCTCGACAACCATTGGGACTAGTGGGCTCATGGTCCTCGCTTTGTTTCGCTTCCTCGGCTCGATTCCTCCCGCCGTCAAGCCGAGTGACACGCGGCCCGGGAGCGAGCGGCCGAGTCTACCAACCACCCCTGGCCCGCGGTGGGGCTGCGGTGCAGGCCGGGACGGTGCGCCCGGGCGACTGCGGGGTCAGCCGCCGAGCGTCCGGACGACGGTCAGCCGCCGGGCGTCCACAGGCCCTGGGCGGCGGGGGACGCGGGGTCCTCCGACGATGCCTCGGCGGCGGGCTCCTGGTCGGGGGTCCACAGCTTCTCGCGCGCCTGGGCCTGCGCGACGGGGATGGCCTGAGCCTCGGAGGCGACGAGCTCGACGGCCTGCTGGGCCGCCACGTCCTCGATCAGGGCGTCGGCGTGACGGGTCTTGCGCAGGCGGGCGAGCATCTTCTCGGGGGTGGACTCCTCGCGCTCGGCAGCCGAGGCCAGCGCCTCGAGCAGGGCCGGCTCGTCGGGCTCGATGTGCTCGGCCGCGACGATGGCCGCCACCACCGCCTCCCGGCGCAGGGTGCGCTCGGCGTCGGGAACGACCTCGGCGACGATGTCCTCCTCCGAGCGTCCCGCCATCTGCAGGTAGGCCTCCTTGGTCACGCCCTGATGGGAGAGCGAGTGCATGGTGCGCTCCCACATCTCCCCGGCGCGAGCGCGGGCGAGGGCGGCGGGCACCTCCACCTCGGCATCGTCGACGGCGGCGTCGAGGGCCGCCTCGCGAAACTCGTTGTCCACCCGTCGCTCGTCGGCCACGCGCAGGCGCGCGGCAATGTCCTCGCGCAGCTCGGCGATGGTGTCAAAGCCGGCGGTCTCGGTGGCGAAGTCGTCGTCGAGGTCGGGCAGAAGCTTGGCCTGGACCTCCTTGACGGTGACGTCAAAGCTCGCCGCGCGCCCGGCCAGATGCTCGGCGCCGTAGTCATCGGGGAAGGTGAGCTCCACGGTGCGATGCTCGCCGGCACTGGCCCCGGTCAGCCCCTCCTCAAAGCCCGGGATGAGCCGGCCCGACCCGAGCTCCAGGAGCTGATCACGGCCGTCGCCGCCGGGAAAGGGCACGCCGTCGATGGCACCCACGTAGTCCATGACCACGAAGTCGCCGCTGGCCGCGGGGCGGTCGATGGCCTCCAGGCGGGCGCTGCGCTCCCTCAGGGTCTGAAGCTCTGCCTCGACGGCCTCAGGGTCGGCGGCGGGCTCCCGGCGCGGCACCTGCACGCCGCGGTAGCGCCCGAGCCGGGCGCTGGGACGCACGCCGATCTCGATGGTGAAGCTCAGGCCCTCACCCTGGGCGGGCAGGTCGCCGATGTCGAGCTCGGGATCGCCGACGGGGACGATTCCGGAGGCATCGACGGCGTCCACGTACCAGCGTCCCAGGGTGTCGCGGACGGTCTCGTCGAGGACGGTCTCCCGGCCCACGCGGCGGATGACCACCGGCGGCGGAACCTTGCCCTTGCGAAAGCCGGGGATCTTCAGGTCGCGCCCGAGGGTACGGGCGGTCTCCTGCACGCGGCGCTCGACCTCCTCGGCTCCGACCTCGGCGAGCACCCGTACGCGCGACTCGGGCAGCTCGGTGAGGGTGGTCTTCACGGGGGCGGCCATGGGGGCGCAGAACGATACCGTCCTGTCATGGGTTCGCCCGCCCGTGCCCCGGCCCCGTCCCCGTCCCCCGACATCGGCCCCACCGTGGGCCCGGCACCGCGGGGCGCCGGCCTCCCCCCCGCCCCCCTGCACCGGCGCCTGGCCGCCTGGTGGGTAACCGGGCCCCCCGGCCACCTCTTCGCAGGCGCCAGCGACGTCGGCGTGCTGCTGGCCCGGGTGCTCTGGGCGCGCCTGCGGCGCCGCTGGGCGAGCGGGCGTCGGCGCGCTCGAAGCGCGGGCGCGGCGCCGGCTCGCCCAGCGCGCGGCGCGGCGCCAGAGCGCGCGAGTGACCCCCGCTCACCCCTCCAGGCAGAACAGGGGCCATTCACCGGGCACGCCCCGTAGCGCGTGGCTGCCGCGATCGGCGAAGCCAAGCCCCGACCCGGCCACCACCCCACACACCGTGCCCGAAACCAGCACCTGCCCAGCCTCGGCGAGTGCCCCGACCCGGGCGGCGATGTGCACCGCCATTCCCCCCACGTCGTCGCCGATGAGCTCACACTCGCCCGTGTGCAGCCCGATGCGCACCTCGATGCCCAGGTCGCGCACCGCCCGGCAGATGGCCTGCGCGCAGCGCACCGCCCCCGACGGGGCGCCGGCGAAGGTGACCAGGAAGCCGTCGCCGATCGTCTTGACCTCGCGACCCCCGAAGCGGTCAAGCTCCCGGCGCACCACGGCCTCGTGGGAGGCCAGCAGGTCGCGCCAGCGGGCGTCACCCAGCTGAGCCGCCCGCCGGGTGCCCGCCACGATGTCGGTGAACATGACGGTCAGCAGAGCGCGCCCGGAGGAAGAACCGCTGCGGCTACCGATGAGAAAGTCCTCGATCTCATCCAGGATGGCGTCCGAGTCCCCCGCCGTGATCAGGTGGTCCTCGCCCTCGAGCTCGACGTAGCGGGCACCGGGGATCTGCTCGGCGGCCACCCGGGAGTGGCCCACGTCGATCAGGCGGTCCCCGCGACGGTGGAGCACCAGCGTGGGCACGCGGATGGCGGGCAGCAGCTCGCGGACGTCATGCTCAGACGAGGCCGCCACCAGCGAGACGATCGCCCCGGGGCTCACCGACAGCCGCTCCAGACGGGCCAGCCACTCGCCAAAGCGCACGTCCCCGGCGCGACTGGGGGCCACCTGCTCGACCCGGCTGGCCTGCCCCACTCGCGCGCCATCTCGGCAAAGCGTGCCTCGCGCTCATCGCGGGTGTGGGCGAAGTCATAGTCGGGGGCGGCGGTTGTTGCGCATCATCGCCGCGTAGAGGACGAGGCCGACCGCGCGCTCGGGCCGCCGAGCCGCGAGCAGCACCGCCAGCGGGCCGCCCCCGGCATAGCCCACCACGGCCATGCGCTCCGATCCCGCCGCGCGCAGGACGGCCTCCACATCGGCGACCTCCTCCTCCAGGGTCGGAGGCTGGGCCACCCGGTCAGACAGACCCGAGCCGCGCCGGTCGAAGAGGATCACCCGGCCAAAGGAGGCGATGCGGTTCAGGAAGCGGGCCACCGAGGGCTCCTCCCACAGGTGCTCGACCTGCGAAAGCCAGCCCGCCACCAGCAGCACGTCGACAGGCCCGTCACCCACTGCCTGGTAGGCGATGCTCAGCTGCCCGCTGCGGGCATAGCAGGTGCGCCGCGCGCGGGCGAGGTCGGGTGAGACGACTTCGCCGGCCATCTCCGGGGAACTTTATTTTATGGGGGCCCTCCGGGCCCGACGACGACCTGGTCGGCGACTCTGGGGATGGTGTCCTGGCGAGCGGCGCCGTCGCCGAGCTCGGTGGCGGTGAGGCGGGCCATGCGCTCACACGCATGGGTCAGGAACTTCCTGCGCTCGCGGGGGCCGAGGAGCCGGAAGCCGAGGGCGACGATCGGGTTGGCGATGCGGGAGGTGCGCGAGAAGGAGTGGATGCGAAACTCCACCTCGCCGGTGTCGAGCCATTTCCACACCTCGTAGTCCATCTGGCCCATCTCGAGGTGCCCCTGCAGGGTGCGGTAGTTCCAGCCCCATACCCGCACGCGGCGACCGTCGACGCTGCGGGTCTCGTCGTGTACTGCGCCCACGCGCACCCCGAGGTGGAAGCGCAGGCCGTGGAAGCGGGCCTCCAGGAGCATGTCGCGATTCTCCAGGGGCTGATCGGGGTGGTATACGGCGCGGACGATGGCGGGGTCGGCAAACTCGTAGTCGCGCGTGAGTCGGCGGGCCACCTCCCAGCTGCCGTGCGCCACCGGCGCTCCGGGGGGCTCGGGTGCCAGCGCCTGGCGGTAGTCGTCCGCGCCCCAGCCGTTGGCGGCGGTGCGCTGGCTGCGGTCCTGGGGGTCGAAGTTCACGGCGTGATCGTGGAGGTCATCCAACGCCCGGCGCGCTCGGGGGGAGCCCAGCAAGTGCAGTCCGGGACGCGGGAGGACCTCCACCTTGCGGGTCTGGACCTCAGCCCCCCCGGTCAGTCGTCCCCCGGCGAGGCGGGCGACGTTCTCGATGAACGACGTCCACATGTGAAATTGCACCTCCTTGGCCATGCGCAGATGGTGATAGAGCAGGTGGGCCAGGCGGTCGCCGCTGCGTGCCCAGGACTCGATGGTGAAGACCAGCATCCCGTCGTCGTCGGCGGCGCTGAACTCGATCTGGCCCGCCTCGAGATGCCCGGCCAGGGTGACCAGGCGAAACGACGTCGGGCTGAGCGCCACCACCCGCACCGGGCCGTCCCACGGTCCCGCCATGCGCACGATGTACTCATCGCCCACGGCCATCACGCCCTGCTCCCCCTCCACCTTGATGAAGCGGGCAAGCTCGGTGGGAGACACCCGGTTGAGGTCGGCGCCCAGCTTCCTGACGAGGTGCTCGGGCGACGTCTGGGCATCGCGGATGCGTGCCCGGTAGGTCCGGTGAAACATCGGACCCTCGCCGTCCTCGACGCGTTGGATCTCCGCGCCCGCCCGGTCGGGTGACAGATGAGGCGGAGCATCCTCGACGGGGTTTCCCTCAAGCTCACG
>JAABUU010006897.1_pt1 | contig 11966 bp, 10 predicted proteins | sample 5559301 | NCBI WGS metagenome assembly JAABUU01 (sample SAMN10711884, study PRJNA513360) | rock metagenome | isolation source: Antarctica rocks | place: Antarctica: Victoria Land, Richard Nunatak white
AGTATCAATGAAGAGATTTCTCATTGAAAAATCTTTAATTGATAATCAAAGACCTATTTAATTATTCTTTATCTTACATCTCTAATCTCTAAAGATCAGCTTTCTATTTAATTAATAGTGACTACTTATTATTTTCATCACTACTCTCTTCATCACTAATAGATTCAACATTCTTCTCATCATCTTCACTGTCATTAATCAAGTCATCAAGAACAAATTTATCAATGAAATCATCATCTAAAAATTTCTCATCTTTAGACATCATCACACAAGCTTCATCAACATCTTTAATTACACTCTTTTCATCTTCTTTCTTCTGATCAAGTATAGGCTCTTAAATGTAACTAGTTAATGTCAAAATTAAGAAGTGTTATAATTAAGCAATATAATACTTATGCATAATTGAAGTCATTGATGTGTTTAGAATTAAGAACTTCACTATAAAAGTAATGTATAATCTTAATGAGATCAGAATCTTCAGCATTATGTAGCTTTTACTTTTTCATATTGTTAAGAACTCTTTTATAATGCTTAATCATCATTGTTAGATGCTTCTCAATTTGATAATTAATGTTGATGCACTTCTGCTGAATAACTTCATCTTTGTTGATATTCTAGAGAATGTCAAAGAGTCTATAAAAAATATAGATATAACATATCTCTTACTTCATTTCTGTGAACTCTTACTCTTCTTTTAGCACAAAAGCTTCAGCAAATAATATCTTCTTCTTAATCTTCTTTTTAAGTTAAGTCTGATTCTCATTCTTCATTAACTTGTTTCTCAACTCATCTTCATAATAGACATCTACAGATAGTTAAAAGCAATATAATTAAGCATAATAATTTTAAAGAAGTCTTACAAGAAATTTCATAATTGTATTACTTCTTCAAGATCTCATCTCTAATCTTCTCTTTCATAATCTTCTTTAATGCTGAGTCTGCAGTCTAATATGCATCAATCTTCTTCAATGCATCTTTTTTCTGTTTCACAGCTCTGCAGTTCATCATCTTTACATTTTCAATTTGTCTAAAGTTCTTGTTCTTTATACATTTCTGTTGTTCCTCTCTTGCATGTGCAGTCTTTAAATTGTTCAAGTATTTGCTAAATATCTTCTTTAAATCATATATAGACTTCTGTGAACAGTCATGATGATTAGATCTCTCTTTAAAGATTAAGAATGAATTGAAAGTTAAGTGTTTTGCAGTTTACAGTGAAAGCTTAGTGTCTAAATCTGTCATGATGAGAGTTTAGAATATGTAGTTAGCTGCTGAGTTCTATATTAAGTGATATAATTAAGTATTATATGTGCACATCACAGCTGTGCATCAGAGTGAAGCACAAGAGCAATGCATAAGATTAAATCTTAAGAAATGAGCAGTAAAATAAGTGATAGCACTGAGCAATATATTTAGTGAGTGTAGAGACTGAGTGTAGAGACTGAGTAGAGATGAAGTGAATGTAGTAGATTGAGTAACAGAGATGAAGGTAAGAAAGTGTTAGATTGAGTGTTAGAAGTAAGTGTGTTGATATATTTACTCATAATATTGATATATATATCATAAATAAATATGTTGTTTATCAGCAACCTAACATCTAAGTATTATTAACACCTAAAAGCTCTCAACACATCTTCTAACTACACACTTTCAAACTACAACATACTTTTAAACTACAATGCATCTTCAAACTACAAGATCACTCTAGAACTCATTGTCATTCACAGATGTATTTAAATTGCTTTCTCATAATATTTCTGCTAACTTAATCTTAGAGCATCATTGTATCATTATATTACATCATGATATGTATTAAGAAAACTTTAAGATGCAGTGCTATGAAGACTGTATTAGGTGAAGAGAAGACAGCAGTAGTAGAAAGAACATTTAGAAAGACATTTAAGAAAGAAAAAACTGATGTTGATGAAAAAAGAAAAGAAAATAATGCTGTAAATACAGAAGAAAATACTGAAGCATTTAAGTCAGCTCATTGCTGAAAGTTAGGCAGTAAGCTTAATTTTAATACACAATATAATATTTAATAATAATGCTTCATTCTACAGCTGTTGTTCTTTGTAAAATACATCACTATCAGAAATCAACAGATTTTCTAATAGCAAAACTACTCTTTCAAAGGCTTTGCTGCAAGATAACTTAAGATTATTTAAAGAAAGTTTTTTCTCAGTATAAGATGTTTTACTTTTAAAGCTCAGTCATTAACAGTCTGCAGAAGACAGTAAAAGCATATACTGTTATTTTCTTTAAAAGTATGTCTAATGAACTGTACAGTAATTATCATTTATCAGTTAACAGAATGCAGATGTCAATCTAACTGCAATTTATGCAAAGCAGATTATCATTCAGCACAAGAATATGTCTCTCATTAAGAGATACATGCATAACTGAAATATTGTGTTTAAAGATGCAGATTGAAGCAATCATTACTAGACTATTTTGAGAATATCTGACTCTCAATATAGTAAATAAATAGACTAAATTGAAAGCTGTTTAACTGTATATATATAATGCTCACTTATAATGCTCATATATCAGTAATCTTTAAGTTCATAATCTTTATTCTTGAGTCAAGTCTCAAGAGCTCACTTACTAATCAGTCTCAGAATTCTTAAAATCTAAACAGAGCTTCTGAGTTAAGTTAAACTTCAATGTTTAAGTTTAACCTGAATTCTTAAGCTAACAATTGAAGCTTAACTCAACCTGATCTGAAAGCTCTGTTCAGGTCAGGCTGAGTTAACCTGACCTGATGGTCACTCTAGATATGACACAACAGTGAAGCTGATTCTAAACACATACACAGTATAGATATCATCAATATGCAGAGTGCTGAGAGTCATCTTAAATTTACATTTAAAATGAGATACACATATACAACACATTCAGATCTAAGCTACAACAAGTCTTAAGAGTTTAGTGATGCTGATAGACTTTACATGAAATTTCAGACTTAAGAATTTATAAAGACTCTATATAACAATGATGTTATTGTAGATTCTGTACTGCTGCTCAGTCTGATACAGCTTAGACAGCAGACACAGAATAATTATACAATAAAAATGAATTCTTCAGAAACTGACAGTCATACAGTGATGAGCAGAAGTCATTATAGTGAAGATCTTTCATACAACAGCAGACTCAGCACTGAACATAAAATTCTTTCTTTTTTTAATGAAATAGCAGCTAAAGAAGACACTAAAGAAGTTTATGCTTCACATTGTCACTGCATCAATTTATATTTTAATAAAGAAAATTAAATCTAACTTTACAAAGAAGCTTTACTGAAAGAGCTCACTAAAATGTTTGTAGCTCTGCTATAAGATGCAGACACAACTTTTATTAAAAGTTAACTTGAAATTTAGAGTGCTTTATATTGTATTATTATGATAAAATGACTTAACTATTTACATAAACAACAATGCAGATGAAGCTGTTCACAGACACAATATCAACAAACTTTGTCAAGACTGAAAGATGTTAAATATTTACATAGACAGCAGTGACATTGAGAATTAGATAGATGCAGTGACAGTGATATTGAAAAGAGATTTAAGACACATAATGTATATAAGCATAGATGAGACATTCATAGTGTATATAATGAAGTTACAGAATCTAATCATGACAATGAGCATAATAAATACAGTGAAAATGATGAAACTAAAGCTCTGAATGATGAACATATACATAGATAATTAAGTAGCAATTTGATCAGCTATTAAACTGAGTACACAGTCAGATCAGTACTTACTGCAGCACATAATGAAGAAAATAAATGATTTATGAAGTTAAAAGATTTAAATATGAATCTGATGAATACTGATGCACATAGAGATATCAGAAAATAAAGAAATGAATAAAGTAATTAAGACAGCAGCTTAAATCAGAGATTTATGCACTGAGAAAGAATAGATTATAAAGATTTGACATTTAATTGCTATTTATAAGACAAGACTTTGTCAGCAGATAGCAAAAGAATGAATTAATGACTGAAAGAATGAAACAGCAGAATAAATTACATTTAGCTTGAAGCAACAGTCAGATAGAAGAGTATTAAATAAGTATACAGAACTTTATTGATTTATAAGCTTTCTCATTATTTAGTTATACATAAAGAAGATTGACATAACTCATTATCTTTATGTTATAAACTGAGCAGACTCTTCATAATATTTATACAATCTGAACATTCAGACTATTCATTATGTACTAATGAAATGTCTACAAATCTAAGATTTAAGAAAGAAACTACTGAGATAAGTTAATGATATAAAGAAGATTCTATAAGACTCAGCATTAATCAAAGTAATTATTATATTTATGTTATGAAGCAATCTTCTGAGACAATTTCAGACTGTAAAAAAGACATTAAAAGATTTAACATTCTTAGATGCAGTTTAAAATAGAAAATTTAACAATTACACACTTCAGACTGCAGAAAAGACAATTAATTATTTATAACAATGTTTATTCTTTATTGATGACAGCTGAAGAAAGGCATTAGCATTAAGTTACAAGAAAAGAAGATTAGTAAGCATCAGAATTAAGAGAAACATGAAGAGCTATAGAGAACAAAGTTAGAATTTGTATTAGTTAGCTAGATTATAAGACAATAGTGATGATAACAGTGATGATTAATGATTAATTAATTAATTTATAGATGACTGAGACTGTCTAGGCTGCTATACACTGCATAACTACAAGTAACTAATGCATACTGATCTCACTTTCATTATCATCTCACTGTCATCATTACTGTCACTTCATAATTTAGCTAACTAATACAAATTTTAACTTTGCTCTCTGTAGTCTTTTAGTTCTCTGTGTTTCTCTTAATTCTGATACTTACTAGTCTTCTTTTCTTGTAACTTAATGTTAATGTCTCTCTTTTATCATCATCAATAGAGAATAAATATTTCTATAAACAATTAATTGTCTTTTCTGCAGTCTGAAGTGTGTAATTGTTGAATTTTCTATTTCAGACTGCATCTAAGAATATTAGATCTTCTGATGTCTTTTTTACAGCCTGAAATTGTCTCAGAAGATTGCTCTATAACATAAATATAATGATCACTTTGATTAGTACTGAGTCTCATAAAATCTTCTTTGTATCATTAACTTATCTCAGTAGTTTCTTTCTTAGATCTTAGGTTTACAGACATTTTATTAGCACATAATGAATAGTCTGAATGCTCAGATTATATAGATATTGTGAAGAGTTCATTCAGTCTATAATATAAAGATAATAAGTCATGTCAATCTTCTCTGTACATAGCTAAATAATCAGAGAGCTTATAAATTAATAAAGTTCTGTATACTTATTTAATACTCTTCTGTCTAACTATTGCTTCATGCTGAATGTAACTCATTTTGCTGTTTCATTCTTTTAGTCAGTGACTCATTCTTCTACTATCTGCTGACAGAGTCTTATCTTACAGATAGTAATTAGATGTCAGATCTCTGTGATTTATTCTTTCTTAGTGTGTAAATTTCTGATCTGAGTCACTGTCTTAATCATTCTGTTCATTTCTTCATTTTCTGATATCTTTATGTGCATCAGTATTCATCAGATCCATATCTGAATCTTTTAACTTCACAGATCATTTACTTTCTTCATTATGCACTGCAGTAAGTACTGATCTGACTGTGTTCTTAATTTAATGACTGATCAAATCACTGCTTAATTATCTGTGTATATATTCATTACTTAGAGCTTTAATTTCATCATTTTCACTGTACTTACTATGCTTATCATCATGATCAGGCTCTGTAACTTCATTATATACACTGTGAATGTCTCATCTATATCTATATACATCATATGTCTCAGATCTCTTTTCAGTGTCATTACTGTCACATTTATCTGATTTCTGATGTCACTACTGTCTATATAGATATTTAACACTTCTCAATCTCAACAAAGTTTGTTGATATTATGTCTGCAAACAGCTTCATCTGCATTGTTATTTATGTAAATAGTTGAGTCATTTCATCATAATAATACAATATAGAGCATTCTGAATTTCAAGTTGACTTCTGATGAGAATTATGTCTGCATTTTATAGCAGAGCTACAGACATTTCAGTAAGCTCTTTCAGCAAAGCTTCTTTGTAAAATTAGATTTAATTTTCTTCATTAAAGTATAAATTGATGTAATGACAATGTAAAGCATAAACTTTCTCAGTGTCTTCTTTAGCTACTGTTTCATTAAAAAAAGAAAGAGTTTTATGTTCAGTGCTGAGTTCACTGTTGTGTGAAAGACTTTCATTATAATGACTTCTGCTCATTACTGTATGACTGTCAGTTTCTAAAGAATTCATTTCTGTTGTATAATTGTTCTGTGCTCACTGTCTGAGCTGTATCAGACTGAGCAGCAGTACAGGATCTGCAACAGCATCACTGTTACATAGAGTTTTCATAGATTCTTGAGCTCAAAGTCTCATGTGAAGTCTGTCAGCATTGCTAGGTCCCTGAGGCTTGTTGTGGCTCAGGCCTGAATGTGTTGTATGTGTGCATCTCATTTCAGGTGTGAGTCCAAGATGACTCCCAGCACCCTGCACGTCGGTGATGCCTGTACGTGATGATGACAGTGAGATGATAATAGGGGTGAGATCAGTATGCGCTAGCTGCTTGTAGTTACGCAGTGTATGGCAGCCTAGGCAGCCTCGGTCACCTATGAATCAATCAATCAATCAATCAATCAACCAATTCGAAGACCAGCGAGACGCCATACTACATAGCACTTTCCCTGAACACCATACCGACCCTTATCCCGGATGAACTTTCGAATTGACATTGTCCTCCCACCAACGTTCCCAGTCCACAGTCTGCTTGCCCCTTCTGGCATCCTCGGCCGCAAATACCATGGCATGACTTCGTATGACATCTTCCAGCGAGCATCCAAGGTAGAGACTCTGCGCCTCTTCTGCGCTCATGCCCTGATTCTTGACGGCATCAACGGCCTTGACGTACTGCATTGCGAGACCGTCGTCGCCTCCGCCGTGGCCACCTCCCGGCTGATGTGGGTGATGCGTTTGGGTTTGACCCGTGCTGAAGTCATGGACTCTGATGACCTTGCTATCGTATTCCAGCTCGCCTTGCGTGCCATACACCCTCCCGCGGCGCTCGCATATCTTCTCCGTCAATGCTATCATGTGGAGAGTAGCCGTTTTGGCGCCCCTGCCCTCCAGCCTAGTCGTTGCGTTGCTCGGGGCGCTAGATGGAAGGGCACCATCTTCCCAGGTGATAGTAACATATTGGTCATCGCAAACGTCATTTCCCGCCTCATATACGCATCGACCGAACCACGGCCGGCCATCAACTTCATTTGGAGACGTGTTGGCATCGTAGTCTTCACCGAGACGATCCATCAGCTTGGCTTCTGCCCGATGTGGACCACCGTCGTTGAGACATTCCTCGATTTCTGGAACAACAATCTTTACCGGGAATCCTATCTTGCCTCGCTGCAGATGCCGCTCGTTGTAGATCTTCTTGGCACTGTACAGACATTCCGGCTCCGCTGGGCACGAGAGACAATTAGTGGCCTTCCCGGCTAGGGCAGGCTTCCGCGATCGTTTGAAGTACTTGAGGGAACCGCTGGACGACACAGACGATGGCAGATGGAGTGGCTGCTTTCTGTCAGGCGGAGAGCAGAGGAGCCACAGCAGTAAGTCAATATCATGACATGACTTTGTCAGCAATGAGGGTGCCGTTGTCGACTCCTTCCGCCAGTGTCCCCTGTTCTAGTTTTAGCCACCGTCAAGACCCAGCTAGACTGCCGACTAACCTGACATAACTATGCGAGAAATGCCACCATCCCACCGGCTCAGTGTGCTCTATAGAAACAATTTCGCCAATCACTCCCTCCTCGACCAACAACTTGTGCAGAAGCATATTGTGAGGACTGTAACGCAGCACATGTCCAACGGAGAACACCTTTTCTGGCGAACAAGCCGGGCCTTTAGGTCGTAGAGCTCTGTAGATGTTCAAGCAACTCTGCATCGTTGTAGCCAGAGGTTTCTCACACATGATATGAAGGTTCAGAGGCGCGGAAGCAACAACAATCTCTTCGTGCATCGTATCCAGTGTGCACACGAAGATGCCATCGATTCCTTGAGGTACATCTTTCCCACTCTCGGCCAGTCGTCGGCGCTGTAGCTCGTAATCGAGATACTCCCTCCAACCGCAGAACTCTGCACTTTCTTTCGGGCCAGCGTCGCCCCATATATATCTTCGTCCAAATTGTCGGCGCTGGAATTCAAGGGGCTCCGCTACGGCCACTATCAGTCCGTTCGTCGACTCCTTGACAGCACGAGCGTAGGCATTTCCACGCGATCCCGCTCCGATGACGAGGAGTCTTGGAGGAGAGGACGACGGCTCGGGTTTGCTTGGACTATCTGTTACACCTCCTACCGGCTCCATGTGGGCTTGAATCGGCTTGTGATTGCAATTGCACATTTAGCGAGAAGTTCTCAGCGGCGGCCATCATAGTCCTTGTTTATATTCCTTTATACGAGCTTGGAGGCCATAGAGGCGCAGCTAACGTTACTCCACATGGTTACTCTCGGTCAATCCGTCGTGTGCAGATCTTGGTACGCCCTGCCCAAGTACAATCAAGCCAAGCGAGCCCTTGCCCCTTTCTACGGAGACAGTAAATGGATCTCTAAAGCGCTTCGAGGAAGAACCCAGCACACTATGGCAGTGACACCCTCCAAAGACCCTCTGGTTTGGATTGACTGCGAGGTAGGCACAGATGTTCAGATAATTACGGTTAATATTACAAGACGCTGAGATTAGGGCTTCTCAGATGACCGGTCTCAATGCCAACACGGACAGTATCCTGCAGATCTCTTGCTTCATCACAGACTACGATCTAAACGTGATGGACGTAGACGGATGGGGAGCCATTGTACATCACGACCAAGCCTCACTGGACAGAATGGATGAATGGTGTACCCGAACGCATGCTTCGACCGGCCTGACCGCTGCCGCGATAGCATCGTCAACCACCGCTGAGGAAGCAGCACAAGGCCTCTTGAAATACATCCAGAAATACGTCCCCACCCCGCGCTCCGCTTTGCTTGCCGGCAATAGCGTGCATGCGGACAAGGCGTTCTTGAGTCGAGCGCCGTATGACAGGGTGCTTGCACATTTCCACTACAGGATACTAGACGTGAGTACTATCAAAGAAGCGGTGAGACGTTGGGCGCCGAGAGAGACCGTGGCGTTGATACCGAAGAAGAAGGGACGGCACGAGGCTCGGGAAGATATTCTTGAGAGTATCGAGGAGGCATGGTTCTACCAGCAGAAGTTTTTCAAAGGGTCGAGTTGAACACCCGGTCTTTGGCATAGCCTGCTCTGTATGTCCGTTGCGGGAGTGAAAAGGGTCAATCATGGAACCAGGAGACATGTTGGGCCAGTCTCAGATCCAGTAACTCATTAGTCGTACTGTATTGAGATGGTCTTACGGCAATGGCTGAGTATGATGAAGTGCTCCCTACACGACCAAAATGTTACTTTAGGCCTCCACGAGAAACCCTACATCTCTCTCCCACAATGACTTCCAAAGCCCCCTCCGCCGGTTCCCACACTGGACCCTCATCATTCCGGGCATAATTTCCTCCAGATCTGCAATCACATATCCTTCGAGCTGCATCTACTGAACGCGGATTTTCATACTCCACCCCGTGGCTTCAAGAACTGCATGCCAGCGGGGAAGAGCATTCGGTACCTCTCGACGCCCTTATTCTTCAACGCGTCGCAAGTGTAAGGCTCAAAGAAGACTTGTACAATGCCGGTATCTGCAGGTCGCAGGGTTCTCCGACGTTAGTCCGGGCAGGGGTGAATAACTTTCCAATCGTCAGTACGTGGAAGATCCTCTTGGTGGCCGCTGCTGCTGGCACGGTGAAGGGTGAGGGCACTTTGGAGTTCAGCCACAGCAGACTGCGTTTCAAAGCAGTGATGATAAGCTGGGATTGTTGGAGGGTTGCATGGATCTCAAACTGTGGCTCTCCGGTCATATGTATTCGCTCGCATTGCTGAAGTCCAGTATGCGCATTGAGGGCTTTCTGGTGCTTGATCCATCCTAAGGGGCATTCGCGGGAAGTCAATAGATAGCTGCAGGTTGTTGTCGTCCAGTTACCGTATTGCGTCAAAGCCTGGCTTCTGACGAATGACGATCTGAGATCTGCCCCGCCATAACCAATTCTTTGGTTGGGCCAGTACCTGCAAATAAACATCTTCACCTCGAACTTCCTTGTATCAATCTTCTACAGTCAGTTCATAATTTGTTGTTCTACATACATAGCGAGTACTTGTTGCCATTATGACTGTTCAGACGGTCACACTCAAACCCTTCACAGACCAGAAGCCTGGAACGTAAGTTTCGATAGCCCCGGTGATTTTTGTTCGAAGTCCTAAGGAAGCACCTATTGACTAATGTTTCGTTAGATCCGGACTGAGGAAGAAAGTCACGGTCTTCCAACAGCCTCATTATAGCGAATCCTTCATCACAAGCATTCTATTGTCAATTCCTGAAGGCGTGGACGGGAGCTTCCTCGTCATTGGCGGCGATGGACGTTACTACAACCCAGAGGTCGTCCAGCTGATTGCCCAAATTGGCACGGCATACGGGGTCAAGAAATTACTGATCGGCCAAAACGGTATCCTCAGCACACCCGCGGCCAGCCACATTATACGGAAGAGGAAGGCTACTGGCGGTATTCTCCTGACTGCCAGCCATAACCCCGGAGGTATGTGATGCATCCGTAACCAAATTCGAACAGTCTCTCTAACGAAGCTGCTTTGTAGGGCCAAAGAATGACTTTGGTATCAAATACAACTTAGCCAATGGCGGACCAGCACCAGAAGGGGTTACTAACAAGATCTTCGAGACTTCGAAATCTCTCACCTCATACAAGATCGCCCACATTCCCAAAGTCGACTTATCTTCCATCGGTACACAGACATACGGCTCGCTCGAGGTTGAAATAATCGACTCGACCGCAGACTATGTGGACATGCTGAAAGACATCTTCGACTTTGCCATGATTAAGGACTTCTTCCAAACTCACAAGGACTTTAAAGTTCTCTTTGACGCTTTGCACGGTGTCACAGGACCCTATGGGGTGGCTATCTTCGAGGAAGAACTAGGTCTTCCAGCCAGCAGCACGCAAAACTGCATACCGTCGCCCGATTTCGGGGGTGGCCATCCGGACCCCAATCTAACATACGCCCACTCCCTTGTGGAGGCGGTGGATAAGGACAAGATCCATTTTGGTGCGGCTAGTGACGGGGATGGAGACCGAAACATGATATATGGCGCAAACGCCTTCGTGTCTCCCGGGGATAGCTTGGCGATCATCGCTCATCATGCCAAGCTTATCCCATACTTTCAGAAGCAAGGCGTGTACGGTCTTGCGCGGAGCATGCCAACATCGGGCGCAGTGGATCTCGTTGCGAAGAAACAGGGTCTACAAAGCTACGAGGTTCCCACCGGCTGGAAATTCTTCTGCTCCCTCTTTGATACGAACAAGATGTCCATTTGCGGAGAGGAAAGCTTCGGCACTGGAAGCAATCACATCCGAGAAAAGGACGGTCTATGGGCAGTAGTGGCCTGGCTGAACGTCATCGCTGGCGTCGCGAAACAGAAGCCGAACGAAACCCCAAGCATCGCCTCCATCCAACAAGACTTCTGGGGCATCTACGGCCGGACATTCTTCACCCGTTACGATTACGAAAACGTAGACGGAGACGGCGCGAACAAGATGGTCGCCCATCTCACCCGACTCATCACCACCAAAAAATCCGACTTCGTCGGATCCACCGTGAGCGGCCGGAAAGTGCTCGAAGCCGACGACTTCTCGTACACGGACCTCGACGGCAGCGTCAGCAAAAACCAGGGTATCTACGTCAAACTCGACGACGGAAGCAGGATCGTCGTGAGGCTGTCCGGA
>JAABUU010006898.1_pt1 | contig 11964 bp, 12 predicted proteins | sample 5559301 | NCBI WGS metagenome assembly JAABUU01 (sample SAMN10711884, study PRJNA513360) | rock metagenome | isolation source: Antarctica rocks | place: Antarctica: Victoria Land, Richard Nunatak white
ACAGGTCGGTCTCGGTCTCCTCGGTGAAGGTGGTCTTGATCACCCCGGCGCGGGCACCACCGATGGCGGCCGCATACGACAGCGCCAGCGCCTGCGCGCCGCCGGTGTGGTCCTGTTCGACCGCGATGAGGTCCGGTACGCCCTTGCCGTCGACGAACTCGCGCCGCACCAGGTGTCCGGGTCCCTTCGGCGCGATCAGGATGACGTCCACGTCTGCCGGCGGCTTGATGTAGCCGAACCGGATGTTGAAGCCGTGGCCGAAGGCCAGTGCCTTACCGGCAGTCAGCTGCGGCTCGATGTCGGAGGCGTAGACGTGCCGCTGGATGTGGTCGGGCGTGAGGATCATGATCAGGTCCGCTTCGGCCGCGGCCTCGGCGGGGGTGACCACCCGGAGGCCCTCGTCGGTGGCCTTGCTCCGGGACTTGGAGTCCGCCAGCAGACCGACGCGCACGTCCACCCCGGAGTCGCGCAGGCTCAGCGCGTGGGCGTGGCCCTGCGAGCCATAACCGATGACCGCGACCTTGCGGCCCTGGATGATCGACAGATCAGCGTCATCGTCGTAGAAGATCTCAGCTGCCATGGGTGATCGACGTTCCTTTCGAGGGCGCTGGGCGCCCTTCTGCGATTGGTGGTGCTGACGGATCGGTGCTGGTGAGGTCGTGCGGTGCATGCGCGGCCTGCCTACTCGGGTGTTTCGGCAGGCCGCACAGTCTAACCAGCCGCCATGAACGGTGATCGCAGCGCCGGCCTCCTTTGCGATGAGATCGCTATTGATGGCAGCGCCCACGACCAGGCCCGACGCTGCCGAACCGACGACCTACGCCGTAAGGCGAACATTGCCCGTCACCCACAATCCTGGCACGAGCCCACCGACGAGTAGCTCAACGACTTCAGGCCCAGCGGTTCGAGCAATTCAACGCGGGCGGTAAATCGCGGCGCGACCATCAGCGCATCAAGCTGCACGCGGTGCCGTCGGATAGGCGCACCCCGGTCAAGCCGCCCGCATCTGCCTCAACTTGGGCGACCTCGCCTGCGACGACCGCGATGCTGAGTGCGTCGAGCTGCTCCTCGCTGAGCGCCGGACCGGTGTTCTGCAACACCGTCCCTTGCCGGCTCAACTGATGGAACAGCAGAGCCTGGTGCACTGACATTGATCCAGTAGCGCGCACGACAATGCGGCGCTCGCATACCCTCCCAACCGCGGCAGTAAGGGCAATGCAACACCGTCGAGACCCGACCGCGCGGCGAGCCCGGGGACGTCAGGAAGTTCCTCGCGCAGTCCGGTGCAACCAAGACGTCGAATGGCGGCGAGGCGGCCTTCCTCGACCCGGCCACCATACTGCTGCACCTCGACGGATCCGACGATCTGCAAATCTGTCGGCCTTAAAGCTCGTGCGTCAGGAAATTGTGTACATGTGCTGCCACTGCGTTCCGCAAAGGCCCCGCATCGAGCACCAGCACCGAGCGACGTGGCCGGGAAACACCGAAGCACCACTCAGTCCGGCAGGACCACCACCGATTATCACGACACCGAAAATTTGGTTCGCAATGTTCATTTATATCAGCATGCGCCGGGATATGACTAATCGCAAAAAATACGCTGAATAATTTTAGATTACGACCTCGACGGTCCGTCGCACCGGCGGTCAGCGAACCGGACCGCTGGATCGTCGTTGTCGAGTGAAAGCTAGGCAGGCACCTCGTACCTGAAGGGCGCCTCCGTGAACGGCGGTCTGCCGTGGCCCGGCGTTCACGGTCGGTCGAGACGGTCGAGACGGTCGGTGACCATGTCGGCCAGGGCCTGAGCCGCGCGTTTGACCTGCCTGTTCTTCGGCAGAACCAGGTAGATGTCGAAGGTGGGGGCGGGGGCGGGCTGGATGATGACAAGGTCGTCGATGTTCGGCGCGGATGATGGGGCGACGAGTGCGATACCGAGGCCTACGCGGACCAAGTCCACTACGGTGGCGACATCCCCGACCTCGACCTCGATCCGCCGCGCAAGGTGGAGACGGGCGAACAGCTGGTCGGCGGCGGCGCGGCTGCCCCAACCGACTGGAACGTCGACAAACGCCTCACCCGCCAGTTCGCCGAGAGGCACACGGCGGCGCCGCGCCAGCCGGTGCCCGGGTGGGCAGACCAGGACCATCTTTTCCGAGCTGATCCTGACCGCGTCGACCTTTGACGGCTGGGTAGGTGTGGGGGCGGCGAAGGCCAGATCCAGGTCGTTGTCGATGACTGCCTGAACCAGACCAGCGGAACCGTCCCGGCTGGTCTGCGGGCGCAGATCGACGTTCGGCCGGCGACGGTGGAACTCGGCCAAAGCCTGCGCGAGCGGGGGCGCCAACAACGAATGCATCAACCCGAGGCGAACTGTTCCGCGCTCACCGGCGGCGACTGATGCAACCGAGGCCTCGGCATGTTCGATGGCCCCAAAAATCTCCCGGGCGTGCACCAACAGCGTCTGACCCGCGTCGGTGAGTACGACCCGGCGGGTCGTCCGGTGGAACAACGTGACCTTGAGCTCCCGCTCCAGACCCGCGACGGTAGCCGACATGCCGGACTGGACCAGATGCATCCGGTTCGCTGCACGGGTGAATGATCCCTGCTCCGCCACAGCGACGAATTGCTCGAGCTGCCGAAGATCCACCGCTGCAATCTATCACCTGAGGTGCTGGGTGCTAGTAGAAGACATCGTTGGCCGTGTTGGCTCCGGGGACCGACACTTGGGAGGGTGAGGCGCTGCCGGTCTGCGCCTTCGGATCAGGGAGACACCCACCATGCCCACAGCCGCACAGCTCAACTACGTTCGAACCGGACCACGCGGGCACGCGCCGGTGGTCCTTCTCCACTCGGCGGGCCTGGACCTGACCTATTGGGACCAGCAGATCGCCGACCTGTCCCGCCGGCACGACGTGATCGCGTTGGACCTGCCTGGCCACGGCCGCAGCATCACTCAGTCCGAATCCATCACCATCACCCAGATGTCCGCAGCCGTCACCACCGCACTCGATGCGCTGCAATGCGGGCCCGTCCACCTCGTCGGCCTATCGGTCGGCGGCCTTATCGCGCAACAGATCGCCCTGACCGACCCCCAGCTCATCACCTCCCTGGCCCTGCTCGACACCGCCGCACGCTTTGCACCGGGCGGGCAGGCCTCGATGCGCAACCGGGCGGCCGTCGTGCGTGAGCACGGCATGGAGGCGATCCTGGACGGGCTGTTCGGTCACTGGCTGCTTCCCGGGACGCGCCAGCGCAGACCCGATCTGATCGACCGGGCGACCAAGACACTGTTGCGCGACGACGCGGGCGTGCAGGCCGCCCTGTGGGAGACGATCGCCGACTTTGACGACGCCGACCGCCTAGGCTCGATCGCGGTCCCGACGTTGGTGCTGGTTGGCGAGCATGACACCAGCTCCCCCATCTCGTCCGCACGCGAGCTGTGTGCGGGCATTCAGCACGCTCAGATGCGGGTCATCGCCGACGCCGCTCACCTGACGCCAATCGAGCAGCCGACCATCGTGACCGGTCACCTCGACGCGTTTGTGCGCTCACTCTTCACGGTCGGGACCAGCTGATGAGCCGCCTGACCCTGGTGGACCCCGACAACCTCAGCGGCGAGCGGAAAGCCCAGTACGACCGCTTCCCCTCCAACCTGACCCGGGCACTATTGCTGTTGGATGATCGACTCGCCGGTGCCCTGCCTCTAACCGCCAACGCACTGCGGACCGCGCCGCTGGACCCGGCATGGCGGGAGGCGGTGATCTTGCGCGTCGCGGCGCTCCACCGCAGCGGCTACGAACGGTTCCAGCACCTAGGCCAAGCCCTCCAGCAGGGGTGGACGGCTGAACAGATCGACGCCATCGAATACGGCCGACCCGGCGACGGCGTCCTACCAGCGGAGCTCACCAGCATTTTGCGATTTGTCGACGAAGTCGTCGCCGGCCCGACCGTATCCGGTGACGTCTTCGACGCCGCCCACACACTGCTCAACGATCAGGAACTGGTGACCGTCATCGTCCTCATCGGGCACTACATGACCGTCGCCCGCATTCTCGGCGTGCTCCAGGTCCCGCTGGACTCTGCGCCTGACAGCTGGGACACAGAGCACTGACAGCTGGAGGGTGGACCCCGGACGTGTCGTTACGATTCGGCGAGGGTGCCGATGACGTTGAGGAGTTCCAGCTGTTCTACGGCTGCTGTTCCCGGTGGTGGGGTGAACCACAGTAGGCGTTGGGTGCCGTCCTCGCTGAGCAGGCTCAGGCAGTTCAGTTCTATTTCCCCGATGGTGGGGTGTAGGAGTCGTTTGCGGTCTGAGCGCCGGATGGCGACTTCTTGCCGGGCCCACAGCTTCGCGAATTCTTCGCTTTCGCCGGTGAGGCGGCGGGTCAGGTCGGAGACGAGCCGGTCGCTGCCCCGGCGTGCGGCGACGGCTCGGAGATCGGCGACGAACACGCCTGATTGGTGGTTGTGCTCGTCGGGGTGGTAGAGCTGCCGCGCCTGGGGATCGGTGAACCACTGGTAGATGAAACTGGCACCCAGGCCGGTCGCATGCTTGGGCCAGCCCAGTAGCGCGGCCGCCATCCGATTCTGTACCAGGGTCACGCTCAGGTCGCTGATGATCTGCGCGGGTGTGGAGGGCAGCCGGTCCAATAGGTCGAGCATCCCGGGGTGGACGTGCGCGTTGGGGCCGCCTTCGGGCGGTAGTGGGCGCCCGGCCAGGTAGTACAGGTGATTTCGTTCGTCCAGGGTGAGGTGGAGTGCTCGGGCCAGCGCGGCGAGCATCTGCTCGGACGGTTGCGCTCCGCGGCCCTGCTCGAGCTGGGCGTAGTAGTCGACGGAGGCGCCGGCCAGGGTTGCCACTTCATCGCGTCGGAGCCCCGCGACGCGACGTCGCGGGCCGTTGTGCAGACCCAGGTCCCGCGGATTGAGCCGATCCCGCCGGGATTTGAGGAAGCCACCCATCTCGGTCAAGTCCATGTCGTCATTGTGGGCCCGCAACGGGCGACTCAGCCAGGTGCTGCCAGCACCACCGGCACCACGCCGGGCACCGGCATGCAGTCGACAGGTTCGGGGCGCCCCCCCGGTTAGTGGGTGTGCCGCTGCGGGTCTGGGCTCAGCCTGGTGTTGGCGTCACCAGTACAGACGTCGCCTCGCTCGCAGACCGACGCCCTGGCAGGGTCGATGAAAAGGCGGCAGGCGCCGAGATCGGAAGGTGGGACCGCTACATGACCGGGGCGAAGGTTGCGATTGTCACGGGCGGGTCGCGTGGCATCGGGCGCGCCGTCGCCGAGCGGCTGGCCAGTGACGGCAACGCTGTGGCGGTCACCTACGTCTCATCTGCCCAGGCGGCGCAGGAGCTGGTCGGGACCGTTCAGGACGGCGGCGGCCGGGCGGTGGCGATCCGCGCCGATGTGTCCGACGCCGCGCAGGTGCACGCCCTGTTCGAGCAGACCGAGTCCAAGTTCGGTGGGGTTGACATCGTCGTTGCTGCGGCCGGGATCATGCGGCCGGCGTTGCTCGCGCAGGCCACCGACGCGGACTTCACCGCACAGGTGGAGGTGAATATCCGGGGCACCTTCCACGTTTTGCGGGAGGCGGCCCGCCGGGTCCGCGACGGCGGACGCATCATCACCTTCTCCAGCACCACGGTGGCGTTGAACGCACCCGGATACGGCATCTACAACGCCACCAAGGGCGCGGTCGAAGGGTTCACCCGGGTGCTGGCCAAGGAGGTCGGGCCCCGCGGTATCACGGTGAACGCGATCGCCCCCGGACCGGTGGAGACGGAGTTGTTCATGGCCGGCAAGAGCGTGGCCGATGTGCAGCGGATGGCCGACCTGGCCCCGCAGCACCGCATCGGGCAGCCGGTGGACATCGCGGGCGCCGTGGCGCTGCTCGTCTCGGCCGACGCCGGGTGGATCAACGGTCAGATCGTCCGAGTCAACGGAGGAATCGCATGAGCAACCCACAATCCAGTACTGCTGCGCAGGTGGTCGTGGTCACCGGCGCCGGGTCCGGACTTGGCCAGGCCGTCGCCGAGAAGCTGGCCCTGGCCGGTCATATCGTCTACGCCGGGATACGCGGCATCGCCACCCGTTCCGCAGAGCGCGCGGCCGCCGTCGACGCGTTCGCCGCCGCACACGATGTGGTGTTGCGCCCGCTTGAGTTGGATGTGCTGTCTGACACCGGGTGCCGCGCCGCGATCGACCAGGTGTTGGCCGAGCAGGGCCGGTTGGATGTGGTGGTCAACAACGCCGGGATGCTGATGGCCGGTGTTGCGGAGGCGTTCACCCCGGATCAGTTCCTGAGGATCTTGGACACCAATGTGGTGTCCTGGCTGCGGATGAACCGTGCGGTGCTGCCGGTGATGCGCCGCCAACACGCCGGGACGTTGGTCTACATCTCCAGCACCACCGCGCACATCGTGGAACCGTTCATGGCCACCTACATCGCCAGCAAAGCCGCCGGTGAAGCGTTCGCCGAATCGATCGGTTTCGAAGTGACCGGGTTCGGCGTCGACACCGTCATCATCGTGCCTGGCGCGTTCACCCAGGGCACCCAGCACTTCGCCCACAGGGCCGCACCGGGCGAACCCGCCGTGGTCGCCCAGTACGGCGAGCTCGCCGCGGTGGTCGCCCAGATTCCCGCCCGGCTGGAGGCCATCGACATCGCCCACCAAGGCCACGTCGCCGACGTCAGCTCGGTCGGCGACGCCCTGGCCGCGGTGTTGGGCCGGCCCCGCGGCACGCGGCCGCGCCGCGTCATCGTCGATGCCCAGCACAAAGGGGTGGAAGACATCGACGCGGTCACCACCGACCGGCAGCGGGCATTTTTTACCGCCCTGGGCATCGAGCACCTCATCGACCTACCCGCCCACCCCTGACCCACACCACCCACCCCCAGCACCATCCCTGTCATCACCGAGGAGACCCCGCATGCCCGATTCACTGCAGCACATCGTCGAGACGTTCTACCGGGCGTTTTCCGGCGACACCGACCTGTTGGACGACGTCGTCACCCCCGACTGGGAAGACATCCCGCTGGGTCCCGGGCAGCAACCCGGCCCCGACGGCATCAAACCGATGATCAAAGGCATCGGGGCGTCTTTCACCGAGTTCCACATCCTGGTGCACGACGTGATCGACGGGCGCGCCTCGGACGGCAACGGCAAGATCGGGGTCCGCGCCGAAATGTGCGGCACCCACACCGGCGACATGTTCGGGATTCCCGCGACCGGACAAGCGGTCCGCATCCCGATCCACGAATTCCATGACATCCAAGGCGGGCGGCTGGCCCGAACCTGGCACCTGGAGGACTGGTTCGGATTTTTCAACCAGGTCGGCCAGGCCCCGCAGATCCTCAAGGACACCCAGTGAAAGCCATCCAGATCACCCGCTACGCCGACACCCCCACCCTCACCGACATCCAGCAGCTCTCCCCCGGTCCCGGCGAGGTGCTGATCCACGTCGCGGGGGCCGCCTTGAATCCGCTGGATCTGAAGATCACCGCCGGCTACATGCACGAGTTTTTCCCCGTGCAGTTCCCGTACACGCTGGGCACCGACGTGTCCGGAACCATCACCGCCCTGGGTGACCGAGTGCAAGGGTGGGCTGTTGGGGACCGGGTGGTGGCTCGGCTGGATCCTTCCGCCGGCGGCGGTTACGCCGAGTTCGCGGTGGTCCCGGCCGACCAGTTGGTGACCGCGCCCACCTCGATTCCGCTGTTTTTGGTCTCTGGTGCGGCCACCGCCGCCGCGACCGCCTGGCAGGCGCTGACCGAGGTTGCGCAGGTTCAGGCCGGGCAGAAGGTGCTGATCCAGGCCGGCGCCGGTGGTGTGGGCAGTTTCGCCGTCCAGATGGCCCACCAACTCCACGCCCACGTCATCACCACCGCCTCCGGAGCCGGCGTGCAGATCGCCCACGACCTCGGCGCAGATGAAGTTCTGGACTATTCTGCCGGGCCGTTCGGCGCCGAACTCGCCGGTGTCGACGTGGTCATCGACACCGTCGGTGGCGCGGTGGAGGAGCAGTCCCTGGACGTCCTGCGTCCCGGCGGACTACTGGTTGCCGTCCCGATGCCACCGGACACCGAACGCGCAACCGCTCGGGGGCTCCGCGCCGAATTTGTCTTCCACGCCTCCGATGCCCAGCGGCTCGCCACCGTCACCGCGATGCTCGATCACAACATCCGGGTGCTGCTCGACCGCGCACAGGACCTCCAGCAGGGCCCCCAAGCCCTGGAATACCTTGCCGCCGGCCACGCCAAAGGCAAAATCATCCTCACCCCCCACACTCCCTGACCCGTCGCCGCCATGGTCGGCGGTCGGCGGCGCGGTGGAACCTCCGCTCAGCGATACTGCGGGTGAATACCCTGCGCGGAGCAGGGCATTCTTCGGCCCGGATGCAAAAGCATCCGGGCAAGTTGAGAGGGGGCGAATGTCAACGGCTGAAGGTGTGTTCAGGAACGCGACGGTGGCCGACGCCCCGGTGTTGGTGGACCTGATCCGGTCGGCCTACCGGGGCCACGCCAGTGAGCAGGGCTGGACCAGTGAGGCCGACTTTGTCGGCGGCGACCGCATCGATGAGTCCGGCGTGTGTGAGCTGATCCTCGCGCCCGGTTCGATGATGTTGATCCTGACCTACGGGATGCGCGTGGTGGCGTGCTACCAACTCCAGGATCGGGGCTGCGGCGTCGTCTATTTCGGGACCTTCGCAGTGGACCCGGGCGTGCAGGCACGCGGCGTGGGCCGCCGGGTCCTGGCGGAGGCGGAGCGGACCGCGACGACCAGATACGGGGCGACCAGGTTGAGAATGTCTGTGTTGGATCGACAAGCTCAGCTGATTTCCTACTATGAACGACAAGGCTTTCACCGCACCGGCGAAACCGGGCCCTTTCCCAGCGACCCGGCTTTTGCGCGGCCCCTGGTACCGGATCTGCATTTCGTCTATCTGGAGAAGGATGTGACGAAGGTGACCGACGCCGATGCTCACCACTGACAAGTGGGCGTCCCCGCTCAGCTCGACTTGATCGACTCAGTAAGTCAAGAAAGTGCAGCGGTGGCGGCGACGGTTGATGACAACCTCGACTGCTGCGGGCCGGGCATGCGGTAGCGGCGCGTTTTCCCCCCCGCTACCACGGCCGACGACCCCGTGAAAACGTGAGAACAGCTCTGGATGTCGGCCGGTCATGGCGCGGCGGACAGGGTCAAAGTTTGCGAAGGTTCGTTGGAGTTGCACGGTGAGATTGCAAAACGCGGCCCGACGTATCCAGGTGGTGTGGGGTAGACCTGCACACATCGTGGGGAAGGCGTTCCGACGGTGGTCGTGACCACGAAGTTGTACCGGTTACCGCTGCTGCCCTGCTGGGTCAACGTCCATTCGGTATTGCTGGCATCCGGTGGTACTGATCCGGTGCATGATGCCTGCCGGATCCCGAACCGATACTGGTCCAGGCACAACCCGGAGGACTGGCTGATGATCTGATAGGTCCCGGCGGGCGCACCCGCAATCGGGTGAAACGCGAAGGACTGCGATGTACCGGCAGTGCACCGGTGACCGGCCATGTCTCCGCCGGGATTGGCAGTGGCCGCATCCAGGCAGGTCCTCTGAGCGGCGGAGCCGATGGTGCTGACCGGTGCCGCCGCGGCTGCCTGCTCGGCGGAGCCGGCCACCATCGCGACGACCACACCGGCAATCGCCAAAGCTTTTCTCAACATGCTGTCTCCTTGTCGTGGACTCTGCATCATGCTGGCACTGCTTTCTCAGAATGGTCTCTGAACAGCGCACGGACGGGGATCTGCCACGATTCCAGTGGCGCACTACCCACCGACACACGTAGACGTGAATCCGCAGCCCGAAGTCGCGGGGTCGGCGACTCCGCACGCCGCTGCACCCGGATTCAGGCCAGCGCAACGGCAGCCGGCGGGGTGAAGAACCGACAGGGGCGGCAGCTCACCTGCCACCGGGTGGCCGGCGGCGGGGTCGGGTGCCTGGGCGCCGCTCAGACAAGATCGGCGAGTTGTTCCACTTCGGCTACCGCGTCGTGATCGCGGTATTCCTGGGCGAGGACGGCCACCCGCGTGCGGGTCGCCTGGTCGGACAGCAGACCCAGGACGGCGTCTTTGATCCGCGCCGGTTCCGGTGTTGCGGTACCCAGATCGACCCCGACGCCGCGAGCGGCGACCCGGGCTGCGACCAAGGGCTTGTCGTCGGTGGCACCGGCGACCACTACCGGGATTCCGTAGGCCAGGGCCTGTTGGGTGGCCCCGAAGCCGCCGTTGGTCACGAACACGTCGGCATGGCGGAACAGGGCCCCGAACGGGATGAACTGCTCCACCCGAGCATTGGCCGGTATCGGACCTGGCAGGTCCGCCGCGTCGCGACCCAGAGCGGCCACGACGAGGACGTCCTGGGCGGCCAACGCATCCAGGGTGGGCTGCACCAGTTCGCCGAGGTCACCGTTGGACAGCGTGCCCTGGGTGACCACCACGACCGGTCGTGGGTCGTTCAGTTCCGGCCACCAGGCCGGCTCTGCCCAGGAAGCAGGCACCGGCGCCGGCAACGCTCCGACCAGGTGCAGCGAGCTCGGGGCATCGCTCCGCGGGAATTCCAGTCCGGCGACGGTCAGTCCCGCAAAGAATTCCGGCACCGTGACGACCCCTTCGAACAGGCCCGGGACCAAGGCGTGGCCGCCCAGTTGCCTGATGGCAGCCTGGATGCGGGCTCGGGCGGGCTCCAACGAGGCCGCCAGCTGCTCGTTGACGCGCCGGTTCGCCGCCTTGGAGTTTTCGTCGGGGCCGGCGGGCATCGGGCCGAACGGCGTGGTGTCATCACTGGGCAATGCGACCGGGTTGCAGCCGATCGCGACCCAGCGGCGTGGGCGCCGGCCCGGTGCGCCCAGTGCCACGGCCCACGGACCCATGAACACCGAATTGGTGATCAGCGCGGCACCCGGGTCCTGTTCCAGCAGCGCCTGCACCTGGGCGTGCTCGGTGGGCAGCGCCTGCGCCGCGGCGCCGAACAAGGCGTTGAGCTGGTCTGGACCTGGGGCCGCAGCGGTGATTTCGGGTCGATGGTCGGCGAGCCGCCGGTCGTCGAAATCCGCGGCGCCCTCCAGCGGTACGAAGTTCAGGCCGGCGCCGCAAACGGTGTCCTGGAAACGGCTTCCGGTCAGCATGGTGACCCGGTGGCCGCGCTGCGCCAGTCCTGCCGCGAGGTGAAGTAGCGGCTGCATCTCACCGGTGAACGGGGGTGCGGCCACGATCACCGACGCACCGGCCGACAGTGTTGGGTGGCTCATCTGCCCACGCCCGGTTCCACAAGCGCTCCGCCGCGGGGGGCATGCCATCGAATCAGGATCCACATGATCTTCTACTTTTTCCTTTTTCTCTATTCGTTGGGTGAGCGGGCCGGGTAACGGACGCCGGATGCCCGTGCGCCTTCCACCAGCCTGCGCGCACCGTACGTGATCGAATCGAACACTGCGGTGGCCCTACCGTGGCGCTGGCGGCGTGTCGTGCGGTCACGATCATGGCCGGTTGTTGTGGGCCGAGGCGGGAGGGGGCCCGCCCGGTTGGTGGGCGTTGCCCACCCGGTCAGGGCATGACGGCTGCTTGCGCATAGGCGTTTCTCGGGTCAGCACCGGTGTTGGCGGTGTGCGGGGGTCAGGTGGCGCGGCCCGCTGCGGGCTGCGGGTGCGGCGCTTCCACCGGGCCGGCGTCGGTATCGGTGTCGTCATCTTCGAGGGTGACCTTCGGCAGGATGGCGGCGAGCCGGGTGGGGAGCCACCAATTGCTGTTGCCGAGCAGGAACATCAAGGCTGGAACGATGGCGACGCGGACCAGAAAAGCATCGATGAAGACGGCGACGGCCAACCCGACCCCGAATTCTTTGATGACCCGGTCGCCGCCGAGAATGAATGAGCCGAACACCAGGATCATGATGAGTGCGGCCGCGGTGATGGTGC
>JAABUU010006905.1_pt1 | contig 11959 bp, 16 predicted proteins | sample 5559301 | NCBI WGS metagenome assembly JAABUU01 (sample SAMN10711884, study PRJNA513360) | rock metagenome | isolation source: Antarctica rocks | place: Antarctica: Victoria Land, Richard Nunatak white
CACAACCACTACCCCATCAAGACACCGACCGATACCGGTGTCCGCCACGATCATCCGCCCACCATCACAATCGCCAAGTTCACCACGGCGGCCGCATGATCAACATAAGCTAAGTGGCATTGCCCGCATGACCCTCCGCATCACCGAGGCTCTTGGGCGCAACATGACGGGAAGTGCGAAGAAGTTCAAGTCCATCAGCCAGTACCCCATTATGCAGGCCTACCGCCCACTCGTCACTGGTTGGCTGGATATCTACATTCGCCACCGCCTGTTTGGAGGCGACTTCAACCCAATGGACGGGGAGAACTGGCGCGTCCTCCTTCTGGACGACGTGGCTCACGATATGGCGGGCGTGTTTGCCACTAAGCTTACCGAGCTACAGGCAATCCAGAAGGTGGCCGAGGCTGAGGTCCGGCACCACCTCCTGTCGGAGGTGAAGACCATCCCCGTGCGAACCACCTCCGGTGTGGAGGTGGCGAAATGCATCTATCCCAAACTGCCCGTGCCGAAGGTGGGAGGTGGTCTCGAACGCCTCTTCATCGAGTGGGCGGACTCCGACACCAAGATCGAGGCACTAGCGAAGATCCACGAGTACCGCCATGACTTCCTCCGGCGTCCATACCTGAAGGAGGACGGCATGCCCGCCCAGTACTCACCGGACTTCCTGGTGCGCACGGCGGACGAGGTGTACGTAGTCGAGACCAAGGCACAGTCGGCCATGACAGACGAGAACGTGAAGCGCAAGAAGCGGGCGGCGGTGTCGTGGGTGGAGCAGATCAACGCCCTGGTGCTGGAGTTCTCGCAACTCCGTCGACTGGCTACAGGACAGGGGACGCTTATCTGACGCCCCGCCTGCCCTGGGGCCACGGCTACGCCTGAACCCGACCAACAGCTGTAGCCATCCTGCCCACGTCCAAACGGCGCCTAACGGCGCCAACCTGCTCTACGCAGTACAGGGTGCAGCCAGGGCTGCGTGTCGGCGAGAGCGTGTCTCGGGCCGCCGTCTAGAGATTGACCGGACCCGGTGCCGACCCACCCGGGTTCGACTGCGATCTCATGCCGTAGAGCCACAAGGAGGCCGAATTCTTACAAGCTGTCGTGTGTCAAAACTACGGTGTCCCAAAACGAACGTGGGTGACACACGCATCAGTCGCCCTGAGGGCTACTGAGGGGCGGGCATATCGGTGTCATCGCCCGGGCGACGGTGCGACCTAGGACGCGATGACGCGACCCGGGTGCTGCCCCTCAAAGATTGCCCTCGAGCGAGACGATACCCGCACCAACGCCCTCAATTTCGCCGCCGGTAGGCGGGTCGGGTCGGGAGCGCGCCACTAACTGGCTCGGTCCTACCCGCGGCGGGCGGCGGCCAGAGGGACCGCCTATAAGCTGAGCACCGACGAGCAGGTAGATACCGCGCCCGTCCTCCCGAACCAAGGTGGCCACGAAGTGAATGTGGTCCCGGTCCCCCGACGCCGCCCCGTGGTGCACCGCGAACCAACGGGCCCCCGCCTGCGTGTCGGTGCCGGTGAGTCCCAGCTTGTCGGCGACCGCCCGGGCCACCGTGGCCCACTCCTCGTCGGACAGGTTGCGGTCCTGCCCGTGGTTACTGATCGACACGTGATACACGTGCTCGCCGGGCTTCGCGGCCTCCGGAAGCTTGTGCACCGGCGCGTCGACCTCCGCGCTCAGCAACGCCCGCTGCACCCCATCGGGATGGGTGATCCCCTGCCACGCCACATCCCACGCCGCCACAATCCGCTGGTTGGTGTGCTCCTCCGCCCGCCCCGGCCCGAACAAGTACTCCACCAAACCCCGGGTCCGGGTACCGCGCTGCATCTTGGTGATCACCAGTCGACGTGTTTCAGATCGACCCCGGGCAGATAGGTGGCCAACTCGTCCAGGAACCCGTCCACCCGGACCGTCGCCGCCCGGAACTCCGCCACCGACACCTCCGCGTTCCGCTTCAACTCCCCGGTGCCCAACAGCAACCGCGCCACATCGTTGATGTTGCGCCCCGCATTACTCATCCCGCGGCGCACCGCGAACAACTCGATCACCATCCCCCGGATGCTCGCCGCATCCAGCACCCGATCCTCGGTACCGGTCAACCCCACCCACCGCCAACCACGCCGGCACACTCAACCGGCTCCGTCTCCAAGGCGCTCGCCCCGACCACGGACACGACGACACTGGTGCACCCGGGCGTGGAAACCACTACGGAGTGGGGCTGCCTCTCCCCTGAAAGCCGGAAGTCTCCGCACAGCCGGCGCCTGCTCAGGGATCGGCCTAGATCGGGGAGCGAACACCTAGACTGGGCGCTGCACCCCACCGCGCGGCGGCGGCGGGTCACCACCACGACACCAGGGACGGGCCATGCCGAACTCCGAGACACCATTACCGGGCGGCACCGACGGCGTATCTCCCGAGGCAGTAACCGACGCCGTGGAGACCGAGGTCGACGCGCTGCACCGGATCGGCGTCACCCGCGCGCAGGCAGTGGACAGCCTGCACACCGTCGCGAACGAACTCATCCAGCACCTCATCACCCCCACACCCGGACCCGCTCAACGCAACGGACTCGCCTCCGCCGACGCGTTGCGAGCCGCAGCCACCGTGCTCGCCGACCACGACGATGCCCCCACCGGGTGGGCGCCCACCGAACTGCAGCACGACCACCCAACCCCCGCGGTGCCCGCCGATCACCCCACCCCCGCCACCATGCCGACGCCCTCCACCGACACACTGCACTCATCCGCGCCGTCACCCGCGCCGCAGTACCCACCCGAACTCGACGTATCGAAATACGTCCGCGCACCCCTCGCCCCGCAACACCCCGGCCGCACCTAAGCAACGCACCATCCGACCCGGCGATGCTGGATGGCGTGGCCAGCGGTGAGCAGCCGGCAACCGCATCGAGTAGCGGATCGACCGGCCATCACTATGCTGTGCCCATGATTCGCCAGATGACCATCGACGATCTTGCCGGCGCTGTGGACGACGGGCAGGTCATCGTCGACGTGCGGGACCCGGCCGAGTACGCCCAGGGCCACGTTCCGAGCGCCGTCAACATCCCGCTCAGCTCCATCGTGGACCGGTGCACCGAGCTCGACCGGGACAAGCCCGTCTACCTGGTGTGTGGCGGCAAGAACCGCGCGATGGAGGCCGCCGGCGCTCTCGACCAAGGGGGTTACGAGGCGCGCCCGATCGACGGTGGCACCCGCGGCTGGATCGACAGCGGACGGGCCGTGGAGAACTAGGCTCGGCCCCACTCCTGAACACCGGGCTCGTTGGGCGCCGGGTAGCCGTAGGAGGTACACCAGACGGAGAGGTGGCCGATGACCAACCCGCGACCGCAGGTGATCGTGTTCGATGTCAACGAGACCCTGTCCGACCTGGCGCCGATCAGCGAGCGCTTTCGAGAGGTGGGCGCACCGGAGCACCTGGCTCGCCTGTGGTTCACCTCGGTGCTGCGCGACGGGTTTGCACTCGCCGCCGCGGGCAGCAGCCAGACCTTCGCGGACATTGCCGCGGCGCTGTTGCGGGTGCAGCTGCCGGAGCAGGAGCTGAACCGAAGCGTGCCCGATGCCGTCGCTTACGTAATGGACGGCTTTTCCGCGCTCGGGGTGCACCCGGACGTCGTCGAGGGGGTGCGGGCGCTGGCCGGTGCAGGCCTGCGGCTGGTGACGATGAGCAACGGAGCGATCGCCGTCGCCGAGCGATTGCTCACCGACGCAGGCATCCGCGACAGCTTCGAGGCGCTGCTGTCGGTGGAGGATGCGGGGTTGTGGAAGCCGGCTCGGGCGGCGTATGGCTACGCCGTCGAACACTGTGGAGTCGCGGCCCACGAGGCGATGTTGGTTGCCGTGCACCCATGGGACATCGACGGTGCCCACCGGGCCGGACTGCGCACGACGTGGATCAATCGCGATGGTCGTAGTTACCCGGCGCACCTGTTGCCCGCCGACCTCGTCGCTTCGTCAATTCTCAGCCTGGCCGAGCAGCTGCGCCGCTAGCTCCATTGAGCGCGACTGTGCAGCAGTGTGGTTCGGTGTTCTCATGCTTCTGCTGCGTCCGCCTGGGGTGTATCCGCCGCAGCATGACACCTGGCTGCTCGCCGATGTCTTTCGGGCGCAGGTGCGCGCCCCCGGTCAGCACGTGCTGGACATCTGCACGGGCACCGGCGCGCTGGCGGTCGTGGCCGCCATGGAGGGCGCGGCCAGTGTGACCGTGGTCGACGTTAGCAGGCGCGCATTGACCGCCGCCTGGATCAATGCCCGCGCCCGGGGCCTGCGAGTGAGCGCCCGGCGCGGTGACCTGGTGGCGCCGGTGTCCGACCAACGCTTCGACGTGATCCTGTCCAACCCGCCCTACGTGTGTGCCGCGTCGGATCATCTGCCGACGCACGGGCAGGCGCGTGCGTGGGACGGCGGGATCGACGGCCGAGCCGTGCTCGACCGGGTCTGCGCGGAGGCGCCCAAGCTGCTGGCACCGGCCGGCACGCTGTTGGTCGTGCACTCGGCGCTGTGCGGGGTCGACACGACGATTCAACAGCTCGCCGGCGAGGGCTTGGACGTGTCGGTGGCGGCCACGCGTCGCTGTGAGTTCGGCCCGGTGATGCAGGGCCGAGCCAAGCTGCTGGAGTCCCGCGGGTTGATCGCGGTGGGCGAGCGCACCGAGGAGCTCGTGGTAGTCCGCGCGGTCAAGCCGGTGCTCTGAGGGAACTCTCCTCCGCGGCCCAGCTGTCCATCATGTGTTGCGCGCCCAGCTCGTCCATGGCAAGGCACACCGCAGCGCCGAACAGGATGTCCTCGGCCCGCTCCGGCTGGTCCTTGGACAGCCCACCGGCGAGGTCACGGCAGACGATCTGCTCGTGCACCGCGTCCGCCTCGACGTGCTCGTCGAAGAACAAGGTGGCGTCCAGGCCGTAGCCCAGGCGGCGTAAACCTGTGGCGTACAGCTTGCTCGGCAACGACGACGTCATCTCCACCGCGCACAGGTGCCCGACGAGCGCGCCGAGCAGTCGTCGGTGCACGGCAGACAACGACAGCGCGTTCACCGCTGCCAACGTGACGGCAGGAACCACGTCGAGGTGCGCCGCGTAGGAGGCGTCCACCCCCAGCGCGCGCATCGTCCGGGCAAACAACGCGGAGTGCATGCGCTCGGCACGCCCGCCCCCGTACTCGTCGACCTGCACCTCCACCAGCGCTGCCTTCGGTGCACCGGCGAGGCGGGGGATGCCCATGGTGTGTGGATCCGCCTCGCGCAGCTGGTAGATGGAACGGTGCTGGAGGAACTCCTGCCACTGCGTCAGCGTCGCGGTCCGCGCCATGTACCGGGAAAGCCCGGGCCCACCCTCGGCGGAAGTCAGCGCGACCAGAGCTTCCGCGACATCGGTGCCGGCCGGGGGCTGCGCAAGCTCACGCAGCGCGCGTTCGAAGGGGATCTCCAACAGGCTGCGAGCCGCGAGCAACTCCGCGTCCCACTCCCACCCATCGCTCACTCCGGCAAGACCCTGCAGGTGCAGCTCGTACAGCAGCGTGAGGGTTAGCTGGACGTCCTCGTCGAAAAGAATGCTGCTCCCTGTCCATTCCCGCACCGCCGCAAGGAAGTCAGACGCGGTACCGGTGCCGGCGAATGCGGCGAGCAGCAGCCCGCTCAGCTCCCCGCGTGCGCGGGGCAGCGCCATCGCGGTGGGGTACTCGGGTGGCGCAGCCATGGCCTGATCGAGTAGGACTTCAGACATGGACGCTGCTCCCAACCCTGACCGTGCGGCACTGCTGGGCCCCGAGGTCACCATCACGGTGTGCCCGGACGGGCCGCTGTTGGTCCGCGGGCCGGCCGAGCTGATCGATGGTGACGGCGCCCCAATGCCCCGTCACCGCAATACCGTCGCGCTGTGCCGCTGTGGCCGTTCGGGCATTGCCCCGTACTGCGACGGCACCCACAAGAAGCGAAGGAGCGCGGGAGGTTCGGCGGACTAGGACGGCCATACCGACGAGCCTAGGCAGGTCGGCCGCCCGCCGCAGCAGGAACTCGTTCAGGGCTCGATCAGGGTGGCGACCAACACCCCCTCACCCCATCCGCCCACCCCGACGTCAGGAGAACAAACAATGACCACCACCGGTAAGCAGGCCGCCGCAGCCGCAGCCAAGACACTCCTCGCCGACCGCATCGCCCTCGTGGAAACCCTCGGCGCCGCCCTCGACACCCACCGCCGCGCCGAACAAGCAGTCACCACCGCCCGCACCACCGCCGCCACCGCCGCACAACAAGCCCGCGACGCCTACGACGCCGCGAAAACCGGCGGCTGGACCGCAGCCGAACTCAACAAAGCCGGCCTCCGCGCACCGGCACCCACCCGCACCCGCGCAACCAAGACCACCACAACCCCGCACGACACCACCGGATCAGACACACCTGCCGACGCCAGGGACGACACGACCAGTGCCGCATGACCATCGTCGCAGCGCACCCCGACGAGTAACACGACACCATTTCGATCGCACCATCCGGTGACCCGATGCGGTTCACCGCAGGACTCGTGCGGTGAGTGCACAGACGGGGCAGGCGGCCCCCCGCGCGCGGTTGTTGACGCTCGACTGCCACTCGTGGCCACAATCGTCGCACCGCCACCACGCTCGGTGCGACGAGCGGGCAGTCACACTCGCAGCAGTGCGGTCGGTGTTGCGGCTGGGGTGCCATTGCGCGGCGAGCTTCGGGCTGGGGCGGGCTAGATTGTTCTCCACCGAGAAGCGTTTGCCCGCACACATCGCGCAGGTGTCCTCGGCGCGGCGGGCCACGGGCGGCGCACACCATTCATGGCCCTGCGCGCACTGCCACCACACCGGCCTGTGTGACCACGGGGTGAGCGACTCCGGGGTGAGTGTGCCGTTCCGGGTGGGGTGCCATTCCCGAGCCAGCTCCGGGCCGCACCACCGCGAGGTTGTGCTCGGACCACGGGCGTTTACCCGTGCAGTATGGGCAGCCTGTTCTGCCGGTGGTACGGCTGTTGACCGTCGTCTCCCAGGAATGCTCGCCTGCGCACCGCCACCACACCGGGCGTGCGGAACCGTAGGTGACCCCATCCGGGCTCCCGGCCCCGTTCGCGGTCGGATGCCACTGCGCCGCGATCTCGGGATGCGTCACCGAGAGCGGATCGTCCACCCGGAAGTAGAAACGCCACCCGCATTCCCGGCACCCGCCCCCACGCACGGTGCGACTGCTTGGTGGGGTCCGCCACTCATGCCCACACCTGCCGCACAACCACCACGCCGGGATCGACGAGCGCGGCTTCACCGTCTCCGGCGTGCGGGTCCCATTGCGGCTGGGATGCCACTCGCGAGCCACGTTCGGGTACAGCGCCGCGAGGCTGGTCGCTGCGGTGACCCGGCGGCCAGAGCAGAACGGGCAGTCGTACATGACGCGGTTGGTGACCGCCACCTGCCACTCATGCCCTGCCGCGCATTGCCACCACACGCGCCTACTCGATGCCGGCGACACCTCATCCGGGGTAAGCGGAGCGTTCGCGGTCGGATGCCAAGTGGCCACCGCCTGCGGGTGTACAACGGCCAAGTTGTACGTGTCGCTCGGGCGCCGACCCGAGCACACCGGGCACCCGCAGCCCTTCCGCGTCCAGTTCCCGACGATGGTCTGCCACTCGTGCCCTCGCTCGCACTGCCACCAGACGCGGCGCCCTGACCCTGCCCGTACCGTCCCGGGGTCGATCCCTGTGTTGCGGGTGGGGTGCCACTGGGCCACCATGCCCGGCAGATCAGACAACCAGGCGGGCTGTGCCCTCACCGGCGCACTCCCCTCGCGCTGCCCACCCATCACGCCCTCCCTGAGACTCAATGTGTTAACGCGCGTCGCGGTCGCGGCAGGACTCGCTACCGCCCGGCACCATCGTGGCGCACCTCGCTGGCTCACCGCGGTCCGCGCTACCTACCCCGCTCTTCCTCACGACCGCGGTCCCGCGCGGCTTCCTTCGCCGGGTTACGCCCGGAATCACCATCATGACGACGATCCGCGAGCTGCTCCCTGACACTGCGCGGATGCGACAACCCCGCCAGGCGCACCGCATCCCGCGCCGGGTCGGGCGACACCGGCGCATCGGCAGCAACATTCGGCGCCACCACGCCTGCGGTGACCAACTCCCGCGTCGTGACGGGGCCAGCGCTTCCCTCCCCCCTCTCCTTGAGCAGCGCGGGGGTCGGGTTCAGCGCCAAGCTCCACCCCGGTGTACGACCCTGGGCCGCCAACCGTTCCCGTGCAGCCTCAGCCCTCGCGTGTGCTTGCGGGCTGTTGGCATCAAGGTGCAGCTGCGCGGTCAAGGTTTGCAGCTCGTGCGTCTTGTCCCTCAGCTGCACCTCGTGCTCGAACGGAACATCCGCGACGGCCAGCAGCTCCTCGGTGCGGGTGCGGGCAAAGCCCTGGCGGTGGAGCGGGTTCTGCTTGAGGGTGAAATGCATGTTGGTCCGCAAGTCGTACACCCACAGCTTGTCGGTCCAGGGTTGGCCGGGCCGGGCGACCTTCTTGTCGAAGAACAGAACGTTGGCCTTGACGCCCTGGGCGTAGAAGATCCCGGTGGGCAGCCGCAGCATGGTGTGCAGGTCGAAGTCGGTGAGCAGCTTGCGGCGGATGGTCTCCCCCGCCCCGCCCTCGAACAGCACGTTGTCGGGCAGAACCACGGCCGCGCGGCCGTTGGTGTCGAGGATCGTCATGATGTGCTGGACGAAGTTCAGCTGCTTAATGCTGGTGGTGGCGACGAAGTCCTGCCGCTCGATCTCCCGCTCCTCGCGGACCTCACGCCCATCGGCCCCGACCATCGTTAGCGAGGACTTCCGACCGAAGGGCGGGTTCGACAGCACCACCGACCAGCGCGGCCCGGGGTCGGCTATGAGTGCGTCGCGGACCTCGATGAGCGAGTCGCCGCCGGCGGTGCCCATGCCGTGCAGCAGCAGGTTCATCGCGGCGAGCCGGGCTGTACCATCGACGAGCTCGTAGCCGCGGACGAGGTCGTTCTGGAGCTTGTCCCGCTGGACGGGGGTCATCGACTCCGCGCCGTCGGAGGCGTGCTCGTGGGCGACGAGCAGGAAGCCCCCGGTGCCGCACGCAGGGTCGACGACGGTGTCCTCGACGGTGGGGTCGACCACGTCGACCATGGCCCGGATCAGCGCCCGGGGCGTGAAGTACTGGCCGGCGCCCGAGCCCTTGTCCTGCGCTCCCTTAGAGAGCAGCTCCTCGTAGGCGTCGCCCTTGATGTCGGTGCCCGACTGCGACCAGTTCTCTTTGTCGATGAGGTCGACGATGAGCTGCTTGAGCTTGGCGGGGTCCTGGATACGGTTCTGCGCCTTGCGGAAGATCGTCCCGATGACGCCGGGCTCACGGGCCAGCCCGGTCAACATTTGGGTGTACTCAAACTCGAGCTGGTCACCCTGGGCGTCGAGCAGCGTCTGCCACGAGAACCGCTCTGGCACCACCTGCTGCGGCCGTAGCGCGCGGATGGCTCGCTCGTGCGCCATTTTGAGGAACAGCAGGTAGGTCAGCTGCTCGGTGTACTCGATGACGCCCACACCGTCGTCGCGGAGCACGTCGCAGTACGACCACAGCTTGCAAACCAGGCGCTGGGACTCACTCACGGGCTCAACCCTTCCACGCGGAGGTGTCGGTCTTCCGCCGAACCTCCGCTGCGAAGCGCGGCACACCGCACCGCCGAAGTGAGTCGAGGAGGGCCAGCGGTGTTAAAGCCGGTCGAGCCGACTCCGCTACCTGAGCGGCCAACGCGGGCACGACGGCGCGAGGGTAAAGGTCGAGCTGGTCGAGCAGGAAGTCGTCAGGGTGGACGACCTGCAAATCGTGGCCGGCCAGGGAGTCTGGCGGGAAGTCCTTGAGGTTGTAGGTGACGATCACCTGGCAGTCGGAGACCACCGCGGCGGCGAGGACGTGAGCGTCCTTGGGGTGGCAGGTCATCACCGGAGTGAGGGCCTCGTACCCGGTGACGAGCGCATCCTCGAAGGCGAGACGCATCGCCTCGACACGGTGCTCGGCGCGGCTCGCGCTGACGGTGGGAATCTTCACGAGGTTGCGCCGCAGCTCAGCCAGCACGTCCGGGGACCAGTGCGGCCGGAACGCGCCGCATTCGGCGATGCGGAGGATCGTGTCGTTCAGCGTCGCCGGGTAGAGCACGCAGGTGTCGAGGAAGACCGGGAAGCTCATCGGCGTCAGCGCATGGGCGGCGGGGGCGCGTCGGTGGGGTCGTACAGCCCGGTGCTCTCAGCGTCCCGCGCCATCGAGTCCAGAGCTTCGGCTCGCTCAGCGCGCATCCGCGCCTGGTAGTCGAGCAGGTCGCTGAGCCGCACATAGCGATGCCGCCCCGGCCGCTCCATCTGGATGTCACCGCGGTCGAGAATCCGCACGAAGGTGGGCCGTGAGATGCCAAGGTAGTCGGCGGCCTCCTGGGTCGTCATCATCGTGTTGAGCGGCGCGACGGTGACGCCCTGACCGCGCCCCAGGGCCTCGGCGACCTGCCGGAGCACGTCGACCATCGCCGCGGGTATCTCGGTGCGGTTGTTGTCACCGTCGACCAGCGCCGGGCCGTGCTCAGGGGCGTGGCCTCCCGCCCTCTGGAGCGCGGTAACAAAGTCGAGGATCTGTGCCTCAGTCCCGGTGTCCGGGAGGTACGTGTGGGTGTCGACGGTGGCGGCGGTCCGCGGCATGAGGGACTCCTTTCAGACACGACAGTAACCGTGTTCGAACAAAACGATCAGCAGTTGGCACGGATACGAGCCGTCGTGTCTCGCCCCGATCCGCGGCACCGGGGCTCATCAACGTAAAGGATGCCCGTGCCGGATCTCCTGACGTTTCCGTGGGTCAGTTTCGCCCTGGTAGGGCGGACAGAGGCCGCCGCGGGTGAGCATGGCCATCCCGATGAGGGCTTCGGGGCTGTGGTAGCCGTAGGCCCGTTTCGTCAGTGCCCGGATGTGGGTGTTTGTGGCTTCCGACCGGGCGTTGGTGACGTTGTGGTCGAGTGTGTGCTCGATCAGCGTGCGGTATCTTTCGATTGTGCGGCAGAGCTTTTCGAACTCTGCGATGCCACAGTGGCGAGCCCAGAGGATCCAGCCGGACAGCAGGGCATGTCCCTCGGCGCCTTTGCGCGGAACACTTCCCGGAGTTGCTCTTTGAGCAGGTAGGCGCGGAAGAGCGTGGCGTTGACCGCCTCCAACTCGGCCAGGGTGGTTTTCTGCCGGTCGTGAGGTTTGCTGGGTTCTTGCGGACCGCCCACATCAGGTTGCGGTCCCGCGGGCCGCCGGCGAGCTCGGCACCAGGACGTCCCCGTCCCGGACCGCACCCAGCGCCGCGGTGAGCCCCGGCCGCTCCCGGTTGCGTCCGGTCCTGCCCCGATCGGTGTGCAGATGCTCGTCGGTGACCCCGAGCTGTTCCAGGGCTGAGAGCTGCGCACGCACATCTTGGCTCGTTGTGGAGCATCGGGCGTACCCGACGAGGATTTCGGCCACCAGCGGAGCCTAGTCCTGGTTAAGCCCGCCTTACCGGATTCATTACCAAGACGGTCAACCAGGACGGTCCATGCTGGCTGTTCTCGCCCCCCGAAGTGGGTGCGGGACCGTCCTGTGAAGCGATCGTCATACAGGACAGGGGCGCGGCGCCCAGCCAGCGCCCGCACCTCCCGATCAGCCCGGTGCCCTCTGCGGGGTTCGGCCCCGGCCGGGTACCGTGAGGTGCGCGTTGTTCACCGGTCCGGGTTCTTTCCGCCGTGGACCATTTCTTGGAGGTCCTGATGGGACTGTTCAGCTTGACCCGGCGGGTGGGGAGAGACGCCGCCGTCGCCGTGACCGGTGGTGCAGCCGCTCTCAGTGGCGCCGCGACCGGTGCCGCGGAGGGTGCGGTCAACGGGGCCACCCAGGGTGCCAGCCACGCTCGCGGCAGCGGTCCCCGATCACCC
>JAABUU010006906.1_pt1 | contig 11956 bp, 8 predicted proteins | sample 5559301 | NCBI WGS metagenome assembly JAABUU01 (sample SAMN10711884, study PRJNA513360) | rock metagenome | isolation source: Antarctica rocks | place: Antarctica: Victoria Land, Richard Nunatak white
CCCCATAGCCGAGCTGATCGGCAACCCGGCGGACCGTCCCAGTCATCGTCCCCGTCTCGGCCCGCAACGAGCGGACCATCCTCACCGCCGCGGCCTTCTCTTCACCCGAATAGCGCCTGCTCGTCGACCTTCCAGCTCCATGATCCGTTGGCATAACTTCCTCCTTGTTTCCAAGGCCAGAAGTCTCCAACAACCCCAGGACGGTTCAGGCCAGCACCGAGCGCTGGTCGCGCCTGCACCGGCTGGGCAACCTCACGATCGTCACGCACCCACTGAACTCCTCGCTATCGAACTCGCCGTGGACGACCAAGCGCTCCGAACTAAATAAGCACAGCAAGCTGCTGCTCAACGCGAGACTCGCCGAGCGAGACACGTGGGACGTGCAGGCGATCGACGAGCGCGGCAGTTGGCTCGCGCAACGGCTCGTCGCGATCTGGCCTGGACCCAACGCTGCAAGCTGGGTGTAGGCAGTGCGATGGTGGGAGGGCCTTTCCGACCCGTCGGGCTGACCGCAGCGCATAACGACATCGACTGGCGCGTGGAATACGCTCAGGGCGTGTCCTGCGCCTTTTGCTCGGCATCGTGAACGCCTCGGAGGTTCTCGACAGTGTGGCGGCGCTGCCGGGCGCCCGTGAGTCTGGCGTCGAGGGGAACGGCATCATCGCCAGTCGCCTGCTCAACGGGATCGAGTACTCGCGTGCGACGGCGGGTGAAGAGTCCAAGCTGCGTGGCTCGTGGAAACGCCGCCAAGGTGGTGGCGCTACGCCGTTGGTGCTCATGGCCGACGATCCCGAGCAGTCGGGCTTTGTGCGAGTCCTGGGCCCCCAGCGCGACGGTGCGATGCGGCGGGTTCGCAGCGAATCGCTGTTCGGGCTGGTCGAGCGTACGTTGTCGGTCAGTCGGCTGCAGGCTGTCCGGCTGCTGGCCGAGGAGCTTGATCGTCTCGATACCGAGCGGATCGCCGGGCTAAAGGTCCGGGGTCTTGGAACGGAGCACTTGTATGGCTCGCGCCTACCCGCCTCTCGCCGATGGTCAGAGCTGCGCGCGGCCGTTGATGGCGTTAACCGAGCGGGTTGGCGTGAGCTGCTGGGCGATCTCGGCTACATCATCGAGCCGCTCAAGCCGGCGGGATACTTGGCCAAGGCTGGTGGTCATCCGGCGATCGTGGTCCATCCGCGTGCCAACGCGTTCCTGTTCGCCCGTCTGGACGAACAGGGGCGTCTGCCTGAAGGTGCGCTCGTCGCTGCCTGCCGTGAGCACGGCGCCGCCTATGGGCTGCTCGCTGCGGGGCCGCGACTGCGTCTGCTTGCCGCCGGTTCTGAGCAGGCCGGTGCGACCATGCGTTACCTGGAGCTCGACGCGATCGCGCTGGAGCCTGACATGCGGCCATTGCTGGGGCTGTTGTCCCCGGCCTATCTTCTCAACGGCGGGTTTCGTGAGGTACTGGACGAGGCGCGCGATTACGGGCAGCAGCTGCGCCGGCGCTTGGACGGTGTGCTGCGTCAGGAGGTGCTTCCGGTCCTTGGTCGGAATCTGGGTCGGTGGGCGGGCTCTATCGGGCGTGACCTGGCCAACGACGAAGTGCGGGCAGAGCTGGAGGCGGCTGCGCTGTTGTTCGTCTTTCGCGCGCTGTTCTTGCTCTACGCCGAGAGCGCGGGGCATCTGCCGATGGGCAACCCCACCTACCGTTCCAAGTCCTTGACATTGATCGCGGAGCGCGCCTATGAAGAGCGCGACGCTCCCGACGCTATGTCGACGGCGCTGTGGGATGACGTCGCTTCGCTGGTCAAGCGGATGCGCACCGGCCACACGGCCTGGGAGCTGCCGGCCTACAACGGGGATCTGTTTGCTGCCTCTGCCGTCGTTGGCGCAGCGGTCCTGGAGCAGGCAACGATCCCGGATGCCGCACTGGCTCCGGCGCTGGTCGCGTTGGCGCGCGACGCTGAGAATCCCGAGACGGGCGTGGACTTCTCTGGCCTGGAGATTGGGCATTTGGGCTACGTCTATGAAGGGTTGCTGTCGCTCCGTCTGTCGTTGGCCGATCGCGACTATGCCTATGACGCGAAGGCCGATCGCTACGTCGTCCCGGTTGGCGGTCGGGTCGCCGATATCGCGGCCGGTGAGCTGCTGTGGCTGACCAACGAGGGTGGCCGTAAGGGTGGCGGTGTGTACTACACGCGAACCGAACTGGTACGGCATCTGGTGCGTGGCGCAGTCGGCCCCGCCTTCGATCGTCACCTGAGCGCGGTGCGCGATCTGGCCAGAAGCGATCCGGCGGCGGCCGCGGACCGGCTTTTTGACTTCCATGTCCTTGACCCCGCGTGCGGCAGCGCGCACTTCCTGGTAGAGGTCGTCGACGAGCTCGCCGACAAGATCGCGACGGTGCTCGGGGAGATCGCGCTGCCCGCGTTACGCGAACAGCTCGACACGTTGCGCGCCCGGGCGGCGCAGTTCGGAGCTGGGATCGAGGACACGGCGCTGCTTAAGCGCCTGGTGCTCAAGCGCTGTGTGTACGGCGTTGACCTCTCAGCGATGGGCGTGGAGATCGCGAAGGTCTCGCTGTGGCTGGGGAGCTTCGTCCCCGGCCTCTCGCTCGCCTACCTCGACTTCAACGTCCAGCGCGGCAATTCGCTGATCGGCGTCACCCGCGCCGAGGAGATCGGACAGGGCACGCTGTTCGGCGACGCGCTCGCCCAAGCGATCGCCGACGCGGCGAAGGGAGCCGCGCGGCTGCGAGCGATCGACGACACCACACCCGAGCTGGTCGAGGCCAGCCGCACCGCGAACCGAGCACTGCACGCCGCCGTCGCGGGCGCACAGCGGCTCTTTGACCTGTGGACGGCAGAACCCCTCGGCCTCGCGGGCGCACGCCACGAGGCGCTTCTGTGCGGCGTCGAACTGCTCGCGGGTGCCCCAACGCCACTGGTATCGAAGGCCAAGGTCCTCGAGGACCGCGAGCGTTTCTTGCACTGGCCGCTGGCGTTCCCCGATGTCTTCGCGCGCGCCCGGCCGGGCTTTGACGCGGTCGTGGGAAATCCGCCGTGGGAGGAGGTGACAGTCGAGGAGCTAGCGTTCTACGCGCGTTACCGTCCCGGGCTGCGCGCACTGGCGCAGGGGCCGCGAGGCGACGTGCTCGCTGAGCTGCTCGGGGAGCGTCCCGCACTCGCCGAGCAACTGGGCGAGGAGCAACGTCGAATGGCGGCCCTACGCGGTTTCTTCGGACCAGCGAGTGGCTATGCGAGCAGCGTCGGAGATCCCGACACCTACAAGCTCTTCTGCCAGCGCTACCAGCAGCTCGTCCGCGAGGGCGGCTCGATCGGAGTGGTGTTGCCTCGCAGCGTCTTCGCCGCAAAGGGATCGGCCGGCTTTCGCGAATGGCTGTTTGAGCACGCGCCGCCGCGACGGATTGACTTCCTGCTCAACAACAGGTCCTGGGCGTTCGATATCCATCCGCAGTACTCAGTTGCGCTGCTAGTTGCCGAACGGGGCGGTGACGCCTCCGAGGTCGAGGTAGCCGGGGTCGCCGCGTCCGCGACTACCTTCGCCGCGCAGGTCGGATCAGCGGGCCTCGTGCTGCGTCGGGAGGCGCTCGGCGGGGCCTTGGAGGTTCCGCTGCTGCCAGCCCAGGACGACGCCGACCTCCTCGCGAAGCTCCGCTCGAGCGGCCCATTCGCACTGGGTGGTGGGCGGTGGCGCTGCTTCCCGATCAGGGAGCTCGACGAGACAACCGACCGCGGTCTCTGGGAGGGCGCTACCGAGGGCCGCCCGTTGTGGAAGGGCGCGAGCTTCGACCAATTCGTGCCGCTCGGAGCGGGCGAGCGCCCATGTCCGGCCACGCCGCAGGCGTTGGCCAAGGCGCGCAAGCCGCGTCCGGGAGGCGGATCGCTTATCGCCAGAGAAGTGACGGTGCAGCAGCGCGCTGGCGCGGTCGCGCGGACGGTCGCGCGAGCGCGAGTGGCCTTTCGAGACGTGACGCGGGCGACGGACTCGCGCACCGTGCGCGCCTGCCTCGTCCCGCCCGGGCACTTCCTCACCAACACCGCGCCATATCTGGCCTTCGTGGATGACGATCCCCGTGCCGAAGCGGCCTGCCTCGCGATTCTCAACAGCTTGACGTTCGATTGGCAGGCTCGCCGATTTGTGGAGATTCATGTGAACTTCTTCGTCCTCGAGGGCCTGTGCGTCCCCGATTTCGATGACGAGACGTTTGACGCGCTCGCCGATGCGTCTGCGCGCCTGTCGTGTCCCGACAGCCGCTTCGCGGACTTCGCGGCCGCCACGGGCGTCGAGATCGGTCCTCTTGACGACGAGCAGCGCACACTGCTGCGGGCCGACATCGACGCTCGCATCGCCCGTGCCTGCGGCCTGAACGACCGAGAGCTGGAGGTCATCTTTCGTGATTTCACCTTTGCGGCCGTTCCCGTCGCCTACCGCGACCGCGTCCGCGCGCGCTTCGCCGAGCTGTCCTAGTTCGCGTGCTGGCCCGGCCGCACATCCTGGACAATCTCGGCGAGGATCGCGGCCACGCCGACGCGCTCGCGTTTCTCGTCGGAGACGTCGATCGCCGGCACCCGCTGGCCATTGCCACCGGATACGTCAACCTCGGTGGCCTGCAGCTGTTGGCGTCGGTGGCCGACGGGCGCTCGATCCGGTTGTTGATCGGGGCTCAACCGACGACCGGGCTGGGCGCGGAGTCACCGCTGGGCGTGTTTGCCTCGCATCGTGAGCGGCTGCGCGAGGAGCGCGACCTGTCTCGCTTCCCGCCTTCCCGCGCGGCCAGGAGCCTCGCAGCGGTCAGCGAATGGCTTGACCGCCCTGAGGTTCAGGTCCGGCGCTTCACCGAGCAGTTCCTGCACGGCAAGGCCTACCTCTTCGGTAATACGCCTGACGCTCGCGTGGCGCTGGTCACCTCGGCGAACCTCACCAGCGCCGGCCTTTACGCGAACCTCGAGCTGGGGGTCGCCAACTATGAGCCCTCGGTGGCTAACCAGGCGCTCGAGTGGTTCGACGCGTTGTGGGGGCGCGCGGTCGACTACGAGGACGAGCTGCGAGAGCTGCTGTTTCCCGACCCGGGGCTGCTTGACCCATACACGATCTACCTGCGGGCTCTGTTTGACCTCCAGGAGCCCGAACTGGATGCGCCCGATCGCGCGACGCGGCCGACGGGGCTGGCGCTCGCGCCGTTTCAGCGCGACGGCTACGAGCGTGCTCGGGCGATCTGTCGCCGGCATGGCGGCGTGGTCTACGCCGACGGGGTCGGCACCGGAAAGACGGAGATCGGCTTGGCGTTCATCGAGGAGCGCACCCGCGAGGACGGCGTCTACGCGCTCGTCGTCGCCCCCGCGCAGCTCGCTAAACGCTGGGCTGAGCGCATCGTCCAGGCCAAGCTTCCCGCCCAGGTGATCTCCTTCAACGAGCTGGCCGCCGACGAGCAGCTTGTGCCCCAGGCCGCCAACCGCCGTCGCGTCCTGCACAACACCAAGGACGCCTATCGCCTCGTGATCGTCGATGAGGCCCATGCGCTGCGTAACGAGGACACCTCCTGGTACCGGGCGATGGAGCGACTGCTCGGCGGCGCGCGCAAGGAGGCCGTGCTGCTGACTGCCACGCCGATCAACAACGGGCTGTGGGACCTCTACAACCTCGTGATGCTCTTCGCCCGTCACGACAAGGCGTTTGCGGCTATCGGCATCGATTCGGTGCGGGATCTGTTCCTGGCCGCGGGTGCGAACGAGCGTGACCCCGAGGGTCTGAACCCCGACGTGCTGTTTCCGCTCGCGGACGCGGTGAGCGTCCGCCGCGATCGTGCCTTCATCGAATCCGAGTACGCCGGCCAGCAGTTTCCCGATGGCACCCCGGTGCGCTTCCCGACGCCGCGGCTGACGACGCGGCGCTACGACCTCGATACCGCTCATCCCGGTCTGCTGGACCGCATCGCCACCGCGATCGATGCGCTGACGATGGCCCGCTATCGACCGAGCGCCTTTGACCTTCAGGCCGAGGACGAGTCGGCGGTCGAGACCCAGCTCGCCGGGCTGCTGCGCTCCGGCGTGCTCAAGCGATTTGAGTCGTGTTGGCGCGCCTGCCTCGAGACCGTCGAGCGGATGCTCGTTGCGCACGAGACGTTCCTGCTGGCGTGGGGTCGCGGCGAGGTGCCTTCTCGCACAACGCTTCGCGACGCCGTGCACGCCGAGACTGACGACAGCGGCCTCGGCGGATGGCTCGAGCAGGCACTAGAGGACGATCCGGACACGCGCTCGGTGAGCGACTTCGACCCCGACTACGGCAACGCCGTGCGCGCGGACCGCGACCAGCTGGAAGCCATCCGCCGCGAACTGGCCCGCCTTGACGCTGCCGATGACCCCAAGCTCGCCGCTCTCGCCGCCGCGCTCCAGACCAGTCCGGCGGCGAAGATCGCCATCTTCGCGACGTTCGCAGCCACCGTGCGCTACCTCGACGAGCACCTGCCCGCCGTGATCGGCGGCCGTGAGCGCGTCGTGGTGATCGGCAACCAGAGCACACCGGACCAGCGCACCGCCGCGCTGGGACGCTTCGCGCCCAACACCGTTGTGCGACCCGGGTACGAGCCGCCCGACGGTGAGATTGACCTGCTGATCTCGACCGACGTGCTCTCCGAAGGTCAGAACCTCCAGCAAGCCCAGGCCGTCATTTCCTACGACATGCCCTGGAACCCCCAGCGCGTCGTGCAGCGCAACGGCCGAGTGATCCGGCTGCTCTCCCCGCACCACGAGGTGCTGTTGACCACCATGCTCCCCGATCCTGGGGAGCTGGAGCGTCTGCTTGGCCTCGAGGCGCGCATTCAGTCAAAGATCGTCGCCGCCGGCGTGTACGGCATGGAATCCGAGGTCATCGAGGGTGTGATCGCCGGCGATCTGCGCGCCTACGCCGATCGCCTTGCCTCCGGCGACGAGGAGCTGCTGGACCAGGCCGAGGCCGAATCGGGAGCCTTCGTCGGCGAGCAACTGCGGCGCCTGATCGACCGCGCGGTTCGTGAGGGCGAAGCCCAGCGCGTCCTGCGTCTCCCGTGGGGAGTCGGCGCGTGCTTCCGCCAGAGCACCGTAGGACGATCCATTGGCCCACCGGGTGTCTTCTTCGCCATCCGCACGCCGCGATCCCCAGGCGAGGAGGACGGCCGGCGCTACTGGCGCTACGTCGAGCTGGAGGCTGGTGAACTTGAGACCAACGACCTTGAGATCCTGCGTCGCATCGACCCAACCAGATCCGACCCGGTTCCTAGCGGGCTCGGCGAGATCGATCTCGAAGCGGCGTGGCAGCGCGCAGCTGCCGACGTCGTCGCAGACCACAATCGACGCACCGATGTCCGCGAGGAGCAAGAGGCAATCGGCCCTCGCCAACGCTGGGCATTGGACGTTCTGCGCGATCCGGGTGTCGCCTACGCTCCCGGCGCCGAGGAGGCAGAAGCGGCGCTATCGGTCGGTCGCAGCTCGGCCGTCCGTAAGGCGCTCGGCGCGATCGAGGCCAGCGTGCATGCCGGCGAGCTGACGATCGATGAGGCAGCCGGGGCGATTGTCGACGTGATCGAGCACTTCGGCTTGCAAGCCGTCGAAGAGCCGGCATTACCTCAGCGCGTGACCGTTAATGACCTCGGTGTCGTGTGCTGGATGGCGGTACTGCCCTCCCGAGCATGACGGCTCCTTGCCTCGGCTCATTTCCCGAGCAAACTGGGCACGCCACGCACGCCACGTTTCCCAAGAACCGGGTGCACGAGGTAACCGGCAACGCCGAGTGCAGCACGCGGCAGTCGTGAGCCTCACCAGCCACCTCGGTAACGCCGACAGCCCAGTCCGGACGTTCTTTGCCGAGCGGCTCCCCCTCACCAGACCAGTCGTCAACGAGGGTGCTCGCGTTCTGCGCGGCGATCACACCACCGCGCTGCTGGCGGCCGCTCCCGGCGTGGACCCCGGCCGCGCTGGCACCGCCGTCGATTACATGGTCCGTTTCGCCCTCGCAGTCAAACCATGCCCTGCTCGTACGTCCGCGCATGCTGGCGCCGGGATGCTCGGCAAGCGGATGTCGCTGAGCGCGCTGTCCGCCGTCGACGAGGCACTCGGCTTCGTAGAGGCGATTGCGGCCTACCGGCGCGTGCCTACGGACAAGCAGTGGGAGGATCTCGCTCGAATCAGTCTGATGCTGGCGACATTCGAGGCCGTGTTCCGATCGGGACTTCCGCCGGTGTTCATCGCCGACCTGAACTCGACTGCGGAGGGTTGGCGTGGCTGGACAAACATCATCTGCGTCGACGCCGAGGTGGAGGACGTCGCCATTCTCGGATGGGCCGCCGCCGAGGATCACCGCGAGCTCCGGGGCCGAGCGCTGATCTGCAACCCCGTTTTCAAGCAGTCACGGGCGCTCGGCGGTGCCGACGCCGACCTGATGACCGACCAAGGCCTGCTGATCGACCTGAAGTCGACCAGCACCACCCGCGTCTGCTCACGAACTGACCTATGGCAGCTCTGCGGCTACGCCCTCGCCGACACCGACGACACGCTCGGTATCAAGAGCGTAGGGCTGAGCGCACTGCGCTGGCGCACACAAACCACCTGGCCACTCGTCGGTCTACTCGAGCAGCTCGGCGACCAACCGGTGAATCTCACCACGATGCGCCACGACTTCGCCTCCATCGTCGAGAACACGCATCGGAACAGCCGCTGCATCCGGTCTGCACCGTGAATGGTTGTGGAATCCGCGTTTTAAACAACCATTGCCGAGCCTTCGGGCCAGGCGGCGCTTGACCGGATGCCGTCCGGTCCGCCTGGTTTTCTACAACCGAGATGACCGGTTTCGCAGATGGGCAAGCCGCTCGAGGCGACCACGGACGGCCTCGCGGCGCTCGTGCCGGCGCCGAGCGCTAGGACGCGCCCGCGCTGCCGGCAGGCGCTGGAGAGCGCGAACCTCTACGCGGTGCTGGAGCTGCTCGCGGTCCGAGCCGCAACGCCAACGCCGCGACCGCAGCTGGTAGCCCGCAGCTCTGACACGGCCAAAGTTCCAGCGCGTCCCGCTCGCGCTCGCGCCCACGAGAGCTTCGCCCGGCGACGACCCGGCTTACCGTACGTTCCTGCTCCATTACTACCGAAAGGCCTGTTCGAGGGCTCAGGCGGAGCCTGGGCATCAACGACACGGGGGTGTCACGACCGCATCGAGCGGAAAGCGGCAGCGGGGACGCCGTTCCTGAGGCTTGCGAGTGCCGGATGTTCGTGGAAAGCGGCACTCTCGGATTTAGCGCGATTCCGAGCGTCCGCCGCGCCGCCGGTCGCGCCCGACCGCACGCTCGGAATGTCGCCGAAGGACTCGCCCGACAGGCTGTCGAGCTGACGATCGCCTTCGCGGCAGAGCGCTCGTCGTCGGACATGCACTTCGCAAGGTATGTGCGGCTCGTTGATCGACTCGATCAACGAGCAATCGCTGCCTACTGGAAGGAAGCGGGGGGCATTCGCGGCTTGACGCAGGACGTTTCGGCGTGAGTCAGACGCTCAAGGCTAATTGCGAGATGCGCGCCCGGGCTGACGCGGCCCAGTCTGCGTCGTAATCGCCGAGGATCAGCGCAGTCGCTTTCAGGGACGCCTCTAGAGCCGGCTCGCTCGGGCTGATGTCGCTGACCCGCGACTTGAGCTCAAGGGCAAGGATTCGAGAGTACCACTTGCCCTTGAAGACACGGTCTACATCGCCGCTGAGCTCGAGGGCACGCACTTTGCGTAACCTACGTTGATACCGTGCCTCAATCTGAGCGAAGCTCAAGCTGCTGGCGGCGGAGATCTGGCCCAATAGCGCCGAAACTTTGCTTGGATCCGCGGGATGATGAGAAGGGTCATTAACCCGACTAGTGCTCCCGTAGTTGGCGTGATTCGCGCCGACGGCGCGTGAGAGAAGGCACAGCGCAACCCATTCCCGCCAGCGGCCTGCAGCGACTTGACACCAGGTCCCCGGCGGGCCTAACCAATCGACTGCGTGTTCTTGCGTCGATGCGGCCGCTGCTGCACAACGTCGAAGATCAACGGTCGAGAAAATCGCGCCCTCGATGTCGTACGTCATGGTGTAGAAGACGTGTTCAGAGCGCCGCATCTTGCGTTCAACGTCGTCAATGTCCTTGTCGAAGCAGAACAGGGTGGTGTGATGGCTTGGCTCCGACAACGCTGCTTGATTGCGCAAAAAATCAAAGAATCCGAGAAGAACCTCTTTGCCGCCAGCATGGGCTGGTGTCAACTGGTCTGCTCGGGTGATGCGGTACGACCTCCCCTCCGCGGCGATCTTGCAGATCTGCTCGTAGACGTAGTCATCGGTGCTCCGACCCTCGACCAATACGTGCAGTTGGACGTTCGACATCTGGAAGGCACGGCGCATCGCGCGGTAGTCACGGGTGAGTCGCGCCAACGCCTACTCCCAGGAGCCTCACAGCCTGAAGATCTTCTCGTCTGAGACTTCGGCCATGACCTCAGGCGAGTGCGTTGCCATGACGAGCTGAAGCTCGGGATTGACCGTCCTCATCGCGGCCGCAAGTTCGTGCTGCCAATCGATGTGCAGCGAAAGCTCGGGCTCATCAATCAGCAGGCAATTTGAGTGGGCGCTGAGACACTCGATCAAAATCCGCAACAAGTGTTTCTCCCCCGCGGATAAGACATCGATTCCGATGTTGCCCTTCTCCACCTGAACCTGGATGCCGCCGTCGGTGAGGGAGATCGCTTTGCCTCGCACCAGTCGGTTGAGAAGCGCGTCGACCTCCCGTCGCGGGGCCTCGGTTTCGAGAGTCTGCTCCTCGGTCTCTTGGATGTGGGCGACAATCCGGCGCAACCCGGGATCCTCCGCGTACTTCTGCTCAAAGTTGTCTTGCTGGACGTCTAGGTGAAGGCCTCGTCGTTCCAGAAAATGAGTTACGTCGTCAAAAGCCACCGATGAGGGGTCGGCCTCGGTCGCTGGAAGGGGCTCAAACAACGAGGTGAGGATGCGAGCGATACCAGAATCCTGGAGTGCGCGGATTTGCGCGAGCTGCTGGTTGTTGTAGTTGACCCACCGATTGGTGACCAGGCTCAGAAACTGCTGATCTAGCCTTAACTCGCTGTAGGGGCTTCCGTCTCCACCGCCCCAAACGCCGCCCGCGGGATCATCGAACAACCTAGAGGTGGGCAGGTAGGAAGTCTGGATCGAGCTACCGTCTCCAGGCTCAGATATCCATCCCGGGACCGGTCCGAAAATGGGGAGCGTGATAGGACCGTTGGCGGTCATGAGGACCTGAGGTTGCGGAGCCGGGATCGCGGCCACCTGCTGGCTGGTGATCGTCCGGACAACCTTCACACCGGCGTCGGTCACGAAAGAGACACTTGCGCTTTCGAACGGCGCCCGTCGGATGATCTCGACGTCGTTGCGCAGTGCGCTGTAGATCAGACGCAAGACCGAGGTCTTCCCGCTGCCATTCGAGCCGAAGAAGACGTTCAAGTTGGGTTGAAGAACGTGCTCGACCGGCTTGGTCCTTCCTGCCAATCCCTGCACGGAGAAGTGGGTTATCTTCATGACGCTCAAGCTCCCGTTAGGGCTGGTCATTCTAAGCCGGTCCTCCTGCGGGCGGCCACGCGATCGCGGGCTCGCCGTTCGCGCCCGGGATGATGTTGCGCAAGCTCGGCGACTGGCGCTTCATCGCACCGAGCGCGACGACGCGGGCCAGCGCTTTTGGTTGCGGTTCTAACAAGACTGACCTTGCATCGGCGACGCAGGAGCCTGCGATGCTGTTGCTGGACCCTGACGAGCGCTTTGCGCGATAGCGCTCGCGAGGTCATCGACTTGCTGGACGAGTCCTTCGGCGACATTCCGATTGCGGGAGACGGAATTTCGGTCCTGCCCAGCGCGGCCGCGTTGGTGGGCGTCGTCGAATGGCTCTGCACAGGCAGCCGAGCCGTCCTGCACGGTCCGGCGTCCGCCCCGCATC
>JAABUU010006908.1_pt1 | contig 11956 bp, 10 predicted proteins | sample 5559301 | NCBI WGS metagenome assembly JAABUU01 (sample SAMN10711884, study PRJNA513360) | rock metagenome | isolation source: Antarctica rocks | place: Antarctica: Victoria Land, Richard Nunatak white
AATACGAAGATCCGATCGCCACGGTCTCGCCAGGTGAGACGGTTGCCCTGTTCACTGAGGATGCCTTTGAGGGCCGGATCACCGACGAAACGGCTTTGCCGAGCGACGTGCTGGGTGCATACCTCAACCCACAGACCGGTCCCGTCCTCGTGGAGGGCGCTGAGCCGGGTGACATGCTGGCCGTCAAGATCGAGGATGTCGAGTTGACGCGCGACTTCGCAGTGAGTTGCTTGAAGAAAGAATTTGGTGGTCTCACGTCCACGGTACTCACGCCGACTTTGCAGGAACCGCTTCCGGAAAAGGTGTGGATATATCGTCGGCAGGCTGATGGCTCGTTCTCCTACGACCCGAAGAAGTTCACAATCCCGCCTGCACCGTTTATGGGAACGATGGGTACGGCGCCCGGCCTAGAAGCACTGTCTGCCCTGACGCCGTTTACCCATGGCGGGAACATGGACGTCCCGGACGTCAAGGCGGGGCACACCGTGTACCTGCCTGTGACCGTCGAGGGGGCCTACTTCTTCACCGGTGACTGTCACGCCGCCCAGGGCGAGGGGGAAGCGTGCGGCGTGGCCTTGGAGATCAGCGGCAAAGTGACCTTGACCTTCGATTTGGTGAAGAACCACCCCATTGCATGGCCTCGGATTGAGTCGCCCGAGAAGATCATGACTGTGGGCAGTGCGCGTCCGATGGAGGACGCCGCGCGAATCGCTTACGTCCAGCTCGTCCTGTGGCTGGAACGTGAGTATGGCTGGGATCGCTGGGACGCTTACCAACTCGTTACACAAGCGGGTGAATTGTACGTGGGGAACATGGTTGACACGTATTACTCGCTGGTCGCCAAACTACCGAAGCACTACCTGAGTTGATCGAACCGCACCTGCACTCGGCGAGTGCTGTGATGATTCTTAGAACCGCTTGCCCGGAAGGAAGTAACAGTGATGAAACTGAGCGAGAAGTTCCGTGGCCCCGCGACCTCCCTGGATGACCAGATTGAGAGCTTCGCCATTGAGCGGGTGCCTGCTCACCAGCGTTGGCATATCCCGGCTATCAGTCTCGTCCTGTTGGGCAACTCCACGGCAATGTTCTTCTTCTCGTTCGGCGCGCAAATGGGTTTCCTGGTCGGTTTTCCGGCGATGCTGGGGCCACTGGCATATTTCTTCATCGGCTCTACGATCACTGGTGCCCTTACCATGCGGGTGGCTAGTCGCGAAGGACTGTCGCAGAACGTGCTGACGAGAGCATTAGGCTTCGGTTCTCGGGGCTCGGCGGTGACATCGTTCATCTATGCGTTCAACTACATCTTCTACTTCCTGTTCGAGGGCAGCATCGTCTCGCATGCGATCGCCAACTACTTCAAGGTGCCCATCAACTCTGCGGGGGGCATCCTTATCTTCGCCGCCGTCGGGCTGGGCACGCTGGCCTTGGTCTGGCGCGGCATGCATGCCATGTCCTTTCTTCAGACATGGGGCTTTCCCATCTTCGTCGTGCTGCTCGCCGTGGGGCTGTGGCAACTGGGTACTCAACACCACGTCATCGGTCCGAGCGGGTGGCACGCCCTTGGAGCCACTAACTACGCGACCATCTGGGGCGCCTTCAGCCTCGCGAACGGTCAGATGATCTTTCAGGGCCTCATGGCAACCGATTACGGCAGGTTCGCCGACCGGAACATTCGCTACCGGGGCACCGCGTCCATCATGCTGGCGATGCTGGTGCCGATGTTCATCGTCATCTTTCTCGGCGCCATGATCGGCTACACGATCCTCGGAGAGTTGAAAGGGGCCAACCCTGAGTTGAATGCCCAGGATCCGGGTTTCATGTTCGTCTACGTTATCGGAGCGATCGGCGTCCTATTCGCCATCATCACTCAGATTCGTATCAACGTCATGAATCTGTACTCCGGATCCATCGCCCTCTCCAACGGCTTCGACACTGCCGCGAACTGGCGCCCAGGACGCCCGAAGTGGATGTTCCTGGTCTGGGTAGTCGGCGTCGCTTTCTACTCGCTGAACGTCATCGATCACCTATCGATCTTCCTCGCCGTCACCGGTGTGCTAACCAACACGTGGGTATTCGTCATCCTGGCGGACTACTTCATCTGCCGGCGCGCTCTCGGGCTGGCACGCACTGAAGACATCGAGTTCCATACCGGCCACGTCCCCGCCTGGAACCCCATCGGCCTGATCTCGCTCGGCATCGCAGTCCTCGTAGGAGGCCTGGGAATCGCGGGCGTCTACCCCACCTACTACGCCTCGTTCCTTGCCATGGTGATCGGGCCCGTTCTCCACGTCGCCCTCACCGTCGCCACTCGAGGCCGCTACTACGGCGAGTCAAACCGGGGAGCGTTCTCAAAGAGTCGCGAGCGACTGGCGAGTGAAGACACGACCGGAGCAGCAGAAAAAGAACGCTGACAAAGTTCCCAATATCGGCTATCGCGTTCCTGCTGGCCGTCCTCGGGGTGACCAAGTCCCCACTCCCGACCGCACTGCAGCAACGACATCCCTACTCCAGGCGTCCTTCGAGACCTGAAGTTACCGCGGCGACGTTGACGGTGTGCTGCACCGTCCACCACGCCAGCCCGTGCACGGCGGCGACCTCCACGACGGCTTGGCCCGAGCTGATGACCGCGTCCAGGACCACCTCTGCCCGCAGCTGCCCGAAGCCGGGTCAACACCGCGGCCCGCGCCGGCAGCTGCTCCGTTCCGTGCAGCAAGTGGCGGTAAGACGCACCGGCACCCCCTATAGACCCGAGCAGGCTTGTTCACGATCATGTGCTCTAGTCACACGGTGCGTCATTCTGGGCGAAAGGACGCGCTCGCTCCTTCGCGGATCTGAGTAGTTCCCGCGCGCGCCACGACGACGGCCTTGGAGACCACCTGCGAGGTCTCAGAACGCACATGCAGGTACGTCGTGTCCAGGTACACGTACGGGAAGTCGGTGTGGTCCAGGCAATGGGTTCGGAACGCGCCGACCACCTCATCGAGGCCGCCGCAGATCCGGGACACCTCCGACTTGGAGATCCCCGAACCGCCCATCGCGACTACCAATTCGTCGACGGCGCGAGTCGAGACCCCATGCACGTACGCCTCCATGACGACCGCGTACAAGGCTTGGTCGATCCGACGACGCGGCGCCAACACCGACGGGAAGAACGAGCCGGCACGCAGCTTGGGGATCGACAGCGACATGTCGCCGGCCTTCGTGGTCAACACCCGCGGCCGGGACCCGTTCCGCTCGGTCACCCGAGACTCGGAGCGCTCATGACCACTGTCTGTGTCAAGGCCACTGTCTCGGCGAGTCCTGGGGGTCTTTGTCGCGAGTGACCCGGGGTGGGGGCTGGTGGGGGCGCGGGTTAAGGGTGGGGGTCTCGGTGGTCCGGAGGGCCGGGCGTGAGGGGAGTCAGTCGGGCGGGGTCGGGAGGAGGGCCACGATCCGGGGGCCTGACCGTAGATGAGCAAGCGCGACGCGGTCTACGGGCGCTCGCCGGTCGGCTTGGACAATACCGATCATCGCCGTCATTTCGGCGAAGAAGCGCAGCGCTAGCCTCACCGGTATCCGCCAATGCCCGAGCGTCACACACAGTGCTTGGCAGCATCGCGGCCGGTCTCAGTCGAGGTCGTCAGAGCCTGCGGCTCCCTCATCCTCGTCGTCCTCCCCGGTCTCCTCAGTGTTGATGGGCATACGTCCTCCCTTGGCGATGCCGACGTAGTCGGCGATTTGCGAATAGAACAGACCGAACGGATTCTTGCACCGCTCACCGCCCTTGTCCTCCAGCCACAAATCCAATCCGACATTAACCGGCCCCCAGCCGTGCTGCTCCCCGAGAGGCAGAATTGTCGAGGCGAGAACGTGGATGTTGGCGCTGGGAAGATTCTGCTCGGGCCACCAGTCTGGGAGTTCCCCAGCCAAGTACTCGGCCATTTCAACGGCCCATTCATCGACTTGTGGGTCAGGGCGATGTGGTGCTCGATGGTGCTGGTGAAGTTTCCCTCGGCGTCCCATTCCCGAGCCGCATCCTCAGGGATACACCCTTCAGGGCGGCGCCAAGCCTACCGACCCGAGCAACGCTACGAACTGGAGTCCCTCGTTCGGCTGGACGGCGATATGGGTGGCGTGCCGGGTGGGCGTCGGAGGCGGCCGTAGTGCTGGTTGAGCCGAGCGGACAGCACAACCGCCGGTGAGGGAAGGGCCGCTGCTTCGTCGGTGCGCAGCGTTGTGGAGGAGGGGTCCGGTGAGTGCCCTTGTGGCTAGTCCCACCGTCTCGGGAAGCGCTCCCGTAAATCGTGTCCGTGCCTTGCAGCATGCGCTTTACCGGGCGGCCAAGGCCGATCCCGGGCGACGGTTCCACTCGGTTCGGACAAGGTCTTCCGCAGAGACGTCCTGACGCGGGCGTGGGGTGATGTGCGCCGTAACAGCGGCGCGGCTGGCATCGACCGAACCACGTTGGCCATGGTCGAGGAGTACGGGGTGTCCCGGCTCCTGGACGAGTTGGCCGGTGAACTGCCGGGAGGACAGGTACCGTCCGTTGGCGGCTCGGCGGGTGTTCATTCCGAAGCCGGGCTCGAACGAGCGGCGACCGTTGTCAATCCCAAACTGCGCCGCAGCACCGACAAGCGACGCGTCATCGTCGAGTTCTTTCCTTTTCCTGGCCGCCGCGCTCACCGTCATCCGGCGCCTGATCAACACCGCCCGAACCCGCTACCGCGGGGAGACCCGTCCCACAACCCGCCGACTGCGATGAACCAATTGCCGGTCGGTCTAAGTCTCAGGATGGCTGGGACTTACAGGCGCTTCGGGATCGGTGAGCAGCTGACCGACGCCGGTTTCGACTGCTCGCTGATAGATCTCAGCTGCGCAGACGACATCCTGCAGCGCCAGTCCTTGAGATTCGAAGAGGGTGAGGTCGTCAGCGTGGGAGCGTCCCGACGTGCGTCCGACAAGAACGTCACCGAGTGGCACGACAAGGCTCTGGTCCCAGTCGTTAGCGATCAGGTCGCCGCACTCCTCTGCGGCGGTCTCCCGCTCGTCCACGACCACCAGGCTAACCCTCTCGAGCAGGCGGCGGTCCAGCTCGCGCTTGGTGGCGCTGTTGGAGCCGACGGCGTTGATGTGCGCGCCGGGTCGTACCCGTCGACCGTCGAAGATCGGCTCGCTCGCCCCGGTCGCGGTGACGATCACATCCGCAGCCTCCGCCGCCTCGTCGGCGTTGGCCGCGGTCACCTCGACCGCCAGGCTGCGACGCAGACCCTCGACGAACCGATCACGCCGAACGGGGTTTCGCCCGACGACTTGGACCGTCTCGAGGCCCGGCAGCACCACGGCCATGGCCAGCGCCTGCGTCCAGGCCTGGTAGCCGCAGCCGTACAGGGCCAGTGACGCCGACTCGGGACGGGCCAACGCTCGGGTTGCCACCGCGGACGCCGCGGCAGTTCGTAGTTGCCCCAGCCTGTCGGCCTTAAGGACGCTGAGCAGTCGTCCCGTGGAAATCGAGTGCAGCAGCAGGGTGAGTACGGCGCCCTGGGTGACGTCCGGGCGGACCACCAGGTACTCCTTGATCCCCAGGACGTCCAGCGTAGGCGCCGCCGCCCACATCACGTTCAAGGACGCTCCGCCTACCGTGGCTCGTCGTCGAGCGCCGTTCAGTGCAGCACCGTCGGAGAGGAGTCGGAACGCCTTCTCGACGCACTCGACTGCTGCCGGGAGGGTGAGCAATGATGAGACGTCCTCGTCGTGCAGATACAACGTCACGTCAAGCTCCGACTCAGTCGTTCTACGAGAATCAGCAGGACGGCACCTGCCGTGCAGCCCACGGCGAGCATCAGCGTCCCTGAGCCCTCCGCTAGGGCGGCGAAGGCCTGCGTGCCTGTGGCGCTACCCAGGAAGAGGGCGGAAACGAACAGCGCGAGGACCGTCGGCGTCCTCGACGGCCACGACCGGGTCGCCGCATCCTGTAACGCCGGGTGCAGTATCGACCAGGCGGCGCCGAGTAGGGCCGCGGTCGTCAGAAGTGCCGGTATTGGCGGGCAGACGACAAGGAGGAGAGGCAGGGCGCATAACAGCAGGGCGGCTGAACGCACCGGCGCTGTCAGGGTGGTCAGCAGCGGGAGGCGGCGCATGGCGGCGCGCGTGAGTGGCATCGCGAGCCCGTAGACGGCGAGGGTCGCCGCACTCGTCACACGCACCTGGCCAGCAGCCTCGGCAAGCGCCGGTAGGACGAGGACAGCTCCCACGACGACCGCCCCCTCGACGAACACCAGGGACATCACGCGCAGGGTGCGGCCGAGGTGCCCGCCGTCGCGTTCGGTGGAAGTCTCCGCGGGCACTGCCCTCATTCCGGAGCGCGGCTCGCTGTGGGTCACCGATTCCTGCAGGCCACTCGTCAACAGGCCGCAGCCGGTGAGCATGATTCCGGACACCAGGTAGCCCAACCGCCAGGCGTTCGTCGCAGTCGCCACGGACGCAATGGCGACTGCGAGGACGATGCCGATCCCGTTGGCCGAGACGATTCCTTCGAAGCCTCTGCGGCGGATGTCCCCTTGCAGGCGGGTGCCGACGTACAGCAGGGCTGCGGGGACAGCCGGGGCGAGGAAGGCGCCTCCGATCACTCGCGCCACGACCAACCAGCCAAGGTCAGGTGCCAGGGCCGCAGAGCAGGCTGACGCGCCGGCGACGACCAGGGTCATCCGCATGACCCGGACCGGTCCGCGCCTTGCGAGTACGCCCGACCACGGCAACTGGCTCACGCCATAGGCGAGCAGGTGGCCGGAGGTCACCATGGCCACCTGGGTCAGGGGTGCCTGGAACTGGCGGGTCAAGGTGACGAGCATCGACGCACTGACGTATCGGTCGACGTTGGAGACCAGGCCGACCCCCTGCAGGCGCGCGAGGACGGCCGCCTGCCGGGGTTCAGGACTGGGCAGGGATTTCACTGCAACGGATCTGTTGCTGGGGCCGTCGACGGCCTCTGTAGTCCATCGGCAGTGGAGTGCCCCCCGGTGAACAACAGACGCGGCCCTGCCGGCCGGTCGAGGAGTTCACGGGGTACCTGTGACGGGGCCGAACACATCTCCGGCGCCCAGCCCGGCAGACAGCGCGAAGATCAGACGAAGCCTTGCCTTCAGAGGCGAGAGTGAGCCCGCCGAGACCAGCCCGTCCGCCAACAGCTGGGTCTCGGATCCCGGACCGGCGTAGCTGTGAGCGAGGACTTGAGGCGCGCCGCACCTGCTGGCAAGGACGACGGGGCGCCCGGTCTCGCATAGCCGGACGAGCGCCTCCGCCAAGGGGGGGGCAACGTGACCGCCGCCAGTCCCGGCCACGACAAGACCGTCGACGAGTGGGCCGATGGCGTCGACCATGAGTCCGTCGGCGCCGGCGACGGCCCACAGCAGTTCGACGCGGCGGTCGGGTGCTGCGTTGGCGGACAGCCGGTCGCTGGTCGGCGCAGGGCCGAGTAGCGGGACGACCGCGTCTTCGACCACTGCCGCCACGGGACCTGCTTGTGGGGAGCCGAAGGCAGCCACGCGCGCGCTGTGGACCTTGGTCACCCACCGAGCAAGGTGGACCTCGTCCTGGTGAACGACCACCGGGCCGTAAGCCGCAAGGGCCGGGTCTGCGGCCACCGTGACGGCCGCAGCGAGATTCGCCTCACCGTCCGCACCCGCTTGGTGCGGCGGTCGCATCGCCCCCGTGACGACCACCGGAACGGGCGTATCGACCAGCAGGGCGAGCGCGTAAGCCGTCTCCTCCAACGTGTCGGTGCCGTGGGTGACGACTACACCGTCAACTCCCTCCGCGATCTCCTGCCGGACGACCTCGGCTACCTGGTACATAAGTTGCGGCGTCACGGCGCGGCTGGAGGTGTGAAGGACGTCGCGGCTTCGGATGTCCATGTGCTCATTGCGTCCGCGCACCCACTCGGCCAGATCCGCCGCCGAGTGCCGCGGGACGGCGTTGTCGAAGGAATTTCTATTCGAGATCGTTCCGCCCGTGCCGAGCAGGCTTATCGTCGGCATCAGGGCCGGTCCAGGAGGAGGTCGGCGCAGTCCACGACGTCGACCAGCCCGGTGAGCCGAGGCCACCACAGGTCCGTTCGCTCGTCCCCAACAAGTTGGGCGAACTTCAGGTGGAGTTCGTCGACGCCGACCGGTCGACTGTGGTGGCCGCGGGGGTTCTGGACCGTGCACGTCGTCGTACCCTCACCGGATTCTACGCTGACGCGGGCCGGCGAGGACTGGGGCCACCTCGCCTCAAGGTCCGGGGCAACGCAGACCTCGACGCGCCGGGCGAGTGCAGCGATGTCAGGACGGAAGGTGAAGGCCTCCGGGTCGGTGCGGCGCAGGGCGATTGCGGTGGCTACGGCGTAGGGCAGTGAGAAACGGCCGGATAGCGCATTCGCTCGTGGCTGCCTGTCGAGTTTCATGTTGTTGGCCACGGTCTCCACCCGCACCCGGACGATGTCCCGGGGTTCGCCGAGCTCCATTCCGGCAACCGCGTCGATCGCAGCATGGGTGAGAGCGCAGGCGCTGTGCAGCTTGAAGTAGTTGCGTGTGATACCCAGATGGGAGTAGTCGAGCGGGGCGGAAACGGCCTTGGCGTCGACCAGATCGCCCGCGATGGTGCCGTAGGCCACTTCGAGTGCTCGTTGTGAGCCCTCGAAACCGGCTCGTACGAGAGTGCTCGCACGCACGCCGGTCTGCGCGGCGAGCCCGGTCCAGGTGTTCCGGACCGTCGCTCCCTCGTAGCAGGCGTCCCACACCGGCAGCAGCGGTGTGGTGGCGGCGGCTCGGGCGGCTGCAACGGGATCGACTCCGTCGAGCAGCGCCACCGCCACCGCGGCTCCCACTGCTCCGAAGTGCCCGTGCGGGTGCGCCGGATAGCGCAACTGGAAGCCCAGGAACAGCCGGGAGGCCGCCTCGTAGCCGGCGAGTACCGCACGCAGCAGTTCCGCGCCGCCTGCGTGCGCTCGCTCGGCGGCGGCCAACGCGGCGGGCACCACGTGCATGGCCGGGTGCCCGGTCGGCCGCATGCCTTCGTCGAGCTCGAGGAACGTGCCGGCCGTGGCGTTCAACAGCGCCGCGTGGGCTGCGGACGCGCGCGGCAGGGTGTCAGCCAGGACGGTAGAGGCGCGAGCAGCGGCGGGAACGCAAGCCCCGGCCGGGTGTACAAGCGACTCGGCCATGTCCAGCTCGCGCAGGCGAGCCATCTGGTTTGACCCGGCGCCGGCGTAAACGACGCCGACGGTGTCGGCGATGACATGCCCCGCGTGCCGGATCACCTCCTCGGGAACGCGCTCGAGTTCGAGGCCGGCAGCCGCCTGCGCCGCCCGCTCGAGCAAGCTTGTCGTCACGGCGTGGGCTCGGCCGGCTGTGGGTGGCGGGCGGGTACGAACTGCCCGCGATGCTCGCCCACGGGCTTGCCGTCGCGCATGGCCAGCCGCCCCCGCAGCACGACCTCCGTCGGGGCACCGAGGAGGTCGAAGCCGTCCCAGGGGCTGACGGGCTGCTTGGCGACGAGGTCCTCGTTGTGGATGGTGCGGCTTGCGCGCGGGTCGACGATGGTCAGGTCGGCGTAGCTGCCCGGCCGGATCGCGCCCTTTCGGGGGTATAGGCCGTACAGGCGGGCCGTGGAGGACGACATCACCTCGGCGAGCCGCTCGGCGCTCGTCTTTCCGCGCAGTAGCGCATCGACCATGACCGGGCCGAAGGTCTCGCAGCCGACAGCGCCGGCCGGTTGGATGGCGAACGGCCGCGCCTTCTCGGCGACCGTGTGCGGAGCGTGGTCAGATCCGACCGACACGATGACGCCGTCATTGAGCGCAGTCCAGAGCGCGTCCTGGTCGGTCTGGGTGCGGATCGGCGGGTAGACCTTCATCACCGGTCCGACCCGCTCGTAGTCACCGTCCGTCAGGGTCAGGTACTGCGGGCAGGTCTCGGCGGTGACAGGTATGCCGCGTTCCTGTGCGGCGCGGACGGCGTCGACACCCTTCGCCGACGCCATGTGGACGACATGGAACCGGCATCCGGTGGCCCGCGCCAGCTCGGTGGCGATGGCAATGGAGGTCGACTCGGCGGTGTCGGGTCGAGCAGCCAGCAGGTCGTCGTAGGTCTCAATGGGGTGGCCCAGGGACGTCTCGCTCGTCGTGAGGATGCCGCGGTCCTCACAGTGGGCTGCGAGGAGACCACCTGAACGCCCGACCTGCTGAAACACCTGTAGCACTACGCCGTTGTCCGGCGGCAGCAGCAGGTTCTCGATCGGCTCATCCGCGAGGTTGTAAACCAGTTGCCGGGTGTCCCGGCGCAGGGCGTAGCCCCAGAAGATCTTGATGGCCGCCGCGCCGGACTCGATCAGCGGCGCGAGCTCGTCGAGGTTGGACTCCCCCACCGAGATTCCCCACAGGGCGAAGTCGACCCAAGCCACCTGCTCGTGCTGCGCGCGGCGCTGGTGGAACACCTCCACGGAGTCCACCGGGGGGATGGCGTTGGGCATCTCGATGATTGTTGTGACGCCCCCGACGAGGGCCCCGAGGGTGGAGTGCGCGAAGTCCTCCTTTTCGGTCATGCCCGGGTCGCGCGAGTGCACGTGCGGGTCGATGAAACCCGGGAACACCAGCTTCTGTGACGCGTCGAGCGTCTCGTCCACCGCGACCTCGACACCCGGAGCCAGCAGCGCCGCGATCCGGCCGTCCTCGCAGAGGACGTCGAGTTCCTGGACCCCTTCGGGGGTGACGACCAAACCGTTCGTAACCAGCAGTCTCATTTTCGTTATATCCCTAGGTAGGCTTTGCGGATCTCGTCGCTCCCGCGCAGTTCTGCACATGGACCGTCCATGGTGATACGACCGTGCTCGATGACGTAGGCATGGTGTGCGTACTTCAGCGCCGCGCTGGTGTTCTGCTCGACCAGCAGGATCGCCGTGCCCGCAGCGTGGACCGCCTGGAGTTGCTCGTACATCTCGCCGACAAGCTTCGGAGCCAGGCCCTGGGATGGCTCGTCGAGCATGATGAGCCTGGGCCGCAGCATCAAGGCACGGCCGACGGCCAACATCTGCTGCTCACCGCCGGACAAGGTGCCCGCCATCTGCGCGGACCGTTCCTTCAGGCGGGGGAACAGTGCGTAAACCATGTCCAGGGTCTCTTGGCGCTCGGCGCGGTCGCGCCGCAACCACGCCCCGGCCACGAGGTTGTCGAGGACGGTGAGGGCGGGGAAGATCTGCCGGCCCTCTGGTACATGAGCGATGCCGAGCCCGGGGATCTTGTGGGCAGGCCGGGAACGCAGATCCTGGCCGTCGAACTCGAGCGCGCCACCATGGACGGCGACGGTTCCCGAGATTGCTTTCAACAGCGTCGTCTTCCCGGCGCCGTTGGCTCCGACCACGGCGATGTAGTCCGTCGGGCGCACCTGCAGGGACAACCCGTGCAGCACCTCGGTGCGCCCGTAGCCGGCACGTAGGTCGCGGATCAGCAGTCGGGTCATCCGCCTACCCCCAGGTAGGCTTCGACCACGCGCGGGTGGGTGCTAACAACCTGCGGAGCGTCCAGTGCGATCACCTTGCCGTAGTCCAGGGCCAGGATCCGATGCGAGATCTTCATCAGGGCTCGCATGTTGTGCTCGATGACGATCAGGGTCATGCCTCGTTCCGTGTTGGCCCGTACGAAGCGCTCAAGCATCTGGTCGACTTCGGGCTCGTTGAGGCCGGCCATCACCTCATCTATGAGCAGCACAGTGGGCTGCAAGCTCAGCGCACGGGCTAGCTCCAGCGTTGAGCGTTGGGCCTGGGTGAGGTCGCGTGCGAGGGTCTTCTCATGCGCTCCCAGGCCCCAGAATGCCAGCTCCTCACGCGCCGCTACCCGTGCCTCGCTCAGAGTATGATGTCGGGTCAGCGCGGCGACGGCAACGTTGTCCAGGGCCGTCATCTCACCGAAGATCTGCACGGTCTGGGAAGTCTTGGCCAGACCTCG
>JAABUU010006909.1_pt1 | contig 11954 bp, 13 predicted proteins | sample 5559301 | NCBI WGS metagenome assembly JAABUU01 (sample SAMN10711884, study PRJNA513360) | rock metagenome | isolation source: Antarctica rocks | place: Antarctica: Victoria Land, Richard Nunatak white
CTTGCATGATCAGCAAGTGCAGGTGCTGCCTCAATATGCAAGCTGCATATGATAAAGCTGTTGCATTCTTTCTGCATTGCCTCGTGTATGATCAAGAATATTGTGGGGAAGCTCGATTTGGGACCAGCATGCCTATTGCATGTATATATACTGAAGACTTTCAGATGGCAAGCTTGAGGAACTACTTCTGCGTCTCATCTATCTGTTATCTGCATATCATTAAGAGCCCCTAGCAAAGGTAGCAAGTTTAGGACACAGTATCAATAGCTTGGTCGAATGAACAGATGACATTAGATTGGTGCTTAGAGATCACTTGTAGGGACCATTTGTAGGGACCATCTGGCTGGGTTTTTTTCTGGTTGATTGACAGTTAGGCCGTTGCAGACTCCGCATGAAACATGACTTATTCAGTCATGCTCATGGCCAATTCACACCTCACGGCTCACGCATGTGCTGACTTGAGCAGCAGCAGCACCTTTATGTGCATGTGCGCAGCTTGCAGCTTGTGAGAGCTGCCTGGACTATGCCTTCTGCCTTGCTCATATCTGTAACAGGACTTTTCTCATGACCTCACAGCGCGTGCATCCATGAGTGGTTGAAGGTACGCTAGGTGTTTCGTGCAAAAACCGCCCAGCCTGCAGCTACCGCAAGATAGACGCCACCAAGCATTGAGGCCGTCGCTGCCCATTCAACTTCATTTTCGTGAAAATCTCCCGGGCAATGTGAATTCCCGGGAGTTCTTTGGGAAACGCAAAAATAATGTTTAAGTTTGAAAACTCAAGCAAGGCAACAGTCCATTTGGCGCCTCGCAGCAGTCCTTGCAGGTTAGTCTTCGCAAGCCAAGTCTGTGTGTTGCGGTAGCTTCTTCAGGAAACATGGTCACGACACGCTCAAGAAGCAGGGCACAGCTGCGTGGAATGGCCGAGCATTTTCCTGAAGAACTGTGGATACAAGTACTGTCGCATCTAGGTGGCAAGGACATCGGTAGAGCTGTTTGTGCAACACAAGTGTTTGCCAATGTAAGAGAGAATGTATGGAGGTCTGCCTGTGAGAGACGGTGGCCAGCTTGGTCGCAAGTAGCAGCTTCAGCTGACACACAATGGAAGCGCCAGTACGAGTTGCTGGAGCTGAGGGAAAAGGAGGTGGACGCAGTACCCTGTGTGCAGGCTATCAACAAGCTGCAGAAAGTCGTAAATCCCAGGCATCGTATGGTCCTCACCGAGTGGCTTGCGGAGGTAAGCTACCTTTGAGGTTGACTTTGAGGTTGCTGTCGTGGGATCTAGTGCACATCCCAACTCAGGTTGTTTATTTCGCGCCACTTTTGTGCAGGTGTCTTGGGACTGGCAATTGGAGTCGACTATACTATTCAAAGCTGTCAGTTATCTGGATAGGTACTTGAGTCAGCACACCGTAGAAGTCCTATCGCGGTGAGTCGCTGGTCGCAAACGTGCAGCATGCTGAAGATCTAAAGACATGCTTTGCGAAAGTCGTGCTGCTCTGCACTCACCCGCACAGACACCCGAAAGATCCACTTCCATGTGTAGTTTCCTCGTGATGGCTAACTATCGAATGTGCTGCTGTAGGTTCCAGTTGGTGGGTATTGCCTGTCTTAGAGCAGCTATGGGTGACACGGTCAGAAGGTTGCCTGTCAGGCTTACTGATCAGGACATCAACCTGGATGCACAGCGCTTTGCATACATCAGTGACCGCACATACACTCCGGAGGAGGTAGAGTCAATGACACAGACTGTGGCCTCAACCACCCCAGAGCATGTCAAAGATGCTCCTAACGCCAAGATGTTTCTGAGGAGCCTGTGGTACAGAGCCATCATGTCGACACTTCTGTCATCTGATGAGATGCATGTTTACACTGTTGCCAGGTAACTTTGTCTGGCATCATCAAGGCTCTTGCATCAGCTGTGATTTTCACTTGCGCTTTGCAAAACTCTGACATGCTGTCTGTGCTTTGCAGTTTCTTCTTGCAGCTCAGTTTGCTCGATCTCTCTTGTGCCGCCTACTCCCCGTCTATGGTTGCTGCTGCATCACTGTCAAATGCCTTTGAGCTCTTCAACAAGGAGTCTTGGCCCCAGATGCTGCAGCAATACTCAGCATACAAGACCAAGGAAGTACAAAGTTGCAAAGACAGGCTGAAAGAAGTACAGGCCACCACATCGGCTGACCACTTGCGACGAATCTGGTGTTCACAGCATGAGAACCATGGATATGATGAATTCAATGAGGCTTGGGCAAAGGCACAGCTAACCTTGGCTTGCCCAACGCAAATATAGTGCTTTTGATCGTGTCATCCATGACATTTCTATGTTGTGACCCTTTTAGGACGCAGCCCTTCTGGGCTGTTCCGTCTTAATCAAGTCAGCTTGGCTAGAGGAGTCTGACTGTTCCTATCCGCTTCCTGCCCCCACTGACCAGCTTGTGACAACGTTTTTTCTGCTCTTAGCCATGTGGAACGGCCTGTCATCAGATTAGCATGTGGATGCACGCAGCCAATGCAACTCTCTCTGCACGCTATTTCTGATTTTTGACAGGCTTGTTAAGTTATTTCTTACAAGAGGAAACAGGATCTGGTGGCCTCAGCTATATGCTGTGTCTACCAACACATGAACCATTTGACAGCTTACACAGAGTCTGGTTTAATATTAGTACTGACACAGGCAGGTTTTACTGAACATCTGGATCTCAAACAATTGTCTCATTCATGGTTGCAGTAAGTACAGCCACTGGTATTTATATGCAGTCAATAAGAAAATACCGAATATTCCTGATGGTGATTTATTATGAGTACGACTTTCAGACTTTTAGTTCTGACTGCTATAGCTGGCATTGACGACACTGGCCATTTTGTAGCTGACATAATGTAAGCCTGTTGAGTGATACTACTTTCGCCGTTTTCTCCCACCTTGTGCTCTTGAACGAATAGGCTTTCTGTCTTGTGTAGCTATCTTAGCAACAGCAGGTGCCAGCAATCTGCATTGCTGAACAGGTACAGCATCTGAAGACCTTGCCAAACCTTTTGCAGTATATGGCATTGGGTGTGCTGCTGCACAAGGTCTGTGATGCGCTGCTGGCTGCTGTTCTACATACTTCTGCTGCAGCCTTTGCAACAGCGCTAAAGATCTGTTGGCTGCGGATGCCTTAATGTCTCTGCCTTGAACCTGTATCATGCAGCTGCAGTTGGTGGGCAACTCTACAAACATACTGCTCATATGTTGGGCAAGCTAAACTCATGTGCACACTCAATTTACCCTACACAAAACAGGTGCTTGCAGTTTTGCTCAGGCAGATTGCTCAGACATGTCAAGAACCCGGCCCTGCAATGCTCTATCACAAAATAAATTTCCGCAAAAGCAATTTCCACACCTGAGCCAATGTCGGGCTTGCTTTCCGCCTGCGCTGCTGTTTGAGAGTGTTCTGTGTGAGGTCAGAACCACCAAGGGCACTTTCCCTGGGACGCACACCTGCAATTGCCAATGCAGCGTGCTTGCTGTGCTTAGCAAACCCGCCCAACCTGCCATTTTGCAGAAATTGTGGAGGCTTCTGGGGACTGCCAGCTGCCTGCTGATGCACAGACGGCTGTTGTTTCTGCTGTAAAGGTTGGGCAGCAGCACCACCAGGCGCACCAATTATACTGCTGTGTCTTGGTTTCTTGGAAGGCACATTACTGTCTGGCCGACAGCCAGCTGCAAATTGGTGCTTTGGTTGCTGGAATCGGGCTTGCTCACTGGCTGCTATCTGTGCTTGTGCAGGACTGACAGGGTCAGCTGCCTGCGTCTGGGATACAGACTGTTTAGCACCCTCATCTGACAGCAACAGATGTGCTGGTGATGTCTCTAGGGCTGAATCACTGTCACTGCTTTCAAGAAAGAAGGCATCAGCTTCAGTATCGTGTGCTGCTCCTGCCTGCAATGCAAGCACAGGCTTTGCTCATTATACTGCTTGCACAACAGGAGCACCATCAGATTGCAAATGAGATGCTCCGTCAGTCGAGCTGCTTGGTGTAGCTGAGCATGAGATTGAGACATCATGCCAGGTCAGCTTGCACCTCACCATTGCAGATGATTGACCCAAGCCTTCATCTGCCTCCGCCAGCATAGCACTTTCTGCCAGCTGATGCCTGATCATGGCTTTCAAGCGTGTACGCTCAGATTCCAGCTTTGCTTGAGCTGCAGGATCAGCTGCTTCCTTGACTATAGACACATACCTCTCTCCCTTTGGGAAGTGCATGACATACTGCAGACACATATTCTGAAGCTCTTGCAAGGTTCTGCATGGGAGGCGTGGGAGTGCTGTGTGCTCTATACTAAATTACCTGCAGATTCTCCTTGTGCTGCTTGAGGTGCTGCTGCTCTTCAGCAGACAAAGCATGGCCCCGGTCAGCTTTGCCTTCAATTTGCTTGACGCGTCTCTCAAGCTTTACTCGCTCAAAGAAACGGATCTGCGAAGCACAAAGAGGCTCAATGCACAAAATCCAGCATGAAAGAACGTGAGCACAAGTCTGCAGAAAAAGACAAATCCCCACCTTGTGATAGCGAACAGCATACTTGCGTTCTGTTGCTCCTTTGTCATGTTTTGCAAGGCTGCTTTGCAACTCAGACAGCTTGCTCTCTAGACTGCGCTTGAGCTTGTGATCAGAGCCTGCCTACAGATTGAAGACAGTGGAGGCAACGAGCAAAAGTAACAACATGCGAGAGAGTGCGTCAGAACACCTTTCCTATGCATACCTTGCGAAGGAGACGTTCTACGCTTCTGATCTTGTTTTTGAGTGACGTGAGTTTTCCTGTCTTGTTTTTCTTAAGGTCATCGGTCTTTGGCCCTTTAAGTAGCGAATGGCTGCCCTTTCTGGCTGGCTTGCTCTCAGGCTGCTGTACCCGACCCATGCCGTTGACTCGGTCGCAAATGCTGTCAAGAATATCTCGCACCGGTGAAGGTAGACAACGTCCGTGTTCCTGCACAACGGAGCACTGGTACAGCTGACTTGCGACAGTCAGCCAAAACACGCTGCGCAGTCTGTTAGTCATGACCATGAGTAGTCGCTTACTACTACAGCCTCTAGTCACTGCTTTACGTTGAGCGACTTTCTTCCAGCGATTGTGGCGTGAAACCTCAACGACCTCACGGGCCGTGCCAGCAAAACTAAGGCCGCGAGCCGATTTCCATTGACGCTCAATTTCAGCGATGTCTTGTTGCAACGGCTCGGCGAAAGCTCCGACCACCGGTGGCCAGCTCAGGCAAGACGGGCCCACCACCACCTACGAGGTTGTTCAAGACTACTACGGCAAGGTGTTGGGTAACACCAGGGACTTAAAAACCAGTGCATGCACTGCTTCTGGGCGCCCGCATGCACACATTGTTGCTGCGATAAAGATGATTCCTGAGGAGGTAATGGATAAGTTCTACGGGTGTGGCGCGCCGCTGCCGTTGGGCATTGATGGTTTGAGGGTCCTGGACCTTGGAAGTGGTAGCGGCAGGGACTCCTATGTCTGTGCCCAGCTTGTTGGAGAGCAGGGGCAAGTGACAGGCATTGATATGACTCCGGAGCAGATTAAGGTATGGCAGCTCTACAAGCTTTGCTCACCTCCTGCTTAGGAACCCTTGTTGCATGTAATTCAGCCTGCGTAACTGCTGTTCAGGTCTCACAGCGGCATGCTGATGCATATTGCCAGCAGCTAAACTACAAGAAGGCGAATATGCGTTTTGTTGAGGGACATATTGAGTACCTTGATAAAGCTGGGATAGCTGACAAGTCTTTTGACCTTGTCATCAGCAACTGTGTGGTCAACCTGAGCCCTGATAAGGAGCGAGTCCTGCAAGAGGCCTATAGAGTGCTTGCGAATGGCGGCGAGTTCTACTTTAGTGATGTTTATTGTGACAGACGCCTCCCACAGCATGTCAAGGATCATGAGGTAGTCGCCAGGCTTCTTTGCATACTACAGCAGCTCCTCTAAATGGCCATGCTGTGATGTCATCACCTGCCTGTTTTGTGTCCATTATGCCAGGCTAGCCAATAAGGCATCTACACTGCAAACACATAAGTTGGGCCAATCTATGCATTAGTTAGGTACCACAGCTTGCAGACCAGATCTCGAATTTCGACCAAACTACAGGTGCTATGGGGAGAGTGTATTTCTGGGGCTCTGTACATTGAGGACTTCAAAAGACTAGCAAGAGACGCTGGCTTTGCGGATCCCAGAGTCCTGTCTTCAGCCCGTATTGATGTCACAGACCCTGAGCTGTCGCAAGTTGTTGGAAATGCTGTCTTCCACTCCATCACTTACAGATTGTTCAAGCTGCCAGAGCAGCTTGAGTCTCTCTGTGAAGATTATGGGCAAGTGGCTGTGTACAAGGTAGTTCTGCATTGCAGCCATCTGTTCAGCGTGGATTGTGTTACTAGGGTGCAGGCTCATCTGCATTTTTGCACTGGTACATTCTGCCGTAGTCTTCTGCATGAGCTGAAGCCAATTCTTGCATAGATGCATCCATAGCCTGATATGCTTATGCCAGACCAAGATGGATTTCGTAGTACCACACTGTAGTGAACTTCACAGCATGCAACTGCAAGCAGCACATGCTTGCTGACAGGGTGAAAGCGTAGTCATCTATGCTGCAGGAAACATTGCCGGGCGGTATCACTGTTGAATGGCAGGCCAGAACTGTATTATATCAGCTTGAGCTTTTGGAGTGGCGTGATGTGTGCAGGGAACAATCAAAGGTCATGAGCATTCTTATCAACTGGATGATCACCACACCTTTGTGGCAGGAAAGCCCATGCTGGTATGTGGCAACACTGCAGCCATGGTGGGTGAGGACGGCGTCAGCTGGTTAGCAAAGAACTTCCAAGTAAGGCTTTTGCTGTCGTGCTGCAACATTTGCATTGCCAATGCATGGTAGTCAGAAGTGATGTGTTGTGGATTGCCTAGCTTGCATTGTTGCAACGGCCATATGTTTTGAAGAGGCGACTGCATAACGGCAAAACATGGTCTGACTGGGGTATAAGAGACTGACTTACTGTGTTGCAGGTCACAGGCGACAGATCTGTGCATTACGGCCTGTTCCAGTGTGTGACAGGGCCTTCGGCTACTGCTGCAGCTTTACAAGGCCCGTCAGCACCTGCAGACACCTGCAGCGCAGGATCCCAGGCCTGCTGTTAGTTGAAGTACAAGAACAGCTGTCCTGTTGTATTCCTGTCATATCATTCTGAGTAGTCGTCACACCTGCTTGCCTACCAGTTTTGCTTCCTTACTGGCAAATGCTAAGGACGAAGCAGACGTTTTGCAACCACATGTAATATCATCTTAGAAGGTCCAGTCGGGGTGTTATTCACCATCAGCAAGGGTGTTTGGCCAATGCGATTACGGCTTCATGTCTTTAGGATGGAATTGTCAGCTGTTCTGCATATTTGGCGGTTGCAAGAGTATCCTTCTGGCTTACTGGAGCTCTTTTGTTGCTTCTGACTACTTGATTGGTGTTGGTTTTGGATCCAGGGTGCTGTGTACGTTGCCTAGAGCTGCTTACTGGAGCTCTTTTGTTGCTTCTGACTATTTGATTGGTGTTAGTTTTGGATCCAGGGTGCTGTGTGTATTGCCTAGAGTTGAGTGACATTGCAGCATCGAATAACCTGCCTTGGTGCATGTGCACAGTTGCAAGCACATAGATGCAAAGCTTTTACGTACTGCCTGCAAGCACTGTTGCGAATTGCACTCAGACGCCATGATGTTTCACGCACGACTTTGGGTGCGCTGCTGTTGTTGCGTGCATGCTGTTGCCCCACATTGCTTCACCTGTGCACACTGCACAGGAATCTGGTCAGAGCCGGATGACTTTCCCCGCCATTTCTATAAGTCGAATCAAGTTGCGCAGAGGCTGGGCACCGACAATAGGTGCCTGTGGCTACTGCCTTTTCTTATTTTTGCTGAATCTGCCGATGGTTTCTCCGCCTTCTTGGCAATTGCGCACAAGCAGAATGACTGATACGCTTGATCACAGTCTTTTGTGACAGCTTTTCAAGTGTTGGCATCCGTGTCTGCCCTCACTAGCCGAGTCCTGAACATGTCAGACCTTATGTCAGAGCTCACCCCAAGAAGCGGTGATTCACTGGACCTTTCAGAGTTGCCAGAACGGGTAGCACAAGTACAGTCGGAGCTGCAAAGCCTTGAAGAAGCTGTTCGGCAGAACAAGGAGCGGGTCAGACAAGTGGAAACGACAAAAGAGGCTGCCTTTGCAAGACAACAGGTCCTGCAAGAACAGCTGGAGCAAGACCTTGAGGAAGTTCATACCCTGCAAGCCCAGCAGGAGGACCTTATGGCGCTGAAGGCTGCTCAAGAGCAAAAGAGTCCGTCACCTGACACGCACACACTGTTACAGGTGTGTTCATAAATCTCAGAGGCACCAGCTGCTGTAGTCAACCACCACTGCATTGGTCCTGCAGGTCCAGCGCAAGGCAGCCCGCCAGCAACTGAAACATGTGACCAATTCTTTTGCACTCATCTGCAGCAAGTTTCAGGACCGTTTCCAGTCAGAGGAACTGGACAACAAATCAGCATTTGACATGCTTGCGCAAACAAAACTTGACGCTGAGCTAGAAGAAGCTCGGCATGAGTTCTGCCTGCAACAACAGACTGTCCAAGCAACAGCAATTCTTTTAGACCATTGCAAGGAGGGTATCCAGAGACAAAGAGTGGCCCTAGCTGGTACAACCTTTCTTTACCACATTGACACGTTCAGCAGACGCAATACCGAGCTGCCAAGCAGTCCTGGACTCATTGGCAGCTTGTCACTCACGTGTTGGGTGTTGTTGAAACAAACATAACCCATGAGTAACATTATAACAGGATGCACCTGTTGACAAACAACTTGCTGTGCAGAGCAGGAAGATTTGTGCCGTCATGAGGATGGTCGTTTTCAGAAGCTCAAGCAAGCACAAGCTCAGATGGTGGCTTCACCTGAGGTCACACAGGCAAACAAGTCAATTGACAGTGTGTGCACAAAAACGCAAGAGTGCAGAGCACGGTAGGTCCAGAAAGCACCTTGGTCTTGTGCTGCACCTGTGAGCATGAAGCAGTGTGTTGCAGCTCTCCAGTTTTGCAACAGTCCTGTCACATCTGTGTTGGATCCTGTGCAGTGTTGACGCTCAGCAGCAAGAGACAGAACGCCTTTAGCGTGAGCATGTCGGCATCAAGCAGCACAACCGAGCTCTGGTAAGCTTTGCAAATCCAATTATGCTCAAGCCTTCCTGCTGCAACTGTGCATATGGATGTCACCTCATCTGTTATATGTCAAACCAGATGGCATACATTTACCTCCATTGCTGCTGCTTGTGCTGGAACCGCAAATAGGCAGGAGAATCTGACTGCTTGTCACAATTGGCGCAGGAACTTGACATTGCTAGGATGCAGACTGCATTGCAAGCTCTGACTGCTCCTGACATGGACGCTCGGCCAAACTCAGCTAGCTCAGTTCTGCAACACTCAGATACTGGTGTCTTCAGCTCACTCACCACGCCTCCTCACTCTGCGGCTCAGCATGCATCTGCAGCAGCAAACGCTGCCTCCACAGAACCACTCCTGTTCAGGCAGAAAGCCAACCCTCTGCACAATACCACAGAACAGCAGCATGCCCGCTCCCAGCAGCACCTGTTTCTCTACCCAGAAGACACACCATTGGCATATGAGCAGGATACAGAGCGCCATGGTCTACACTCTAGGCCACATGCTCAAGGCAAATGCGTACAACAGCAGCCCATGTTGCCGGCTAACGCTGCTGCTGGCAGAGAGCAGACACAGGCTTACACTGTACAAGAGCCTGACAGTCCAGTCCAGCCCTTTCAGGCTGCTCATACTTCTAGCAATGCCCCCGCCCAGGATGATGTCCAGCCGATCAAGAGGCCTAGCAGTGCTCTCAAAGATCCACCAGCAGGCTGTCTTTATCAGGACACTACTATTAGGAGGACAACCACGCCATCCAGGAATGGCAGAGCATGGACTCATCATGAGGAGATTACTGTGAGGCAGATTAGGGAGATCAGGCATTCTGAAGCATGCGCAGCACATGTACCACCTCCTAACCGCCCTCAAGTCATGCAAGGTAGCCTCCCATATGCTGGAAGCAAGCTTTTAAAGCCTGCAGACTTGGGTCTGCTATTTGTATTTTAGTCTGTATGGGTGCAGCACGTGCTTGACAGAAATGGCACAGACATGTTTTGAACGTCAACAGGTGGAACCAGGAACCTGTCATGCATGTGGCTTCCTGCTGATGTGCGTCATCAAATCTGCTAATCAAATATTGAACATATTTGCTAACAAGCAGCTTTGTACTGGTGTCCATGTTTTTAAACCACCTGTCCCTTGTAAGTCAAGCTGCTACTTCCCTGCTGACATGAGTCCTGTGATTTATTGTGCAGCTTCTGAGGTCAAGGAGTATCACAGAAGCAGTGACAGATCCCAGGCTAACAACACCAGGCACCATGAGCCTTCTAATCACAATCAGTCAGCACAATCAATGCAAGGCCTAAACAGCAATGTGGGCAAGCACGACAGGCAAGCTATAGTTGCTTGGCAGACTATGGTGAAGCAAAGAAAATGCTGAGGCCATTGCTGCATGGCATGCATGGGCTGTCCTCTGATGACGTTTTGCCTGCTAGCTGCAGATCTGGAAGCCAGTCAGGCGACTTGGAAGGTGCAGTTGGAGCAGCCTCAGATACCTTCACAGCATATAATTTTGGTAAGACATGCCTACAGCTCATGTGATTGCATTGTGCCATGAGCTCAGGATGTGTATGCATTGATAGCTTCACTGTTGTGCCATGCTTTAGCAGGCAGGCAAAATCCTTGTTGGAAGTACAGGAGAATTGCAGCATGCCTGACATCCAGACAGCTTTGTTGTGGACATGCATCAAGGCAATGCTATATTCCTTGCTGTGCTGTCTTTGTGTGGTTGCAGCAAGTGTGCTAACAGTGTCTTTACTGATGTTGCTTTGCGTTGGGACAGGTCCTTCAGTGCAGGGGAGGCTGCCGACAGTCAGGGGTAGAGGTAGGGGGCGCTTGACTGCTGCTCAGGCAAGACCTGCTGTCAGACAGCGCAGCACTGTGAGACCCAGGATGAAGAGACTCTTTCAAGACGATGCACAGGTATGATGTATGTGCTATGCGGAGATGATGCTGGTTCATTGTAGTCATTGAGATACTAGCTACTTCACATGATACTGTGATGCATGTGCAGTAATGCTTGCTATGTAGGCAGCATTGTACCCATCTGATGAGGAACGAGCAAGGAGGAACCAGCAGCTGGAGCAGGAGGACAAAGCAGATGCTGCGCTATTGTTTGACATCTAGGATCTAGGATCATTCTGCAACTGCAGAAGCTTTTTAAACGTCGATGTGCAACAGCATTGAATGCTTGTCAAACAACATGCCTTTTGCAAGTTCCTGCATACTGTGTCATCACTTTCGGGTCAGACAACCAGTTGTCGAAAAAAACATGCAGCTGCTAAGTTACAGCTATTGTCTTCAGCAATGCACATAGACCGCAGACTGCTGTAATTGCAGTGAAGAACAGCACAAACTGAGCATGCCATAAGCCTCCCGCGGGGACTGTCCAGTGCAGCTGCATTCTTGTAGAACGTTGAGCTGATGAAAAGCAATCAGCCTTGCTTTCTGCTGGTCTTGCACACTCAACTCTGAATGCTGGATCTGCAACATTGTACTGATGATGTGCACCCAAAAATAACGAGACTACACCAGGCAATGGCTGCAAAGATGGAACAGGGTATCTAGCATGCAGAGGCACTGACAAAATAGAGTGCTCCTTGTCAGGACATGATTTGGCTTCGCGACTGGACACTTTGATTTGTGCCGAAACTGACAGAATTGTTGCGTTGCAGTCAGACTCAATCTTCTCTACATCTATTGGCCCAAATATTCTGAATGCTGACATCTGGAGGT
>JAABUU010006911.1_pt1 | contig 11949 bp, 22 predicted proteins | sample 5559301 | NCBI WGS metagenome assembly JAABUU01 (sample SAMN10711884, study PRJNA513360) | rock metagenome | isolation source: Antarctica rocks | place: Antarctica: Victoria Land, Richard Nunatak white
CTGCTGTTAGGCTTCACAATCTGAGGTCGACAGTAATATTGCATTTATGTTTTTGTAGGCAGCTTCCTTTGGGCGTCTGGACAAAGGCAAGCTTGGTGTCTGGGAGGCGTTGCGGCTTGTGGACGGCTCACAGAGACAGAATGCTGGTCATGCACATTTGGTGGATGATCAGCACATGTCAGCTGTTGAGCATGCAATGCAGACTGCTGAGCTTTGCAGGCGGGCCAGCCCTCACCAAGAGTGGTTCCATTTGGTTGGCTTGATACATGGGTTAGGCAGACTCATGGCACTCCCCAGGTACAATGCTCTGCAAAGCTGCTCGCACGTGCATGACATTGCCAGAGGCTTATTGATGTCAATCTGCCTCTGCTTTGGAAAAAGGGGTTAAACATGACTGGAAAGGAATGTGTCATTTGGACCATTGTGATGACTTTCTCTCTCTTTGATGAGATTCCAGATTGGCTACCTTGCGGTGTGGGACTTGGGGTCACAATACTTGCAGCTCAAAGCAATGCTAGCTTGCGCTCTGAACTACACATCAAGTTGCATAAACTCAGAATCACATTTGGTGCCAGGCTGACGCACTGCAGTGTACTGCAGGTTTGGAGGGCAGCCAGAGTGGGCAGTCTCTTCTGAGAGCTTCCCTGTAGGCTGTCGTTTCTCCAGCAGCATCACTTGCTCCCATGCTTTCTCTGTCAATCCAGACCGGCGGCGGCGGCTGTACAGCAGTGCAACCGGCATGTACCACCCCAATTGTGGTCTGGCTGCGCTTTACATGTCTTGGAGCGCGTATGAGTATCTGTACCTGGTATTGCTGAAAAACAAAACAGCCCTTCCTCCTGTTGCCCGGGTGAGATTTGCGAACTCTCAGTGCGCACCCTCAACCCTCCTTGACCCTGTCACAGTTTGATTCTGGCTTTGCTGTGTATTGTTGCTTGGGGCAGAGCCTTTTTTGGGCTGGTGCATGCACTAGTCTGCTGAATGAGGAAGCAGGCAGCTTTGATGCACTGCATGACATAACATACGCACATGCACACATTCTGCCTGACAATGCATATTGGCACTCCCTGTCACAAGACAACAGCCAGTCAGCATCCTTGCATCACATGCATCAATCATGTGTGTTTGCTTGCTGTTTCAACATGCCTCACAGTCAATGGCAAGTGTGATAGAGTGATCTGTGATTTGCAGTTTGTCTTGCGCTACTGCAATTTTCTGGCGCTGACACGCCCTGGTGATGCCTACTCTGAATTTCTGAATAGCACTGACATTGCCATGATGCCCTGGTTGCGCAAGTTTCAGGTGAGCACAATGCAGCCGGATCAGCAGTTCCTGCTGACATGCAAATGCGGACAACCCAGAGTGATTTGTTGTATTCACACTTTCATGCAACATGCCATCTGCTGTTTGAGATGACATCAAGTCAGGTGTTCAGCATGTGTGTGCGTATGTATGCACAGCTGTTTGTGGTGCTGAATGACATTCATGCCTGACTTAAATGTGCTGTGTGTCAGCAGGCAATTCAGGGCTCTGGTCAACAAAGTTGTCGGGGTCCACGTCCTGACGCTGAGCTGAGGCACTACTATGACTCCTTGGTACTTAAGTACATTCCGTGCAGCAAGCTGCAATTTTGAAAGCATAGGTGTAGCAAAACAGAGAATCTTGATGCACTTCAGTTTTTTGGGCAGCTTGCCTCTCCCTTGTTTGGTGCCTTTTGTTTATTTTGAGGTTGCCATTCTGGATCTTTTCGAGGTGAGCTGCAGAGTTGCAACCTGTCAAGAATTTCAGCTGTGTGTTGGCCCCCTCAATAAAATTAGACAGCAGCCTCAGCTGATGGCTGTATCTGCTGACTCAGTGAGAGCTGTTATTGCATAGAGCTTATGGTTCAGAGTGTGAGCAAGGTGCCTGACTTATTGGCGAAGCATTTGATTGCTAAATTTTGATGTTCAGTGTTTTGATCAGAAAGTGCTGATTCCCTCCCTTTGTACTCAGATATTGTACCCCTTTTCAGCAGCGTTCTGTGAGTGTTTGATTGTCTTAGGTAGCTCGCTAGCTGCAGACAGCGGCAGACACATGAAACGCCCAACTTTTATATGTAGTTGATCATCAAGCAACTTTCAGAATCCTGTTTTATGTTTGGAACAAAATCTGAAGTGCAATCCCAAGAGACCCTGTTCTATGTTACTATTCACTATTCTACAGCAGTACAATGGTAGCAGCTTGTTGCTTGCCTGCCATCACAGAACACAAGTCTACCTGCCATGCATGTCCACATTTTGTGCAGAGAGCACCTAAATGTGCCTCCTCAAGCAGGATACCCCAGATGAGGGTTGCAGGTAAAGCTGAGACAGAGGCCATGGTTACATCAGTCTGTCACCGTCCCTTTTTGAAAAGCTGCAGCTGCTTGTGTTTTGCGAAAGCAGGCTTGGAGCCTGTGTGCTTGCCTCTGTGGGCAAATTAACGAAAGTCTACTTCCCCAATCGCACGCTGATGGTGTTGCCACGAACATGACGTTCGGGGCTCCAAGACAATGACTGCCATTCTGATTGCCAAAGCTTGATCTTCGTCGTAAAATCCTTGCCGTCGTCGAGAACATTCAGGTCTGCGGGAAGTCCGCCGCGAGCAACTTGAAAGCTTGTGTACAACGCTTCTGCGTCAGAAGCAGCTGGCGACCCTTATTAGCTTGTTGACTTCTCGACCTGAAGCGCCAAGCTTTATAGCGGAGCAAAGGCCACGCATTCATTGGGTAAGCGCACATGCAGAACCGTGCGCCGAGGGCAGTCATTCTGACTGAATCAATTGGGCACGCCAAAGCTCCAGTGTCAGCACGGTTAGTCAGGTGATCAAGCTGAAAGACCCCTTGACATTGACCTTTTGGAAGTATGCTCTCTGGCACAGCAGGATGCGCAGGCAGTTCGCTGCTGAGTGTGATGTGCAACAATTTCGTGTGCAGGCAGCACGCTGGATGGAATAAATTGCCAGGTCTTTACTGGACTAAGCTCAGTAGTCTGAGTTCTTGTCGTGCAACAAAGGTGTCAGGAGTTGGCCAGAGCAGACAGGCACCTCAGCTCAGATCCAAAATTGTTGCATACGCAGGCAACGACGAGGTGATTGACTGGTAGCCATTTTGAGTCTGGCATCTAGTGAAGTTGTTTATCGGGTGTTTCAACTTGACGCTTGCTCTGCAATGTACAGATAAGCAAACTAAGGGATAAGCTTGAGGCCATTGCAAAGGAGCTTGAAGCAGCCGACAGGGACTCTTTCCTGAGCAGCATTGCTGCAGAGCAAGCTGCAGAGCTGGCAGCATTGCCTATTAGGGAAACAACAAAATCTGCCAAGACTCAAGACACAGCCCAGCACAAGGCTGAGAGTCACGGCAAGCTCAAGCCAAAAGACAGGAAGCCTAAAAAACAGATGAAGCCCCAGGTCAATGAGTTGGAGGAAGCTGAAAAAAGGCCAAAGCTCTTTGAGCCTGCAGCAGGACCTCCGCCCAAGATTGGCGAAGAAGAATTGCAGGCTGAAGGGTCAGGCCATGAGATCTTGCTACAGGTATGCAGCTTGTTCCCTCCACTTTTCCAGTCTGTCAAAGATTGCCAATTATGTGCTTTGACAAAGCTTGCATGCACTGGGCAAGTCAAGCAGTCCTGCTGCAGCAAGCGCTGTACAGCTGAACACAGCATTTTTGACTGCAACAGTATGTGATGCATACGCAATAGGAACAGACTGCTGCTCCATGTTGGACATGTGCGCATCTCATGGGGTCTCCTAGTCTGTGCTGCAGCAGCGTGGCCTGCAGCTGTGGCGTCAAACATTGTCAGGACACAACATAAAGCAGCCTCACTGCCCACAGCCTAAATTGCTGTTCTGCCTTAGCTGTTACAGCTTATCTGATTGCTCATGAGCTGCTGCACAGGGCTTCAACTGGGAGTCGTGGAAGCAAGGGTGGTACCACAAGCTGATGGACCAGGCTGATGAGTTTGCTGATCTGGGCATCACATGCATCTGGCTGCCGCCCCCCACTGACAGCGTTTCCCCTCAGGGCTACATGCCTGGGGACCTGTACAACCTCAACTCAAAGTATGGTTCTCAGGAGGACCTCAAAAGGTCAGTGAAGTCATCAGTCAGAGGAAGTTGCAATGCGTCAATCAGCCAACCAGCTAGATGATATTTGCTGAGAACCTTTCCTTGCATCCCTTTGCATGCATGTACATCATCAACAACTGCTGTCTGAGTGATGCCCTGCTTCACGGCATAGATGTTTATTGCATTCACTGCTGCAAGCTGATCACGCAGTCCACTCTCATCTAGACAGCCTCCACCGCAATGCACCTGCAGCACTCCCTTGCTACTTGGTACCAAAAATCAAATCACACACGGCATCTGCTCACAGGCGACTGTTGGATAGAGGGCACCACCCCAGCTAAGTGCACACTGCAGGTGTGTGGCTAAGCTGCAGAGCAAGGGTCTGAAAGTGCTCTGTGACATTGTCATCAACCACCGTTGTGCCCAGAAGCAAGACAAGAATGGCATCTGGAATGTGTTTGGGGGCAAGATGGCATGGGATGCAGAAGCAATTGTAGTGAATGACCGCAAGTTCAAAGGCCGAGGCAACAGGGCCACTGGTGATGAGTTTGCAGCTGCTCCCAACATTGACCACATGCAGGACTATGTCCGCAAGGATCTCACAGACTGGATGGAGTGGTTGCGCGATGACATTGGGTTTGATGGCTGGAGGTATGTGCCCCACAGAGTCTTGCATGATGATACTTTGAATGTAAGCCTTGGCAGTAGCATGATGCATACACTGCAGCTGTGCTTGCTTCGCGTGAAGCATGGCGTTCAGCCTGAGCTGCAGTACTTCCTGAGCGCAAGTACAACATAATCTGGCAATGCATCCATGTACTGAAGCTTTTTATTGGCACTACTGCCTGATGCTTCACAACTTAGGGCTTATGGCTGACGCACCTCTTTTCCTGTACCTTTGCCAACAAGCATAAGCACAATTCTCCTCACGCACTAGGCTGTCATGTCATTAATTTTCCTTCTGTGGCTGACTTCATGTCAACACGCTGAGGGCATGCATGGTCATGTGCAGGTTTGACTTTGTGCGAGGCTATGGCGGTCAGTTTGTGAATGAGTATGTGCTAGCCACAGAGCCTCATTATGTGGTTGGTGAGTACTGGGACAGCCTAGACTATGATGGCAGCGTCCCCAGAATCAATCAAGACAGGCACAGACAGCAGACCATTGACTGGATCACAGCAGCTGGTGGCGCTGCCACTGCTTTTGATGTCACAACAAAGGGTATTTTGCACGCGGTCTTTGAGGTCAGTGCCTGCTTTCTTCAGTCCATGCATCCTGCCTGCAACACAGGCAACACACACCGGTGCCCTCCTCTGCATGCTGCATGTACACACAAACGGGTCTGTTACAAAGTGTACATCATGTGTCACTGCACCTGGCAACATTGCTCAAAAGCCTAATTTGTCATCTTCTGCAACCTGTCTTTTATCTTGAATGGATGAGTGAATGCATGATTGATGTGCACCATTGTTGCAGCCAGGCTAGCTGTACATATTGACTGGGAAGGCAGATGATGCCACTAACTAAAACTGTGAGTGCAGAAAGATGAGCTGAACAGGCTGAGGGATGGGGAGGGGCGGCCCCCTGGGGTCATGGGCTGGTGGCCCTCAAGAGCCACCACCTTCCTAGAGAATCATGACACAGTAAGCCTCCTCATCAGCTTTGTTGACCCTGTTTTACTTTAACACCAGCACACAATTGCTGTGGCCTTCCATTGACCCTTCCACACTTGCATCCTATTGTGGTCCAGCATGACATGGCTTGAAGCTTTGCCCTGTCAAAAAGTCTTTGACATGCTGTGGGCCCAGCCCAATCTTGCAGTCCCAAAACCCTCTGCTGCAGCACTGGTTCAAGGTTCTCCACACTCAGTCTTGTCATGGCATTCCTCTGCCATGGTTTGACCACACAATGTACAGTGAGCTGTTGCAGCTTGCATGTTTGCTTCATGCTTGCATGCACGCATTGTCAGTATGCCGCCATGTACGTGTCAGCTCAAAATGCCCAGAGACTGCGGCATTGGATCAAGCTGTCGATGGCCAAGGGCAAAGCCTAAACCCAAAGGCATGGTGAAGAGCAAGCCTGAAAATGTGTGCAGGGGTCAACGCAAGGCCACTGGCGCTTCCCAGAAGAGGGGCTTGAGCAGGGCCTGGTCTATCTCATGACCCACCCTGGCACCCCCTGCCTCTTCTATGATGACCTGCTAGAGCCCAAAAAGAAGGCCATGATCCAAAAGCTCGTTGCATTGCGGCAGAAAGCTGGCATCAATTGCCGCAGCGAGGTAGGATTGCCTGAACGTCAAGTGTTAGTAAGGCATATGTGCTGGCTCTTGCATGCAATCCCCTTGGGCTGCCTGCATACCCACATTGCTGCAGCTGCTGAATATTTACGACATGGCTCAGTGCTCGGCTGTAGACAGTACATATGTCTAGATGAGTGTAGTGACCTGCGAAGAAAGGGGGGGAAATGCTGCAGCAAGCTGGTATGTGTGCCACTGTGACACCAAAACTGAATTCACAAGTGATATGTTACTTCTCTCTTTTGCAGGTCTACATCAAGCATGCACAGAAGTTCCTGTATGTGGCAGAGATTGATGGATCACTGTTGATGAAGATTGGCAAAGCCAAATATGAGCCTGACAGTCAGCAATGGAAGGCGCTGGAGTCAGGCAAAAACTGGGAAATCTGGCAGACGGTTTAGCTCCTGTCCGTATATTAGCTCCAACCTGGCCTGTAAGTACTCAGTAGATATTTGATCAGTGTAATAAGGTAGACATTGTTTAGTACCTTGTGTAGGATAGTGTGTATAGAAAGTCCAGGGAGTGCTCTGTCTATATTTTAAGCTTTTCATGTTCACATGTTTAGTAGAACTGACAAGCTTAGCGAGTTGACAACAGCATGATCACATGACCCACGCTGTTTGTGAACATACGGTCTTGACCATCATGCTGGTGTGGGTATTGTACTTGCATGGCAATGTTGTGAGCATGCATACACTGTCAGTAATACGACAATGTTGTAAGCTTGCATACAGTGAGTGTGCTGGAATCTCTCATTGGCTTTCACATACATGACTTGTCGCGAGTGCCGCTCCCCAAACTGAATGTCGAGACTTTGGTGCTACCATCAGAGTGGCTGAATCATCCGTTTTAGCACAGGTGAAAGCATTTTGATTCCTTGGCCTTGCTGAAGTGCACATTCTATGGCGGGACAGGCTGATATCAGCACAGCATTGCAGCCCACCGGATGGGCTCATGGAGATCAGCCTGCATAGGTTTGACGTATTGCAGACCGGTGCAACCGCACAGGGTAGCCTGAAGGTGTGCTCTGAACAGAGTGTGATCACGGTGACAGATCAGCACGGCAGGACTGAAGCTGCCATTATGTGCAGGTCTTACCTCAAGGTCAGAACAGACAACAGAAGCTTGCTGTGGGCGATTCCGCAGGTGTAGTACAGTGCGTGTCTGTGAAGAAGGGAGAGATCGTTGCAGCTTTCAAGACCCTGCCCACCGGACAACCGGTGACTCACGTGACGCTCGGGAGGGGACAAACAGCACAGCGTGACAAAATCTTTGTTGCTCAGGGGCAAACGGTCAGAAGTCAATTGAGCACAGCTGAAGCTGCTGCCCTGAGCAGTGTCGCTGACAAGTGTGCAGCTGGTTTTAGGTGCAAGGCTTCACCAAGAAGGGCAAACAATTTTACAACTTTGATACTAACTTGGCAGAACGGATATCTACTTTGCATGTCAGTGACAACAGCATATGGTTGACAGGGGAGTACACCTTTACACAGCTGACCAACCATGTTGAGGCGCAATTCTACATTGCTCCCGACTGTATCAACGACTCAGATGTAAGGCCTAGTTGCTTAGTTGAAGAGCCAAGAATCTATGGTCAATGATGAGTTCCTTGAACAGCACACAATGCTCAATGATGAATTCATGGAACAGCACACAACATCAGTGACTCGTGTGCTGCTCAACAATGCAGTTGGTCACCTTGGCCCCAGCGAGCTCGGGATACACTGAGCCATGTGTTGTACTGGGCTGTCAGGATTACACTGTCCGGGTACTGGAGAGATCAACGCTGATACACCAGGTACAGCGCACTCTGCTGTTGACGCTGTTTCTTTTAAGTAGAAACTAACTGCCATGCCCAGCATCTGCAACCTCAGTCTTGAATCTGGCAGCAGATAGTCACAGAGTTGTCAGCCTCATCAAGGGTCAGCTTTGCGGTGCAGTGGTCCATCACCAGCAAACACAATACATAGCAACAAGCTCAGCCAAGCACTGAGCTTACACCAGCCTGCACATGTATGCAAACCAGCTCAGCGCAATATGTGCATGCCATGTATGCCAATGAACTACCATAATCAAATTTGGTCTCAAACTTTGTATACCTAGCCCTACAGAGATGAGACACAAGCTTGACATGCAGTCCACTGCAGTCACTTGCAGGCACATAGGCCTGACATTACAGCATGCCAGCCAGTGTCAGGGAACAGGGAACACCATGCCCCATCCCAGACTTGTGTCCCGTGCTGCAGATCAATGTCGAGGGAGCTGTGACTGTTGTCAAGCATATTGCAGACTCCCATGACACGTCAGGCCTGAGCACAGGCAGGCAGGAGGTGCTGTACGGCACGCACAATGGAGTCCTGGGTCACCTCTTCCTGGACCACCAGTCTGTCAAGCAAGGCTGGCTCCTGAAGCCCAGCCAGCACAAAGGTGACAAGCCGTACAACACTGTTGTGCACCTAATGAAGGGTAAAGACTGACAATTCAGGCCTCATTGGCACAGAGGTCATAAGACGCTCCACAGATGGCTTCATACATTTGCTGTGATTGATCATTTTATTTGTCTGGGAACAATAAGATGACAAGTGGCAGCACACTACTGCCTGCGCTCCAAGCCAGAGCAAGGCACCACGACTCAAGTGTGCACTGCAAAGCAGCATGCATGCTCTCACGGTCCTCATGCTGCAGCTGGCTGTGCTGCCTGTACACAGCAGTTCTTCTGAGACACTGTTTTGACAATGTAGCACAGTAAGCCGTCTGAATGCTGTGTGCATGACACAGCACCTTAAACATCGACAGTAGATGCAGCATACAGGCTAGCATACATGCAGGTTTGCACCAAACATGAGAGCAGTAACAGCATATGTCCCACCAGATTCCCCTGGCATTGCTGCACACAGTTCATATGCGCAACCCCAACATGTGTTTTCATACAGGGGCAATCAAGGCAATATACTCGGCCATTGACTTCAGCAAGGATGGCATCAATGAGGTGGTGATAGGGCGCGACACAGGCAGTCTGGAGGTGTATGGCTTCGACCAGCAGCACCAGCCAGCTCTCATCTTTCAGGCTTCCCTAGAGGAAAGCATCAGCAGCATTGATGGTGGCTTCTTTACCTCCCCAAACGTGCAGGTCAGCCATGACTGTAGTGCTGCTGATCTGTGGCTTTTTTGTGCAGTGCGCCTTGTCAGGTTCAGAGAGCGATGTTCATGGTTGAGGCTTGCTATTGCTGGGACCCAGCTTCAACCTAGAGGATCCACGGCTGCAGAATACGCTGAGCCGTCCTTGGTGTTTACACATTAGAGTCAACACAGGCCAGCATCGCACTCTGTGCAGTTCTTGGTGTGTACGCACTGGGAGTGCTGATGGAGTCAGGATTGCGCTGCGCTATGAGCTGTCATTGTGACAGAGACCTGAGACTGCTTGAGCTCTTGATCACTCTTCATGAAAATGCATTGATGGTCCTCATTGCTGCCGAAGCCTTTCAGTGTCGCTACATTCCAAGCAAAAGTCTGTTGCGGCAGTGTCCATTTGCAGGTTGTTGAGGTGCTAGATGCTGATACAGACTTGACGTACAGCAGGGGCGCGTGCTGCTCTTCACACACACATTCAGTCACGTCTGCTCACCGCTTTGCATGCACAAACGCAGGATGTTTTGGTGCAAACCTATTCAGGCAAGGTGGTTGCACTCAGCGAAGAAGAAGTGGGTTCCTACCAGCCCAGCAGCGCCCCTTCTTCGCCCCTCAAGAGGCTCACCACCCAATTCAGCAAGGTACATGAGTCACTACCTCCTGTGGTGAACCACCCTTCATTCAACACATGTTGTTGCTACTTTATTCAGAACAATTCATTGCTACTCTAATCAGTACACTGTACTAAAACATTTTATTGCTCACTGTGTTGATGATGTCGATTGTTGTGGCAGCCTGTACTGGCACAGCAGTTGTTGTGGCACAGCCAGTTGGTCTTTGCCTTCTCATGTTCAGCTGGACAACTCACAACGTCGTCCTGCAGGCAATGCAGAACAGCCCAGGGGTTGAGGAGGTGCAAGAGGGTAGCGTGAACAAGGTTGAAGCAGCAGAGGCTGAGGTGGCAGAACTGCAGAGGAGGGTGGAGTGTGAGCGCCAGGCCTTTGCACAAGTCTCTGCCAACCTCATTGCCTCCACCTCCCACTTTGACCTAAAGGTCAGATTTTACATGCCAAAGTGTCCACTGCATCTCAAGCTGAACTTGCAGACTCGCAGAATGGCATGGAGAGTGAGCGCTAGGGGTCTTGACTTACCTTTGCTGCATACACTACCCATTGCAGCGTGTAGGTCTGTCCATCCATGTCAAAGCTGCATGCGGTTGTAAAGCTGGGGTTGCAGGTCACCAGAAAAGACTGGGCCACAGGTGCATGCGTCAACATCTGCCAGACTCACGGCATCTGCCATACACTGCATCTTCAGGCAAAGCACCCAGCGCACCTGTTTTGTACCGGCGCAATAAACATAGTCGCCGCAATCTGTGTGCAATCTACAGTCGACCATGAGCCTGTAGTTGTGGCATGCAGGACAGCTTTGTGTTGGATGTTGATGATGTGTGCCATGTGCTGACTGTGGAGACAGGTGGGCCCATCTTCAGTGTGGCAGTCCAGTCAGGAGTGTTACTGGATTTGGAGGAGTGCCCTGTAGCCATCCTCTCAAAGAGCCCTGCTGACCCCACCAATGCCAGCCTTACCCTAGCTACCTACAGGTACTCTTTTCTCTGTTGAACTGATATAGGCTTCATGAAGGGATTTCAAATGTGGAACATATAGTTGAGGTAGTGCCTTATACATTCTTCGGGTCTGAAGTGCTGGTCTGCCAGCTAAACACTGTGCACATTCCACATACACACCTGCCCTTGCATGTTGCATGTAGTCTGGGTCATCTCATGGATCATGTCAGAGCTGTGTCATTCTGCTTGCATGCTTTTCTGCTTGTTTGACTTTCCTGCCAGCCTGCATCATTTGCTGCCCGCCTGCCCTGCTGATCAGCTCACTCAGCAAAGTGACAGGGTACTGCATGTATGCTATATTATGTCTGGGATGCAAAAGCACAAGCTCAACCTAATGAGTTCAGTCAGGACCAAGTCATTTCACTACAGCTTTTCCCTGCTGTAGTCAATATGCCATTCTGTGTGAACATAGGCAATGAGCAGCTTGCATAATGTAGCATGTTTTACAATGTCCATTGCTATGCAGTATTAATTCAACTCAGCTGCATTGTGCCCGTACAGCCAGAAGATGTATGTGGTGCAAGCATATAGAGTGCATGTGCTGTAGGTGTCAGGAGAGCACCAACCGTGTGGCTATCAGAATGCATGTGGTGGAAGGACAGTACGGCACAGTGCAGGCCTTTGTTGTTCCTCAGACATCCCCAAGAGTGTGCAAGGCAGCTGTGCATGTCATCAAGCCCCTGTGCACGCATCACCGCCTGAACGCTTGGGAAGGAACTGTCCCCATGAATGAGCTGCAAATTACAGGTGATGCTTCAACAGCCAATCTCAGATGGATGCTTGTCGCATACTGACAAACAAGATGTTCAATAAAC
>JAABUU010006913.1_pt1 | contig 11945 bp, 11 predicted proteins | sample 5559301 | NCBI WGS metagenome assembly JAABUU01 (sample SAMN10711884, study PRJNA513360) | rock metagenome | isolation source: Antarctica rocks | place: Antarctica: Victoria Land, Richard Nunatak white
GCAAAGCAGAATTGGTTTAGCAGCGTAAAGCAGTAACAGAAGCAACAATGTGACTCAGGTGTCTTACCAATTTGTCTTCTTGAATGTCCAAGGGAAGCCATCCTCAAGATTGAAGACAAGCAGCTGCAGGCAGGAAGACGTGTGTGAGCACCAAGTACGAACAAAGTAATTCTTGAGCAGCACAAGATCATGATAGCTAGATGGATACCTGAAGCACATCGAGGATGATCACTGTCATAGCATACTTCCAGGAGTTGTTCAGCTTTTCCTTCGTGATTGTGAACAACACCTGCACAGGAAGGTAGATCGTTTAGCAGCTCTAGCAACATGCTCGGACAGTCGCTGCTGAAGAACGTTACGATTGCATACAGGAGAGGAGAGGTAGACAGAAACTTACTCCGAACACTGAATCTTGCAGAGATGTTTGATTTTTGAGGAGATCAGTCCTATCGTCGTCGCCTGCCAGCGCAGGACCGGCATCACCTGCATGCGCAATCGTTTTACACAGTGTTGTACAGCTGAGGGCAAGTTGCAAGCACTGTTCTCTAATATAAACTGAGACAGACCTTGATCATTGCTGTTTGTGCTGGCTGCGTCGCTGCCAACAGAAGAGGCTGCATCTGACTCAGCCGGCATGATGCGGATCAGCAAAATAGTTCTGAAGTTGTGTAGACAAAATTTTCGGCTGCGCTCTGACGACAGACAGTCTCAAGTCGCAGGCAAGACAAGCTGCTCTTGGCTTGCATGACGGAAACTAACGCTGAAACAGTCTGCCAGGGTCTCTGGAAGGTTCATGTTAAGGCAGCTCGGAACACGACCAGAGGAGATAGTCTGTCATGGACTGCGTTGGTATTGAGCAAGCTGCTTGCCGCGTTGAGCCTGTAAGACACTGTCAGGGCTGCCTGCCCCCCCCTACCCCCCCGGGTTTTCAAGGGGTGAATTTCGATTCCACTGAGGTTGCAGCTGGATGTTTTTGACTAAGATACTAACCACTCTGGCACATTCAAACCAACATAGCTAGTTGGCTGAAGATGCAAATCGACCTGCTCCTTCTGGGAGCAGATACAAGGAGCAGGTCAATGGCCACACAGGTTTTTATTGAGCTCAGCTGGGCGCTAGCAGTGGACTGTTACATAATATGTTTGCAGTTTCCACACAGACCACATGCTTCTGCAGACCCATGATCCTCAGTCACTTTCCTCAAGGTCTGCCCTTCACACTTTGACTGGCTTGACAAGTTGCCAATGAGGAGCTGGTCTGGTGCTCAACTTATGTGGGCAGCATGCCTGTCATAGTATGTTTGCAGCATCTGCACGGCTATGGACTAAGCAATCTCTGGCTGGTATACCCATGAGCTCAAACACACAGTCAGCAGCAGGTCAGAGAAGGCTATTACTACGGTGAGCATAGCTATCAGGCGCTGTGTGTGTACAAAGAGGTTCTTTTCACTTTTCACACAGAAGATCAGACAGTTCAGTACGTACTACAGTATACTGATACTTTGTCCAAATAGATCACTACGAAACTCTGTGTATGTGACTAAGCTTGGGGCTCGACTGCCATACCCATTGCAAGATAGTAGCTCACAAGCTGCTCCATCAGGACCAGTATGTCAGAGCATGACATTGTGCCTGAATGCAATGCTCTGAGTGACAGTAGTGCTTGATAATAGGTGCTGCAATATGTGCAATCCAATACAATCATCTGCAGAAAGGAGGAGCAAGCAGTGGCATAAACTATAGCATCCTGCATTACATGTGCCGCTTCCCTGTTCAAAGTCCAATTGTGCAAATCGTTCAGGTACAGTATATCATCTTTGATTTCCACTGCAGTGCATGGCGATACAAGTGACTGCAAGTCAATCAATAGCGTCCAGGTGCAGTATATAGCGCGCTCTGGCCTTTAATCTCCACTGCAGTGGATGCTGATCCAACTGACAATTTTTAGCTGAAGTATATGTGCAGCATACATGCAGCATTGTACGTACCTGTGACATTGTTCTGGCTGTCATTGAAAATCTGGCTCATCATCACAGGGATCCAGAGTAAGTGCAAACAGCCTCTTCTCTAATTTCTCAGGAGGCTCAATTGGCAGCATACATGACATGGAATAAGGGGAGTTTCCCTCTTCTTCCCCCAATTCCCCCCTCTTATCGCTCAATCCACAACAATGTAAACCCTGTCTTGATCTCCATGCATCGCCTCTTCAAACTGCTTGGCATTGCCGAAAAGCTGCACAAGTTCTTGCTTCTGTCAGGTCAAAGTGACTAGGCGCACGGCAGCATGCTGAATGCGTACTCCAGCAAATTGCTTTGCAGTTGACCCTGTCATGTGGGCACTCCATGCATTGTACACAACTGTATACCTGTGTAGGTGTGCTCAATGTACAATGAATTCAGGAGTTGGTTTCACATGAGCCAGTGGTACAGCACAACAAGCTGAAAATTTGCCTGGCTCAGTGTTGCAGGCAAAGGCAGGTCACAGTGAAACAGCTGCTGGTGAAGACTGCATGTAAGTTTTGGTTGTGGTTTGCCAACATTTGCGGTCAAACAGAGCAACATGGAGATCTGGAGGTCTGAAAGCAGATGTAAGGGGCCTTGTCTATCATGCCCCAGATGGTATGTCCACCTTTCTGTTGACGGTCCAAGGTCAGCGTGGACGGCAGACTCCATGCAGGTCAGCAACAGCTCTGCTTATTATCCATTGTGTAAGGTGTGACGTCTGGTGTTCACACTCAGACATACCCTCTTCATTCTTTGGCAAGCCCAAAGCATCTGCGCTAGACTATGCACTTGGCTTTTGTCGTACCAGCAATTGCAGAGCTGATATTGAGTGGACTTGGACACGAGTGTGCATCTGAGGTGCGAGTGACTGTGCAGGTTGGTCAAGAATGTCAATGTGTCTGTGTTGCAATAATCAACAATGATCCTGCTGCTGATTTGCAGAACAGCACAAACACCATGATTTTGGCAGCCGTCACTGGGTCTGACAGCCTTTGCTCATCAATGCAGACCTCTCATTTGAAGCTTTTGCCCACTTCAGGGTCAGGTATATTTGGAAAGGAGCATGAAGTGTAGATCTGACCTGCTATATGCTGATAAGTTGTGTCACTGTAATTGTGTGGCCGGCACCGCTGGCAACATGAGTGCAGAGCACAGGAAGACACACTTATTATTGACACCTGAGTTTTGATACATGAGTATCGTGAGAATCTTTATGTGACTCTTGGAGTGCACTTTCACGTGAAAAGCTGTTGGGATTCAAGCTGTGTTAGGCAGACGCAACAATGTTCATGCTACTGCACCAAAGTGTTTCCTGAGCTGCGAGCTTTGGTCAGAGACTATCCAAAACCTGTGTGAGTGCACCCAGCATGCATTCATATGATTGTTTGATGAAAGAAAATTGAAAGCACATTAAAACTGATGGCCAACTGTGTAAACCGCCTTGAGCGGACTTCTGTGCGATCCCCGTCAAAGTCAGGCAAAGGTTTCACCACTTTAAAAGGCACAAAGGCGCGCAATCAGAGTGACAAAAGCATATTCCATTTCAGCACATCGAAGAGCCCACACGCGGGATTGAACCACGGACCTCAGGTTTACAAGACCTGCGCTCTACCACTGAGCTATACGGGCCAATGGATTGACAATTCAGCCAAAACAGGCAATTGTAATCGCAACATAATGCCTGAGTTTCGCCTTTACATGGTTAAACGCTCGTTGCAGCTCTCATGTTGCCAACCCGGCCACCATTCTCCATGCAACTCCTGCAGTGTGCGCATCGCCAAGTCAGTCCGTCGTTCTTGGTCCGACAGCCTGTGCAGCAGAGTCCTGCATATATCGGACAGCCGTACATTGATCTGCCCGCACGGCGAAGCTTTCCGAGGAGCGGTGCGCTGCAGACGCTCATCATCGACATAGCTTACGATAACGACGGCTTTCAGCCATTCACGTTGACATGCAGGACTACGTCAACCTCCGTGCGGCAAAACTCTTGTGCAGTCACACGTACTGCACAACGTCAGCTGTCGCGCTCAAGCAGCTCCTCCCGAACCAGTCAGCACCACATCCACATCAGCTGCAGCACCTTTGCAGAATAAAGCAGTGCTCGACAAACTCATTGCGGTTTTCTCTGCCAAGACACCAACAGAGTGGAGAAAGCTCATAGCACACAGCAAGCAGTGGCCTCAACTAGCTGGAGGTGTCTTGTCTAGGTAAGACAAATGACATGTCCAGCAGTCAAACTCATCTGCTGCACCACACACTGTCTGCAATTGTGCTGTCTTGTGCTGGCTGTGTTGGTGCAGTGATACGAAGCAGTAGCAATTTTAGACTTTCACTGTTTGCCTGCAAACAGACTACAAGAAAAGAGTGATTCAGAGCACGACTTGGAGAACAGAGCACAGCTGCGCAAGCTACAGCGTCGGCTTCAATCGGTGAGTGTAAAAGCAAACATGAGTGCACAAGCAATTCTCCATGGCATTCAACAAACAGGCCTGGACAACAATTCTGCAACAGATGCATGCATGGCCATACAGGAAAGTTGTTGAGCGTCCGCTGTCTAACTGATGGTCTGGACGACGCATCTGGCATGTATGCTGACACGAAAAGTGTGAAGTCTATCTATGGCACAGGACTTTTGCAGTCTCACATCTGTCACAAGTGCAAGCAAGGCACATGTGCCATGAGGCTTGAACACCAGTTTTGCAACTGGCACAACAGCTTGTCATGACTCCATGCTGCGCAGGTTCACGAGGAGTTGCAAGCGCACGAGAAGACATTGAGTCTATTTCAGAATACACAAGCCGTGGAATGGGAGGGTGCAGTTGCCAGTCATAGGCTGCAGCTCACCTCAGAGTTCTTTGACCATGTTGAAAACCTTATACATGCTTCACATCAGGATAAGCAGCAGAGGGAAGGTAAACAATCTGCGTCTGGCAGTCATGCCCATTCCAGACATGCAGTGCTCTGCCTGGCAACTGTCTCTTTGATGATCTTCCTGCACTAGCTATCACGCACTACAGACATGGTTGACATGTTTGCAACATGACTCTCCTTGCATTGCCTCGCTTTCTGCTCTGTCTTCCTTTGTTGTGAAGGCGGCCGTTTCAGCATCACGAGTGCTGACATTTGCCAGAGCCTGTGCCGTTCTCATGCAGACCTGATCAACTTGGCGACCCGGCTGATTGCACTGGTGCAAGCCTTTGATGCAGTTGCAGCAGATCAGGAAGCTTTGGATATGGCTTCAGACAAGTTCCAAGACTTGCTCAAGGTACTGTGAACCTACAGCACTTGTTTCAGCGGACACACCTGCTGCTGCCAACTTTGCCTGCCGTGTCACCATCTCTATCTAGTCTGCAAACCAAAATGGCTGGAGTGCTGGCACTGAGCAGCAACAACAGGCAGTCAACTTGATGAACCAAAACAGACAATTGATAGGTCCTGCTGCTGTCAGACACAACAGCAGTCATGCTTACACATGTATGACACTATGTGTAACATCAGATCTCAAGCGTACTGCTCATCATCCTTGCATAAAATGCCACAAGACACTGTATGTTGTTTTGGTAGCTTGTGAATCCCTTGATCATTTACAATGTAGGTTGGAAGCTTGCAAGAGATGGATGCAAAGCTTGACAGCATGGCGCAGAGCGGCGCTCTGGACCCCGCCCTGCTGCTCACCATTGCCAAAGCACACTCCAGTGTCAAAGACACTGACTACACTCGTGAGGAAGTCAAAGACGTCATGGCTCATCTGTACTTCAAGGTCAGCACAGCTCAACGTTTAGCTTTATACCAGCATGCGATTATTGTTGCAAGTGCAGAAGTGCATTGCAGGGTGGACAGCATCATTGCCGCTGCTGCTGCCTCACCTTCATGTTAGCAAGTTGCACAGCCCGGCTTTGTTTGCTTTGCAGATCAGTGTCAAGTGGTTTTTTCTGCCAAATCTGCCTCAAGAGTGCATCATGTTCATAGCCACAACAGCATCCTGTGAATTGTTCTACCCACCGGGGATGACATGCGCATGCGCAGAGCGTACCTGTCTGTGTTACTCATAAAACACACACTCTGTATGATGCATGCTTCAGTCGTGCAGAAGCCACCACTACAGGTGTCATGCGCCGCATGTACTTTCACAGGTCAGTCCTGTCTACAATTATGTCTGCAAATGTCAAACATTCCTGAGTGTGCAAATGAACAGGCCAAGGAGACTCTAGCCCAGCAGCAGCCACCAGAGGTGCGTATTCTGAAGCATTTATTGAGCATACAGTCGCCTCAGGAGCGACAGACTGCCCTGCAAGACGCCTTTGCACCAGGTGCAGATTTGCAGACAGAGGAGCAAGACCTGCTGTCTACGTAAGATCTTAGCTCAAGTCATGCGTGTCATTAACGCTGTGTAAGCTTGTTTGCGCATTGACTGCATGGGCCTGTCCTAGCAAAACAATGGCAGCAATGGTGCTTTGCTGTGTGCTTTGTTACTTGGCAACTCAGCACAAACTCATCATGGGTTTGGGTGTCATGCAAGGTTTAGGCTTTCAAGATTAAGGGTGTCATGGTATGCAGGACACCAGAGGTTCTGATGCAAACCATTGAAGCTGTTCTGCGAGCATACGAAGCTCAAGCAGGATCCAGGGGAATGGTGAAAGATGCAGCTTCCCTCATGAACCCAGAAGTAATAGAAACCATGCGTGAACTGCAGAAACAAATCCGCAAAGGCTTCATGTGAAGTTGAGCTGCAATGTACGTGGAATACCTAAGTTTATGACCGCTGTCTTCATACTGACAACCGGCAGCAGTATATGCACAGGATATTACGACGGACAACTAGTAGGCAGTAGCATACGTGACATCTTAGTTGCCTCACTGCTTCAGGTCGCAGCATAAATCGCGGAGGTGTAACTTCTGTGGCGCATCAATATCGCTATTGCTTGTCAAGCCTTTAGTCATGAAGATAGCTGAGTGAGTCATCGAGGTAGTCAACTGCGACTTGGGAGCTGCTCCAAAGTGTGCCCTGTTGGCAGCCTGGAACGGCAAATCGGCCTGCATTCGTCGTGAGCATTCGCACCATCGTCGCTTGCTGCAGGAATCGAGTGCGCTTGTCCCGATGACCACGCATGCTCAGTAGCTGCAGCCGTTTGTTGTGGATTCATGCCACCTGCACTCGCGGACACAGCCAGCTCCAGCCTGACTTATCGCTATGATGAGTCTCGAAGTGCAATCAAGGACGATTTCGGAGGCTTAATGGCTTGCTTGGTACGTACGGTTCCGACGCCAGCTCGGCATATGCCTGAGAGACCTACCTAGCCACGTTGAAAGCTCCTTGCTGCCCGTTCGACACATGACACGGCTGAGTCTTGCCTTGCCCAGTGAAAGCGTAAGCCGAAAGGCCACCTGTTTATGCAGAGAAATGGGACAGGGGCTCTCACCAGAGTAAGCCTCTCATATTTGGCTACCTACAGCAAGTATGGACCACCACCTCAGCACCTGAAACCAACATTGGCATGCAGCATGATGCAGCCTGTTTGCTCTGGTATCACGCCTTGTCAGGACCTTCTGCAAGAGAGAGCGTTGCAGCTGCTGGGGCAGTTCCTGCATGTACCCTCATTGTGTCCAACCCTGACAGCACACCACTTGATCAGACTTGTGCTTTGGGTGAGGCCAGCTGCTTGACAGCAGCATGTCTTGAGCCATATTTTGCAGCAGGCTTTGCGTACTTCATAGCCCACCTGTCGCTGGCACTGCTTTGCGTCATATGCATTGTCACTGTTTGCTTGTGATGATTGCAGCAAATATGGTGATGGCTGCTGTGCTGGTGCAAGCCCTGTTTACTCACTGCAGCGGTGTTTTGCTTTGCTGGGTCCATTTGTCTGTGCCATGCCTGGAAGGCTCTCACTTCACAAGTTCATGTTGTAGGGATCTTGCACGGTCTAGCGCAAGATGATCAGCAAAGAGATGCTATCTTCCGCAGTAAATGCCCACAGGTCTGCCATTCTTACATCAGCAGTGCTTGCATTGCCAGGAAATGGCGCAGTCATACATATTGTATTAGCAGTCCAAACTCTGGACTAGGGCTCGATAGTCCCCAACAGGATGGCTGTCAGGCCCCTGCAGATCGGAACCATGTACAATATTCAGTGCATTTTGTGGAAGCTAAGCTCGCTCAGCCCCCATCAGATCTTGGATCTTTTGTGGGCAACCCCATTGATTCCTACAAGGCTTGTTGAGCCCTTATTAGGCCTACGCACAAGCCCTACTTCCATGTCACACAGCACTTTATGACACAAGCTAAAAATTCTATGTGCCACCATGACAGTAAGCTGTAAGTGGTTGCTTGCAGTCATCTGGTATGATACCTGCAGGGCCGCACTGTTTATGACGTCATCCTTGCCAAACATGGCTGCTACACTAAAGAGGCCACTGGACAAGCCATTGGCTTGCTCAGGCAACTGTCTGAGAGCAACCTGGTTGGTAGACCACTCATTGACTGCACGTGCACTCTTTGTGCTCACATTGTGGTTATAGTAAGCTGCCTCCCTGCAATGCAACCTTGCTGCAACTTGTTTTGTCGTGGTGCTTGGTGTATCCAGCTGTCATGCCCATCACAGCACAGCAAAGCCATACACCGCAGTCACTGTTAGGCTGCTATGTGTGTGTGTGGCAAAAGTGTCGCAACTGGCGGAACAAACTTGAACATTGCCCAAACCATCATTGCTCATGCAAGGCTGCAATTACAACGGCAATATGTTGCATGGCATGATTTTGAAATGTGCCTGTGTACGTGCCTGCTGAGACACAGCATAATGCCTGTAATCATGCTGCAGCTGCGAGAGTGTCTGGCCAAGCTTCAAGACTCCTGCAAACTTATGGTGGAGCTTATGGCTGCAGTGGATGTGGCACCTGTGTACTACATAAACCTAGCTCATTTGATCCGAAATCTGGTGACCAAGGTGACTCACACTGTCTCTCATACAGGGTGAATCTGTGCATGCTGTTGTACTATAGAAAATGCATGCTGCAGCATTCAGCTGCTGGCTGTGCTAGAATTGTAAGGTGCAGAGAGAGGGAGAGAGACGATGGCTATACTGCACCTGTCGGGCAAAGACAGTGTCCTATCTTCCAGTTTAATTCTCCACAAATCCTTTCTAGAGGTCTGACTCAGTGCCTTCTGACTGGTCTTGCTCCCTGTCATGATGACCGACTCCTCTGATTTTGCCTGTTTGTGCTGATGCAGAGGGACAGCTTGAAGGCAGAGATGGGAGAAGCTGGCCTGTTGCGGGCAGTGTTGAGGCCCATCCAAACCCTTACCAGCCCCCAGGCTGTGCAGGTGTAGTCATTACAGTCATTTGTTGAGTCATTACAATCGTATGATGACAAGAGCCAAGTCACCGTCATGGCTGCATTTGTATGCAGACATGTGGCAGGAGCAAGACCTATTCCATATTGACTTGCCAGGAGTGTTGGTACATCTACAGTTGTCATGCAAACACCAGTGGCTTGTTACTGCAAACCCATCATAAGCAATGTTTTGCTGTCTTTGCAAAGCTGAGGCAGGTCAGAGGAAGCCCTTGGATAATGACACTGGTAGGCAGCAGGGCTTATGTCGTATCATGCATCAATGCAGCCTCATCAAGTCTCTCAACACAGCGCAACATCACTGAACATGTTGCTGGCCTGTCAGCCAAGTCGGTGATTGATTGTGCAGCCCCTGTTGCTGTCTTTACAACCATGACGACACCTTGCTAGCTCCACCAATACTTTGACTTCATTGGATTGCCATCATGCCTTTGGTGAGTAGCATTGCAGCCCACCATCAGCCTCATGCTCCCCTTGACAGCCTGTGTATCAAGACCAACACGAGCTTTTCCTCTAAGCTTTTCTACTTCTTCTCAGCCACTTGCCCAAAACACGTTGTCTTCTATTTCCAGCCAATTGGTTACCTCCCAGCATCTTGTTATTGATGTGATGATTGTTGGCAAACTGGCTGGAGGCTGAATCTTAAGCGACAGAGGGACGCCTCACAGGGCTGCTTGATGTGGCCCTAATGAAGCTGTCTTCCACCAAAGGGGTAGGGTAGAGCATCTGCCCTGCCCAGGCCTATGCAAGGCAGCCCAAGCAATGACCCTGTTGCTGAGCAATTTCAGCATGGCCCCAATGCTGAGCAGCTGCAGCTCTTGCACAGGCCTGTCTGGAGTGTCTTGAAGAGCTGTTGGGCTTGCCAGCCAATCAGCAGCAGGCAGCTCAGGCAGGAGGCATACATCTTCTTCTGGACTTGGTTGGGCCCCCTCCCCAGCACATCATAGACCTGGAAGCCCCTGTCACCTACCAGAGGACATTCACATTCTCCCCTCCTAGCAGGCTGTCCAACAATGGCAGAGGCCTGCCACAGCAAAGCAACAAACACATGGTGAGATTTGAAGTGTAAGGCTACGAGGCAGCTTTGAGTCTATCTTGACACCTGCCCAGCTGGATTGGCCTCAAGGGACAGCACTCTGTGATCTGTCGCTTTGCTTGACAATATCACTACAACGCTCCAGCCCTCAAAACTAAGCTCTTGGTATGCATAGTGTACCCCAAGCCAGTGAACTCCAATGCTAGTGCAATGCGTTACTCAGCAGGTGTTGTTGGTCTAGCTCCGTTTTATTGCACTTGCACTAAGCTGAAGGCTTGAAGTGAATATGCGAGTGCAGATGCAAGCTGGTGTGAGTGTCGCACCAGGCCAGCACATGCACCCCACGCTATTCTGTAAAAACAATCAGCACATTCATAGCCACCACAAACATACCTTTGCAAGGGGAACGCAGCCCTGATTGAGAGGTCTTGTGATTGCAGGAGTCATGCATTGCTGGTGTCAGGCAAGCAGCGGCAGAGGAGATTCCCTTTGGTCAGTGCACAACAGCTCTAGGTATGTTGCAATTTGTACAGCGCACATGCCAGACCTCACAACTCAAGTGCTCATCAGGCTGTCACAGCAGTGTGCCCAAGCCAGTGCTGTTCATTGCCACAGTGCCCTTTGAGACTGAGCATTGCAGCTTGTGCCAGGAGTGTACCAACTCTGTGCATACCCAAACCATTGGCTCTAGACAGGAAGTTGGCCCAATGCCAATGTGCATATTCAACAGCCTGTGCTTTGTGGCCGATCAACTTCGCACAGAGCTTGCAGCAATGAGACAAGCAGCAGTCAGATGTAGTGTCTGGCCCTGGGGTTGTCTTGCTCAGGGCTGTGATACCTTCCCTGTACAGGATGGTCACGACACAGCCAGGACCTTGGGGTGCAGTCAGCAGCTGCAGCTTGCCTGGCATGCCTCACCCACCAGCCTGCGCTTTGCATAGCCGCCAACAGGAGGGCTGCACTGCAGCGACTGGCTGCTGTCTTCATGCACATCATGGAGCCACCTCAAGAAAGCCCAGGTTCTCAACTCTACAGCTTTGCAGGACATGCGGCCTTTCAGTGACAAAACACCTGAGCTTGTGCTAGCCTCTGCAACAAGAACTTGAGCATGAAGCATGAAGTCAAAGGCAGTTGCAGTGCTGCAGTTGAAGTGCTGTTTGATTTGTGGCCGTGAAAGTTGCATGGGCTGATCATGTGTCCCTGCCTATGTGGAGGCCAGTGCCTGGAAGTTGGGCCTTGCTACAAGTCTGCCTAGGTCATGCTTGCAGTGCCACTTCTGGGCATTGCAGAGCAGAAACTTTGCCTTTGCAAGATCAAATGTGGGCACAGCAGGAGCTTCAAGAAGTGCACAGTACTTGTGATAAGTGTGTAGTGACTGATTGGGTTGGAGTGGTTCTTTAGAATCGTTTGGCTTTCTTGTTCTGCATGCCAAGAATCAGAGTGCTTCAGCACATGCAGACGAATGTCTGACGGCGCAGGGTCCAAGAAGGGCAAGAAGACCAAGGGTTTGGCGCTGAACGCCATGCAGGAAACAGCCCTGCTGGCCATCACAGGGCCCTT